>JGI24004J15324_10000342_pt1 | contig 18905 bp, 24 predicted proteins | sample LinPmetageLP32_FD_15324 | JGI IMG/M metagenome (IMG submission 15324)
CTTGATGTTAGACCCAGCAACAGGAGAACGATTAGGATTTACTGAACTAATAAATCCTACAACAGACGCTGGTTTCCAAAACTTAAAAGGTGCGGCAGGGGGAGCTTTCGGAAACTTTGCTGTTCAACTTGCTTTAGGCCAAGACCCAGTAAAAGCTGCTAAGTCAGCAGGTGCTGGTGCTATTGGTAAATTCCTCGGAACAGCTATTGGTGGTCCGATTGGTGGATTTATTGGTGGTGCTCTAGGAAGTATAGTTGGTGGTAGAGTGATTTGTAATGAATTACACAATCAAGGACTAATAACTAAGAAACAATTAATTAATGACTATAAATTTACAAGAGACTATTTGACTCCAGCTCATGTTAATGGATATCATCTGTGGGCTTTGTGGATGGTCAAGCAAATGCGTAAAGGGAAATATGTTAAGTTTTGGAAGCATATTGTTCTACACCGTGCAAATGAGATTTCCTATATATATGGCGAAACAGAAAAGCCTGATTATTTAGGTAAAGTTTACAGAAAAATCTTCGAGCCTGTTTGTTGGTCTCTAGGTTTATTCTGTAAAGAAACGGACTGGTCAGTTCTTTATAATCAAAAGGAGATATAACATGGCTGAAGAAATGGAAATGAATGCAATGGGCGAGCGACCACCAATGCCAGACATGCAAGGTGCGAATATGCAAAGTCCTGTAAAACAAATGCCACCAGAGGCTCAAGCAAGATTAATGCAGCCTTCTGAAGAGATCGCCGCAGTTTTACTTGCTCGCATATCTAACATGGATCCATCAGAGCTTAAAATGCTTGATGCTGCTATAACTCCAGAAGTCGCAAGAGTAATGATGAAGTTGCTTCCTGAATTAAATCAAATAATATCTCAAGTTGGTGGGCAAACTCAACAAGCTGCACCACCACAAATGGGTGCTCTTGGCAGCATGTAATGATAATAAGGAGAGCTGTGCCAGAGGATGTTCCAGAGATACATAAAATGTTAATTGATATGTATAGCAGGATTGAAATTTCTGCTTCGCCACTTAGTGAGAACAAGCTATTAAGCGTCATAAAATCGGCAATGGAAAAAGGCATAGTTATTATTGCAGAAGTCAAAGGGAAAATTTTAGGCTCATTAGGTGGTATGGTAAATTCTGATTGGTGGTCTGAAGAAAAACACTTGTCTGATATTTGGTTTTATGTCTATCCAGACGAGAGAAACTCTCGTGCAGCAGTTAAATTAGTAAAGTGCTTTATTAAAATTGGAAAAGAGATTAAGATGAAAGTCAAATTAGGGCATTATTATTCTGGGGACATCGACAGGAAAGATAAGTTCTTTGACAGGCTTGGTTTTGTAAAGACAGGTTCTTTATACACGGAGGGTAATTAAATGGGCGGTTCAATGTGTTCGCAAACAACGATGCAGCTCCCTGAGTATGGTGAAACTTTTTCAACGACTGACCTCCCTGCATGGGTAAGTGCTGGTGGTAGAGCTTTATTCGATCAGTCTGTTGGTCTGGCAAGCTCTCCTCAAGTGGCTTCAAGTATTGATAAGTTGGCAAGCTATGGTCCAGACGGGAACTTGTTGACAGAAGATGAGCAACTTGCTGCGCAAATCATAAGAGATGGTGCTGGAGACTTTCAGCCATTTTTAGATAAAGCTGAAGGTGTCGCAGGAACTTTAAACCAAGGTTTCGACAGTGCAACTAGAAGTGAACTTCTGGGTGATGATTACTCTGGGATGACTAATGACCAGTTGATGGGCAACTATCAAGGTGCATCGAGAGACGATCTGTTGGGAGGTGATTTTAGTTTAGAAAATGCACAGCCTTATTTAGATATTTATCAAGGTGCTCAAGACGCATCTGTTAGAGAGTTAGAGCGCCAGACGCAACGCAACCAAATGCAAACTCGTGCTAATGCTGCTCGATCAGGTTCCTTTGGTGGATCTCGTTTAGGGATATCTGAGGCTATGATAGGTTCAGAAGGTGCTATGGGTGCTGCTGATTTACGAGCCAGAGCTGCAGCTGAGGGTCTAGGATTCGCAGCGAACAGATTTGATACAGACCGTGGTGCTAGATTTGATGCTGAGAATGTTATGCGTGGGCAATACGAATCAGACAGAGCTTCTCGTTTTGATACAGAAGGAATGAGGAGAAATCAATTTGATGCTGACAGGTCTTCTAGATTCGCAGCTGAAGACACTCTTAGGGCAGGTTATCAGTCTGACGAGGCGAATAGAGTCCAACAGATGTCAGCTTACCAGAACCTCGCTCCATTAACTCAGAGCTTGCAACAAGCTGCAGCAGGAGGGTTAATTTCAAGTGGAGAGGCTCGCAGAAGACTTGATCAAGCAGTTCTAGATATAGCAAGAGAAGAAGAGCTGCAGAACGAGAACAAAGCATTTGAAAGATTAAATTTTGCATTAGGTGCATTGCAAGGTGTTCCATATCAGCAACAAAACTTCGGATACAAACTAGGGGCAACGACGGATTCAGGGCCAAGTATATTCGGTCAAGCTCTTGGAACTGCTGGAGCGATTGCCACTGGTTATGGTGCATACAAAAAATAGTTGAGGAGATTAAAGCATGATATATGGGGCAGGCAATCAAAATTCAGGTCTCTTCACAGAAGGTGCTCTTTCTGCTCTTGAGACTGTAGCAGGAGGCAAAAAAGAAGCTCAAGAAGCTCTAGCATTGGCTGAAGCATTAAGGCCTAAGAGAATGGAAATTAATCCAGCAAAAGCAGCTTTTAAATTTTTCACTGATTTAGCAGTAAATTCTTCCGAGAAAGGGGCAACTCTTTTCGGAGCTGCAGCAAAGTCAACTCAATCTGCCGCAGATTATCTAGACGAAATTAGTGATTACAACCGTAAGATAGATGCTTCTCAACCTCAAACTGCTATTTCCCTCGCCAAAGCTCTTAAACCATCATCAACCACTGGTGCGACAACTTACAAATCAATTATTATAACTATGAATGATGGTACAACTAAAAAAGATTATGTTCCTGTTAGTCAGATTGCTGCTATAAAAGAGCTAGAAGGTGTTAAAAGTGTAGAAGAAGACAGAAGCTCGTCAACCACTGGTGGAGCCAAAGCACCTAAAGCATACAATGTGTCTGCAACCAATCTAACCAGTTTAGCTGAGAAGCTCGGTTACACTCCACAGACAGACGCTCTTGGAAATGTGCTTTTAGACCCAGACCAATATCAGCTAGTAAGAGACCTTGTTGGTGCAGAAGCCAAAAAAGAAGCACAAGGATCTGCTTATGAAAGGCTTCAGGCTAATGTCAACAGAATTGGACTTTTGATTAACGCAGATGCAAGCAGTGTAAGCGAAGCTGAAAAACTAGAATATCTTCAAGACTATCAAAAATTAGTTAAAGGAACAATAATTACTGAGAAAACTCCAGAAGGAAGAGAGATAAAAAGACGAGTAGCAGGAATTGATTTATCGAATAGTGGTCTGCCAATACCAGAAGGCTTTGATCCTGAAACAATCCTAGAGGAGACTTCTCGTGAGTGGGGGCCATCTGGTACAATTGCAAATTATGGCCAAAGAATGTTATTCACAGAAGGCATTGTTAGAAATACTCTTGCGACAGGCTATGTGCCAAACTTCCAAGACGTTGTTGCTGACAACTTCTCAAACTGGTTCGGAACAACAATGCTTACTGAAGAAGGTCAGCAGTTTTATGCAGCCTCCCGTAATTTTGCAGCTGCAGCTCTTCGGAAAGAGTCTGGTGCAGCCATTTCAGACGGTGAATATTTAGGCTATATGCAACAATATTTCCCACAAGTTGGTGACAGCGAGAGAACAATGAGCAACAAACAAAGGCTGCGTGAAGAAGTTATTAAAGGAATGATCGCAGAGTCGGGGGATGCTTTCGGATCTATTTATTCAGATGCAAAAAAATATTTAACAATAGAAGACCCGACAAGAGTCAATGAAAATGGAACTCCTTTTGTACATGATATTATAAATCCACAGCTATATGCAAACGAGCTAAGTGCAAAATCACAGCTTGGGCAAAGTCTTTTGTTTAAACAAACTATGGAGAATCTCACTTGGCAGAACATAGAAAGCCTTATGCAAGCTGATGCAGCAAGGCCAGAAAATGAGTCTAGATATACTGTAGATCAATTTAGGTTTATGCAAGAACAAGTAAGGCTAAAAAAGCTGCGAGAAGAGGGAAATTAAGATGGGACATGTAGATGGCCATGTTGAAGCACCAGCAGGTGAGAAAACAAAACAAGAAATAAAAGCAGAAATATTATCACAGATGGGGCTGGATGTTGCTAATCCAGAAGATATTGATCCCGAGTCAGGCCTTACAATGGCAGATAGAGCAAGGCTAACTGCAACAGGCTTATTGTTTAATTTCGCAGATGAGGCTATTGCAGGAGTGAAAGCTCTTAGTCCTAATGTTACTTATGACGAAGCCTTGGCAGAAGAGAGAGAAGCGTTAGATTCAGCACGCTCTAAAGATGGTTCTTTAAAATATGAAATTGGTGGTGCTATTGTTCCTGCGGCAGTAACCACTGCTGCGTCTTTGATTGGAGCTCCATTTACAGGTGGAACCTCTTTAGGTGCAAGTGTGCCGTTGTGGATGAGGCTTGTAGGTGTAGGTGCTGGGCAAGGCTTCTTAATGGGAGCTGGAGACTCTGAGAGAGAAGGTTTTGCTCGTGCTGCAGACACACCAACATCTACAATAACAGGTGCCGTATTAAATCCAGCATTTGCTGGTTTGTCTATTGTTGCTCAAAAATTAGCAGCACCAATTATAGATTCTGTCAGGAGAACTTTAGCAGGCAAAACAGGCAAAAAAGTAGAAGATGAGTTGATAAGGATAATTAATGACAGTGAAATTGGCACTCCTGAAGAAGTAATCCAAAGGATTCGCAACGGAGAAATCTTACCAGAGATGTCTGAGGATGCTGCTTCTTGGGTTGCGTCGTTTGCATATAAGTCAGGCCCAGGAAAAGCAATTATCCGAGACGCTATTATCGGCAGGAAAAATAAATTTATTAACGAATTATATCAGTCTTTGCAAAATGATCTAGCACCTGAATCCCGAGGTGGGAATATATTCAAGACATTCTCTGATGATTCTGAGAAGCTATTGCAAGCTGAAAGTAAAGCATATGATGCAATATGGGACTCAACTGCTGGCCAGTCATTCAAGGAAATAGACGATGCTGTTCTATCGCTTGCAACTGCAAGCAGAAACTCTAGAAATCTTATAAATAAAAAGCTAGACGAAAATGGTCTAAAGCCTATTTTTAAAATGGTCGGAAAAGGCAAAAATGCAAAACTACAACTCACTCGTTCTTTAAGTTTAAAAGAAGGTGAGTTGGTAAAACGGGCATTTATGGATGCTAAAACTGATGCAGCTAAGAAGCCAGACAAAGCTAGAACAATGAAATTTTATGAAAACCAAATAAAAGAAGTTATTGATGGCCTTTCCCCTGCCCTGCAAGCTACAAGACAAAGATGGGCAACAATAAATAATGCTGTTAAGCAATACGATCTTGGCAAAAAGGTCTTTGGCCAGAACCCAGAAGAATTTGCCGTCGCTTTCCAAAAACTTACAGCTGCGGGAGATGAAGATGCTATTGCAGCCTTGAGAGCTGGTGCTGCTTCTTCTTTAAAATACAAAAGCCAAACAACTTCTGCAACAGGGACAGTCACAAAGCTATCAGACATGGACATGGGAATAAATCAAAAAGAAAGAGAGATTTTAGAAATCCTTTATCCTGGAGAGTTGATAGAAGACATTCTCGTTAAGGTAAACAAAGCTCGCAGCTCTATAGTTGCAGCTGGGAAAGTATTTGGAGGATCACCATCAGCAGAAAGGATTGCTGGAGGGGATAGAGTTGGTGTTGGGCAAGTTGTAGCTGATGCAACAAGAGTTGTTTCTTCAAATGGTTTGGATATCGGGGCAACTGCAAATATTATTTCTAGGATGTTTGGAAACAAAAAGCCTCCATTTACGAATGATCAATATAGAGAGATTGCAAAGCTAGTTATTTCAGAAGACGCTGATTTAATACAATCAGCAATTACTGATAAAACTAAGATAGATGCAATGCTCGCAGCATTTAGAAGAGCCATAAATGTTGTTTCTGGTTCTCAACCGAGAGTTGTCGCAACAACAGAACTTACCGAGGGTGTTGGTGAGGTTGTTGATCCTACAGCAACTGGTGCTTTGACTGGTTTGATTAGCACAGTCAGCCCTGCAACAGCCAAAAAAATTCAACAAGCAGTGGCACAGTGATGTGTGGTTTCTCGTTTGGCTTCAACTAATATCAGGCAAGCCAGTTGATTATTTTCAACTAGGTTCTTATCAAAGCCAAGCTATCTGTGAGCAACAAAAGCAAAAAGCAATTGTGATGGTAACTCACAATGGAGTAGCAGTTGTTTGTTTGAAAGCTGAGGTAGATGATTGATCCTGTTTCCGCAATAGCACTCGCCACATCGGCATATAAGGGAATTAAAAAGGCTTGCGAGGTCGGCAAGGAGATTTCTAGTTTCACTGGTGCTATTTCTCAATTCGCTAAAGCCTCTGCTGACATAGACTTCCTTGAACAAAAATCTAAAAAGCCTCCTCTATATAAAATGTTTTCTGACACACAGTCTAATGCTCTTGAGATCTGGACAAAGAAACAAAAATTGAAGGAGATGAGGGAAGAGCTAAAAGAGTACATATCTTTCGTTTATGGGCCTTCTGCTTGGAGAGAAATAGTTGCCATAGAGGCACAACAACGCAAAGAACAACGAGAGCTGGTTTATGCAAAAAAAGAGGCTATAGACAGCTTGATCAATGCTATAATTATTACAATAATTATAGTGGTCGGAATCGCTATAGCAGGAGGAGTTATATATTTCATAGGAAATCAGCGAGGCAAGTGGTGAGTGATTTTAGTACAAAGAGGCAAAAATTATGTTGTATATGACAAGGATGAAAAAGTCATTATAATAACTCGTGAAAAGAATATCGCAGTGCAGTACGCAAGGAGTCAATATGTCGGAGTTCGATAAAGCAGATTTAGATTCAAACGGGAGCATTGATCGCTCCGAATGGAATAAACTTGAGTTGGAAGATCGGAGGCTTGAGATAATTGACCAAGACCTGAAACGTAACGCTGAACGCAGATTCACAGGACTAGCACTCATGGGGATGTTGATCTATCCTTTTATTATTCTTCTTGCTTCTGTTTTAGGCTTCGACAAAGCAGCCACACTTATAACTGATATTGCTTCTGTATATGTTATTGCTGCATCTGGCGTTGTTGCTGCATTCATGGGATTCAATGCATATTCTGGCAAAGCAAAAAACAAAACTTCTATATCATACGAAAAGAAGAAATAATTCTAAGGAAGTGAAATTTTATCAGCAAGCTCTTTCCAGTCTTCAGAGCTTAAATTCCCTTGTTTGTTCCATGAAGAAAATTCAATTAATCTCTTTTTAGAGGGTCTATCGAAAAGTTGTTTAGAATCATTCCCACTTACAAGAATTGTGAAGTCTCTTCCGACACGAATCAACACCCAGCTCCTGCCACCATTCAAAACATATTTAGTTGCCCACATTGCTTGGTTTAATCTCAATCCACTGACGAAGCGTTTCTTTGGCCAATTATCAACATATTTTAATTCTATCCATCCAGAGTTGTTTTCTCTTATATAATGCACATCTGGCATCCCTTGAGCAACTCTATTCTCTACACGATACATAGTTAAAGGCAAATTATTTCTTATTAGCGTCCAGAAATTCTTTTCACTCATTTTCGTCCTCCGACATAAATAATGATATTGGGTCTTTAGTTATAATGTCAGCAAGGCTTTTCTTCTCTCTTAATGCTTGTATTATCTTGCTGTCGACTGATTTACGAGTCTCAATGTCAATATAGGTAACATTGTTTTTAGTTCCGATTCGGTGACATCTATCTTCCGATTGCATCCGTTGTTCTAAATCAAAGCTGTTGGAATAATAGATAACATAATCTGCGGCAGTTAGTGTCAAGCCTATTCCACCAGACTGAGGTTGGCCAATGAAATATTTAATCTTAGGATCATTCTGGAAACGGTCAACTGCGACCTCTCTAGCATCACTTGAAACATCTCCGTGGTAACTTACCGCTAGTTCCCCAAGCGCACGCTCTATGGCTCTTAAATCAGCTTTAAAACGTGCCCAGATTATCACTTTAGAGTCAATGTCGCTCAGGATCTCTTTCATGGCTTCAATTCTAGGATTCTGCTCATCTATTTGTGAGACTCCATCTTCACTAGGGAACCAACCACAAAGTATCTGTTGAAGCCTTAGCAAACGTGTAATTGCTTCAGGAGCTTCTATCATCTGGCCTTCAAGCTCTGCGACAAAAGACTTCTTCATGTTTTGGTAAATTTTCTTTTGCTTGGCAGTCATCTCTACATAATGACGTTGATATATTTTGTCTGGTAAGTCTAGGCAGTCTTTCTTTAAAACTCTAAAGCTGTGGCCTTCAATGTTTCTTGTCAACTCATCAACATTTTGATAAGATATAATTTGCTTGTTCTCAAAGCCTCCCATGACACAATACCTTGCACGGAAAGAATAAAAGCTGTCATATCCTAAGACTTGGTGGTCTAGGAACTTGAACTGTGAATAAACATCTTCTGGGCCTTTGGTTACAGGAGTACCAGTCATTATTCTTTTATAGTCAGCTTGCTTGCCGAACTTTGTTATTATCTTAGTTCGCTTGGCTCCTGGACGTTTTATCCTAGAGCTTTCATCCACAACCAACATAACTTTGTTGCTGACCAATATTTGTTGCATATAACTTAGTGCTAAGTTGCTAGTGAAAGCCTCAACATTAAATGTAAATATTCTTAGATTGTTCTCACTTTGGAAGACAGCCTCATACTCCTGTATTCTTTTCTTAGAGAGGCCAGAGGTGTAATAGAATGATTTGTTTGTACACCAATCTGGCATATGGATGTTTATTTCTTTCAACCAATTACGGTGCACACCATTAGGAGCAATAACAACAAGAGCAGTTATTTCACCTTTGCCGTATAGGTATGCAGCATTGTCGATGATTACTTTTGTTTTGCCTGTTCCTTGCTCCATCAATAATGCGAAAGCCTTTTTGTCTCGGCTCATGTAGAATGCTTTACGCTGATGTTCAAATGGTTTAGTTTTAAAATCATAATCGTCATTGCTAGGAAGCTCAGACTTTTTCATTTTAATGTTTTCTTCCATTGCTTTCAAGTTGTCGATATATTTATCCAGCTCTGAAGAAGCAGACTCATCCCAAACAGCATCTGGGAAGAACTTGTGAATCCTATCAATGTTCGCACCAGTAGGATCAAACAACAGATCTCTCCCAACCCATCTTTTGAATCCAGGAAGAGTTGAAAGTTTTTCAAAAGTATCGCCACCAAGTTTTGACTTGATGACTAAATACTTTCCATAATCTGCCTTAGTTATTTTCATTCCCAGTCCTTCCGATCATCTTCTTCGTCATAGCCTTTGTTGTAATCTTTAATCTGGGCTTCGGTCATTTCCTCCTCGGGAACTCTTTCTCTTCCCATGCTATCCAGCCAGATGTGAGGTATAGGTCTGCGACCATAATAAGCATCCATGCTCCCCCTATGATAAGGGGAGCCATGTTTTCTTTCCTCGCTCATAGTCCGAACCTTTCTGCACATATTGGTCCGATGCCACGCTCGATGCTTGCGTGTACAGTAAGCTCACGACCACAGCACGCACAGGTGCCTGTTTTGCGACCATAGGCTACAGCTGAGGAAAGTGGGCTCTCGGCTATCTGTTGGAGCTTAGAGAGCGTGTCCTCGGGTGTAAAACGAATGCCGAAGAACTTTCCTTCCTTAACCTTCCCGACATACTGACCATCAGCCTTAACATATAACGCACCAGCATTAGCACCAGTGTCGGGTGCACGAGATATAACCAAGTCCTCAAAACGGAACTTAGGTGTCTTGATAGCCTCGTGAGCTTTGTTGAACATAGCAACTACATTACCAAGATCAACACTAGGTGCCTCAGCTCTATTAGCTTTGTTGGCTTTTACCTTCATAAGCATCGCAACAGCAGCACCAGTCTGCTTGTCGGAAAGCGAACCACGATCGTCGAACTGCTCTACTAAAGAAGCAGCAAAGCTATTCCAAGAAGTCAACTCTCTAAGAGCATCTATAAGTCCTGGATTGACTTCGTTGAATTTAGCTTTATTTTCAGGAGCCATAAGTCTCGCCTTTTGCTGGGCTGCAAATTTCCTTTTCTGGATTCCACGAGCAACGATCTGCTCCTTGGTCCAAGGTCTGTTGTATCCTGCGGAAGTGACTGGTAAAAATATTGACATAATTTATTCCTTTCTCAGTTGATATAAGTATTCTATCTGAATGTGACAGAAAGGTAAAGAACTTTGATTCATTTAAAAACAATGACTTACAACTTTTTACTCAAAAAGTTTTTTGGGTCTCGCCATTGGACGCAACCATTCTTCGCTTTTTTCCTTATAAAAAATATGTTTACCGACACGCTTTATTCTTTGCAGTTCGTCTGCCCAGTATGGGTGAACTTCATTATTGTGGTAGTGTGTAGCATTTTCTCCAACAACGCTGATATATTCGCCTTCTTTTAGCATAAGCTCTGCTATTGCTTTTGAGGTTCGTAGGGAGCTGTGTTCTCTAGGGTTGTCCGACTTACCATCGCACCACCAACTAAACTGGCAACCAGAACTGTTGTCTTGTAAAACAACTGAACAAACATCATTCGGGTAATTAGCAGAAGCCACCCTATTAAGAGTGACCTCGGCTATTGCTATTTGACCTTGTATCGGTTCCGATCTAGCCTCGAAGTATATGTTCAAGGCTAGACACATGAGAGCTGTTTCTAACATTACGCCACCAGATCGAAATCGAAAGTGAATTGATCGTCGCAGTGGCTGTCGAACTTAGGGTTCTCAACTTCGTAAAAAGCATGAACCAGCTTTTTGCTCCAGTGGTGCGAAGCATCCATAGCTCTCCACTCAGGAACCTGATTGTCGATTGTAGTCCAGTCACGAGTGTCCATAACTAAAACGTGGCGAGTAATTTGAATAATATAAACTTTGCCTTGCTCTAGGTTTTCCGGAACGAACTTACTCAGCTTTCGCTTTTTCTCTAGGTGAGTCCACTTGCCTTTTAGACCGAGCTTTTTACAAGCCACTGCTATGTTGCTATTGCTAACACCTTTACAATGACGCTTGCCACGGATCTTGCGCAAAGTCTGGTAAGCTGGTTCGTATTCGATGCCAGCTACAGTCGCAACAGAAAATGGTCCACACCATGTAGTTCTGTGGATGCCTGTGTCGCAGTAAATGATCTGGCGAGTTTTAGGGTTGTGCTTATTCATGATTTGTTTCCTTTCTCAATCAATATAAGTATTCTATCTCNANNNACCANAGAAGTAAAGCGTTTTCTTCACTATNTAAAACAATCACTTANGTGAGTTTACGCCACTTTTCTAAGTTTAATTTCCTGAAACCTTTGTTTATTTTACCTTTTAGCAAATACCAGTCGCCAATTTTACCATCCTCAACTATAGGCTTGCCGAGCTTGGGATATTTAAATCTGTCTATTCCTGCCAATATTGGACCAGTGTCGTCCTCGAACTTCATGTTTAGCCATAGGTTGTGGTTTTCAGCTCTGCGACCTCCTCGCTTGGCTAAGTTTACAGCCTCGTTCAAGTCTCTTAGGTTTTTCTCGACGAGCTTACCGAATACAACGAACTCTCCAGGATTGTCAGCTTCTAGGTCGTGGATATCTGTTATCTTAGTTTTTATGCTGTGTGAGGCTGGATCTTTCTTAATATGCCCAAACCTGCGGTCGCACTCAAAGATGTCGTCATATGGCGTTTCTCCGTTGTCTAGGAGGGTATTTTGGCGAGGTGTTAAAGGTTGCTTCATTTCCCTGCGTTTTACAATATCATCAGCCATTTTTGGACCAATACCTCTGACTCCAATAAGACCACCGATAAGCTCGCCATCCTGCACCGACCAATTAAGTTCAGACTTGAATTTGTCGTATGGTTTATGAGCTAGTCCTTCTCGAGCAACTTCCCGCAATAGCTTTACACCTTGGTCGTCGTCTTTAACATTCCGGAGGCAAGCAGCAGCAAACTCTAAAGGATAGCGACTTTTTAAAACGCAACACCAATAACTGACCATTGCATAGGAAACTGCGTGGCTTCTGTTAAAAGCCATAGATCCCATCGTGTTAATATTATCCCATATTTCCCGAGACTTCTTTTCGTCTAATCCGTTCTCTTCAGCACCAACCTTAAACCTTTGCCAATACCTATCGAAAAACTCTTCTCCCAAAGACTTACTCATAGCTCTGCGGAGCTGAGACACTTCTTCCCAAGTCAGCTTGCCAACCTCACGAGCTATCGTCATGACCTGTTCTTGGTAAACCACAATGCCATAAGTAACATCGGTTGCTTCTTTAGTCATTTCATGGAAATGGTAAACAGGCTCCGCACCTGTTCTCTTTTTAATAAACTGGGTTGTGCCTCCTGAGGTTAATGGTCCAGGACGAGCCAAGGCAGTAATAGAACAAATATCTTCGAAGTTCGCTATCTTCATCTGCCTCGTTAATGACTGCAGGGCATAACCTTCGAACTGGAATATACCTGCATATTTCTCGTCGTTTAATATCTTGAATGATTCCTCGTCTTCTAAAGGAAAGCTGACGAGCTTTTGCCTAGACCAACCAACTTGATCTAAAACATCCTGCAATACAGATAGCGTCCTAAGTCCCAAGGCATCTATCTTCAGCAAGTTTAAGTTTTCAGCGTCCTTTTTATCTATCTGAGCAGCACCACTTTGAGCACTCACCGAGCAGTATTTGCTCACAGGCTCTTCAGTAACAATAATCCCAGCAGCATGAACTCCTGTGTGGCGAGCATGGTTCTCCATTTTACTTGCTATTTTCATTTGCGGATATTTAGCCAAAACTTGCTTGCCGATGTCTAGGTCATTAAAGGTGTCTAGGATGCACATCGCAGCACGAGCGTCTCCTCCGCTCCGCTCAATTATTGCACCTTTAAGATCATTAACTTCCCAAGATGGAATGCCTAGTTCTTTGGCAACTTCGGTTATTGTGCTCTTGGCTTTATACCTACTGACTGTTCCTAGGTGAGCAACTTTCTCGGAGCCATACTTATCCCTCAGGTATTGAAAGACCATTTCCCTGCGGTCGTCCTGAAAGTCAATATCAATATCAGGCAAGTCAGCACGAGTAACATCAATAAACCTTTCGAATAAAAGGTCGAACTTTATAGGGTCAACATCTGTTATGCCTGTTAAATAACAAACTAAAGAACCAGCTGAAGATCCACGAGCTGGACCAACCAACATATGTTGCTTCGCATAATTAATCATATCGGCAATAACATAGAAATAATCGTGGAACTGTTTTAGCTCTATCATATCGAGCTCTCTTTTCAGCCGAGCTTTATAAACAGGATCTTTTAAATCTATTCCTCTTTCCGGAGCACCATCTATACACATCTGCTCTAAAGTTTTCTCAGGTGTAAATGATATCATCTGAGCAACAGGCAGATCAACATTACACATGTCTGCTATTTTATAGGTGTTTTCTATCGCCTCGTCTGGAAGCCAAGGAATGCAGTCTAGCATCTCGTGTTCGTTTAACAGGTGCATAGGCTTGGTTCGTTCCATCCTATTCATGCCAACCAGAACCTCGTAAGCCTTGCGGTCGGAAACTTTAGGATAATAATTGTCGGAGGTTGCTACTGGCTTGAAGCCTTTCTTCTCGCAGAACTCTAGAGCCTTTTTAGAACTCATTGGATTTATCTCTATGTAAAGATCGTCTTTTCTGGTCAAAGGAAGCAGTCCCCACTCTGGGTGTGTGCCACTGAGGATAATTACATTCTCGGATATATCGAACAGGTCGGAGTAACTTAGTCTTGGGAAGTAATAAAAATTTTCCTTGCTCGTGCTTCTTGTAACAAGCTCATAAACCTCGGACAGTCCTTCATTATTCTTAGCAATAAAAGCCATCATGTTTGCTGTCTGTTTAGAGCGATCGGTTGAGTCGATCACAATTGCGATCTCGGCTCCGAATATTGGTTTCTTTCCAGCCTTTTTGCAAGCATTACTAAAGGGAACATGCCCCCACGTACCAGCATCAGCAATGCCTATTGCATCACCACCATCTGACTCTATGATATTTGCAATTGGACCATACGCTTTACGGAAAGAGTATTCGGTGCGTGTTCTTATGTGAAGCATTACATAATCACCGCAACGATTATATAGCTAATAACGAAACCTGCTAATGCTATTGTCATTATATCTCTCCTCTGTCTATGTACCAGTCTACAATTCTTGCAGTTGCCTCAACGTCATTTATAGATCGGTGTGCACCATCTATTTTCTCGTCGAATAACTCTTCGTAAATATCACCCAGTTTACGCATCTTGCCCCAGACCTTTTGACCTATCTCAACTGTGCAGATATGGTTGGGTGGCCAAGGGAACTTAGTAACTTTGTCCAGCCTTTCTAGCTCGAACCTTAAAACCTTTCTGTCGAATGGCAAGTTGTGGGCAACGATGTCTCTTTCTCCTAGGAAAAAGTCCGTCAACTCTTCGACCTTAGTTATGAATGGTTTCTCGTCTTTTAGCATGTCGTCGGTTATGCCTGTGATCTTTATTATTTTAGGATCGAGCAAGTGTCCAGGATTACAGAAAAACTCAAGCCTTGCTTCCTCCCGCATTTCCCCTTTACCGATAAGAGCGTCGTTGTATTTTATAGCACCGAACTCAATTATTCTAGGTTGTAGGTCTAGGTCGGAGCCTTCAGCCTTTGGTAAGCCTGTTGTTTCAAGATCGAATATAATCATTCTTTATCCTCGTTGTCTAAGGACTGCAACATAAAAGAATAAACACCCATATCATGGACTGAGTCCTCGTGCGATCCTGGCCAATTCTCGGAATAGCGAGTTAGCTTTGCAACAATCATATTTACAATGCCGAACCTGTTCCATTCCTTCTCATTATCAAGAGTAACTCCTTTGGGGAATAAAGCCATCATTACTTTTCCATGACGATGGTAATTATCACCATAAACTTTATTGCGTTCTTTAAAAGTTTCTAGAGCGTCCTCCATGCAATCTATCGGTGACTTATTCCTACGATGCTTCCTAGCAACGTCTCCGATTGTTTTAAGATCACTCATCGTCTCTCCCTCTCTCATATGCACTGCGTACATCATCTTTATAATTATTAGCTTTGTCAAAAAGATCCTCTAGGTCTCTTCTATCAAAAGTATTAAGGTCGAAAAGCCTAGCAACTTTTTTGTCGTTAAGCTCTAAATCATTTCCTCTTATTTTAAGCATAGGTCCACTCCGGAGTTGGGCTATAGTTCCACTTTGCGAAACCCATCTTCTCGCCTAAGTAATAGCTCCGATATGCCTCTACTGCATTTTCGCACTTATACTCATCAGGCATACACTGGGGTGGATCGGTGAAGCCAATCTCTTCTATGTTCATGGGTGCTATACAAAGCAACTGCATAAGCTCCGCACTCTTGTGGGATTTACCATAGCGAGCTGTGTATTCCTTGCATAGATATACAAACAAACCTAGTGCCCACCAATAATGTTCGGAGCTTTCCCGAACCCAAACTGCTGAAGGATGGTTCTTATGAGTCGACTTATACAAGCCAACCTCGTCAGACCAATAGTCTCCGTCTAGCTCTCGGTGAGCAGTGCATAACAGTTGCGCAGTCTCGAGTATCATCTTAACGCAATGTTTATCGCAGTGCATCATAGCTGCTTCTTTTGGACTAGTGTCCAAGTAAAAAATATTCATTCGGCTTCCTTTCTCAATATTAAAACTTTAAACCTTTTCGGCTAAACAATAAAGTTTATTTTTACCAAAACTTTAGCAGTCTTTTAATTTTAGTTAGCATGCTCTCCTTGGCTTCTTCCTCATGGAAAACTTCTAAAACAACATCCATAGGAGAAGTCTTTACATAGGATCGATTTTTAAGAATATAAGCAACAGCTGGTGCTTTTATGTTTAGCTCTTTGCTTATTTCTTCATTTGTAAATTTAACAGCTTTCATCTCGTGAACTCTATTAACAAAATTTTGACTATACTTTTCTTTATGATGTGCCATATTTTTTCCTTTTATCTGTGGTGTACCATTGTGTCGACTTCGAATGTTTTAAATGTTCCGTGTATTGGTTCGGAGGCTTTTGAAATCTCATTGAGTATTGTATAAAGCTGATCTAAAGCAATATCAATAATGTGCTTCTGGGCTGGGTCGAACCAATTGCCATCTGCTATTTTAGCCTGAAAGTCTCCTAAAAAGTTCTTTACTTCATTAGCTTGCCTGAAAAGTTTCTTATTGCCAAGCATTAATATTTCTTCCCAGAGCTTGTATATTACCGAGGACAGGTCAGCCAACGCAACAATCATACCTTCTTTTCCAGCCTTAGACTGTTCCCAGTTGGTCTTCATGTTCCTGCTGTTTATTCTCAACTCATTAATTATCTGGTCAATGCCAGCTTCCGCTATCTTTTTAAATACAGCAACAGACTCCTCGCTGTAATATTTAGTTGGTCGTGGTATATCGCCTGTTATAACTTCGTCGATATCATGCACGATTGCTTTTTGTAGAGCCATCCCGACATCTAGCTTATCGTTGGGAGAGGAGACCGAATTGATCTCCTCGCACAAAGTATAGGTAAAGAGGCACACGAAGCCTGTGTGTTCCATTACTGATTCGCTCTTTAAAAGGTGGAGCTGCGAATACCTTTGTATCGCAGACATTCCCTGAGAAACGCTGAATAGCTTTACAATATCCATTATTCAACATCTGGGTTGAAGTTCTGGAACTGCTCTAGGATCTTTTGCCTACGACCAACGTGGTCTTCCCAGTCTATTCCAGCAGACATCGAACGACCTTGAGGTCTGTCCCAAGCTCTAGCAGAAAGTCCTGCGAACTTTTGCAGGTCGCCAACACCAATGATATGTGCATCAACACTTTCCTTCAGCATAATATTAAGACCAAAGTTCTCGTTGGTATAGGTTATTGAATAGCGTTTATTCTCAGCTGTGCTGTTTTCGCTTTTTAGTTTAAAGTGATCGGTAAGTGCTCGGAAATATCCCATCTCGTAAACTGTGCCTGTGTCCCTGCCATCTACAATAGCAAATAAAACATTAGCATCAATCATTGCGGAAATGTTGCTGTCGTAAATTCCTTTAGATGCTTTAGTCCTGTCCTCTGGTGAGAGGTGGGATATTACACCACCACTTTTACGAGGTGAGAAATAATCAAAGCCATACTTATCGAATTCATTTTCGATAGCCTCGATCGTTTCGACTTGTTTAGGATTAAAGAATGGTCCAGCCAAATAAATTTTCATAGTCATTATGCGTCCTCCAGTTTATCTATATGTTTTTGCCAAAAGGCAGGTCTGTAACTTGCTTCAATACGCACCATGTCCATGTACTTTGGGTCAATGGGTGTAGAGGTTAAGTCACTATGAATGGGGCAAGGTGCTCCAGGATCGTCGTCGGTATGCCTCAGCTCGGCATCCCTAGTATAAGGGCAAAAGCCTTTATTACATGGCAAGTCTTGCTCGCCGATAGTTATGTATTCTTGTGCAGCAATTATAATGTCTTTCCAGATACCATACTGAGCAATCCAACACTGCCTTTTATTAACAACTGTTTTCCAAAAATCTACTTCAGCCGATATTGATATTGTTATTTTATCGCCAAGCGTTCTGGTCCAGCAATCTTCAGCAGTTATTATTTCCATAAGGTTGTCTTTGATTGTATAGTTGCGGTGGCGAACAACCTGAGCTCTCAAGCCAATGGTCATTTCTTGACACACAGTAACTATTGGTCCAATTACACCACTGGTTTTTTCATGCTCTTTTAGCATAGGTATCGGATCGACATAGCTATAGTTTTCTTCGTACCAACTACACTGGAATTTCTCGTCGAGCTCTTCCTTACCGATAGCAAAATACTCATGTATCGTCGAGAGGTGTTTGTACAGCTTATAAATTTTTATTAATCCTCGCCAAGACAACCTAGTCGTAAAAGAAGTCATTGCGCAAATAGGCATGTGTAGACGATACTCGTCTTGTATTATGCCTGCTTTCATATCTATGTCTATTTTCTTTTTTAGGAAAACAATATCGTCCATCATCTCCGACAACTGAAAGTATTCCGGAACAACGAACTCAGAAGGTGCGTCAACTCTAGAGGTTCTTGCCCACATAACGTGGTCTCTGAATGAGGCGAATATTTCTCGCTCTAATATCGTGCACTCAACACTCATCACAATAGATGGTATCTCGTTGACTGGTGCGTCGATAGATAGGATTGTGTCTAATGGAGTGGTGTCGTCGGGAGACCTTGACAGCTCCCAAGCGACCCTCGATAAATTTTTACCTTCCGACGAAACTCTGTCATCTGATATAATTTCAATCTTCATTTTCTAATTTCCAAACTCTGACGTCTGGGGTTGATATCCCATGCTCGTCTCTAATAGCTCTGGACTTGCAACTGAAGCCTTGCTTTTTGCACATCATTCTAAAGGAAACAACATCGCCTGACTTTTTAAGAACAGTGCTGTCTCCGATAGACATCCCTGCAACTAGCCTCGCCCACTTGTCCCTAGACTTAGATGCGTCGGTTAAGGGGACACCACTTTCAATGGTGAACCCCTCTATCTCTTTTATGACTTTAGGCATCTTTAACCTCAGCCCATTCGTGATCAATGTCCCACTTTAGATCCTGCAAACGACCACCTTGCTTGATATAAAGCTCATAAGGCATATCAACACCGTGGTTTAGCAGAAGCTGGAATGAGGCATAACCGCAAACCTCTT
>JGI24004J15324_10000343_pt1 | contig 18893 bp, 28 predicted proteins | sample LinPmetageLP32_FD_15324 | JGI IMG/M metagenome (IMG submission 15324)
GTTTAGTATTTACCTATACTTTTTTTTGTCCTATTGTGTAAAACAGTACACAGTATGCCGTACCTTTACGGTATGAATCAAACAAACCCACACACTATGCAAACTATTACAGCAACCCCCGCACAAGTAGCCGCCGCTATTGCAATGCTTGAAGCGGACCTTCAAAAGTTCGAGGCGCTCAAAGCAGCGCAGTACGAAAACGCCCCCGATGATTGGAACAAGTATGGCCGCAACGTCGACGCTTTGAAGGCACACCTTGCAACTGTTAAGGCCCACGCCTGAATTATTCGCAACCTGTGGAGGGCTTACCCTAAGCCCTCCACACAACCAAACAAACCCACACACTATGCACACTATTAAACTAACGCCCGCCCAAATTACCGACCTAGTAGAAGACGCTTTTAACCTTGGCAAAGTGTACGCCGCAGACGAAATAGAAAGCTGCGGCTCAGTAGTGCCCCGTATAGTAGCAGGCGAAGACCCGCTAAAAAACTGGCAGCAGTTTTTGGACAGTCGTGGCGGCGTTGCCTTGCACAGCGGCGACGCGAAGACAGACCTAATACTGCGGCACGCTAACGCAAGCTTACGCGAAGTATTCCGCTGCGACTAAAGACTAAACGGGGCGGCGCTAGTCGTCGCCCCTTAAATACTAATTATGGAAGCACCAACGAAATACGAAAAGGCGGCTAACGCTATTACCAACCAAAGCCCTAACGTATTCTTTGCGTTTATGAAGCGGGGCGGTACGCTTATAGGTATTGCCTTGGACGACGCAAGTAAGACGGAAGTAGCGGTAGAGTTTAGCCGCGCAGAAGTAACACTACTAGCAAAGGCTTACGACCTTACCCACGGGCAAGGCTATTGCCCTTATGGGTCGCGCGATATGTGGACGCTAACAGAAAAGTACTTAACGTAGCTTTACCGCGTGTGGGTTGGGGTGCCCTATATGCGCCCCCGTATCTAGCTGTATACGTGTAGATAGAATAACAGTTAGGGGGCAGCGTTGAGGCTGCCCCCGTAAGAAACCCGAAGCAAGTAAACGGGAAGCGCCTACGGGCGCTTTTTTACTTTTGCGGTATGGACAACTACGAAAAAGTAGAAGCTATGCTACAGGCTTCGCAAGAAATACAGACGGAAGGAATACAGCGGGTAGGGGATGAACTGCACGTAATCTATAGCAAAGAAGGGCAGGTATTTACGGTAGAGTTTAGCAGCTACGAAGTAGACCGTATAGCCGCTAGCTACACGGACTAAAAGCGCAGCTACTGGCTACGCTTCGTTATATTTGCTTGTAATGCTAGAAAGACTACGGAAATTTTTAACGCGTGGCGCGCAGATAGCCTACACGGGCGGCAACTGGGTAAGCCTTCGCGCCGCTGCCACGCGAAGCGGCGAATTTATGGACGCTACCCGCGCCCTTTCAGTTAGCACCGTTTACGCTTGTATATACAAGATAAGCAGCACGCTAGGAACGCTACAGCTTACTACGCTGCGCCGCGAAGGTACGGGCAGCTTGCCAGCTATAGAACTAGGGCTATACGACTTGCTAGCGCAGCAACCCGATGAAGGTATAACGGCTTCTTACTTTTGGGAACAGCTAGTAGCTAATATGCTACTACACGGCAAAGGCTACGCCCTTATAGTACGCAACCCCGACACGGGGCAAGCGGAACGCCTCGAATTTATCCCGACCAAACACGTAAAGCAGTTAGAGTACGAAGGCGCACCCGTTTACAAAGTAGACGGTATAGAAGGGGTAGTATTTGGGGACGATATTTTATGCGTGCCGTACTTGCTGGGCGCAAGCCCAATAGAGTTGCACAGCGAAGCGATAGGGTTAGCAAAGGCAGCCGAAAGCTACGCTAACGAATACTTCCAAAACGGGTCGATAATGACGGGGGTACTATCTAGCGACCAGCCCCTAAAAAAAGAGCAACTAGATATAGTACGCGACAGCTGGAACGCTAGCAGCGCGGGCAACCTTACGCGGGTGCTACCCGCTGGCTTTAAGTACGAACGTATAGCCTTAAGCCCTGACGAAGCGCAGAATATCGAAGCGCGCAAAATGTCGGCGCAAGATATAGCGCGCATATATAACGTACCGCCTGCCCTTATTGGGTTAGATGGTAACCTAACGTATAGCAATACAGAACAAGCGGGTATATTCTTTGCCCGCCATACTATACTACCTATAGCGCGTAGAATAGAACAGGAAGTAGAAAATAAGCTACTAACGCCTGCGCAGCGTTCGCAGTACTTTGTACGTTTCAATATCGACGAACTTATGAGGGGCGATATTAAGACGCGCGCAGACTACTATAATACGATGCTACAAGCGGGCGCACTTACGCCAAACGAAGTTAGAGCCGCTGAACACCTACCCACGATGCAGGGCGGCGATACTTTGCGCGTTCCAGTTAATGTAATTGCAGCCGACAGATTCGAGGCGTACAGCGACAAAATAAGCACCAGCGGCGGGGATGTTTGACGACTACCCACAAGCAGCAAGCAACGCGGCACGCCGCGCCCTAGAACACAAAAAAGAAAAGGGTAGCGGATGCGGTACGGCTGTAGGCTGGCGCAGGGCTAACCAGCTAGCTACGCGCGAAGCCTTAAGCGCTGACACCGTAAAGCGTACGTATAGCTTTTTAAGTCGCGCCCGTGTATACAATACGGGCAGCTTTACAAGCGACGGTAAAGAGGTTTGCGGCAGCGTAATGTACGCAGCTTGGGGCGGTACTAGTATGCTAACTTGGGCAAAAAGAAAAACTAAAGAAATGGAAGAAGAAAAAAGCCGCGCCCGTGTGGGCGAAATAGACGGTGTAGCGGTATACACAACGCAAGGCGAAGCCAAAGAAGCAGCCGAAGCGATGGGATGCAGCGGCACGCACCAGCACGAAACCGACGACGGCAAAACGGTATATATGCCGTGCGCTTCGCACGACGACGCTACAGGCGGGTACCGTAGCGCGGAAGGCGTAGTACAGCAACGCGCAGGGACAAAAGAAGTAGAAGTACGACAGGAGGGCGACAGCACTACGGTAGTAGGGTACGCGGCTGTATTTAACAGCGTAACAGACCTTGGGCACTTCCGCGAACAAATCGCGCCCGAAGCCTTTACGCGGGTTATGGAAGAAAGCCCCGATACGGTAGCGCTTCTTAATCATAATAACGACTACGTACTAGGGCGCACTACTAGCGGCACCCTTAAGCTTGAAGTAGACGAAGTAGGGCTTCGCTATGAGTTGCAACTAGGAAACCAAACCTACGCCCGCGACTTAGCCGAAAGTATGAGGCGCGGCGATATAAGTAAGTCAAGCTTCGCTTTTACTATTGAACGCGAAAGCTGGCAAGAAAACGTACGCACAGTAGAAGAAGTACGGGGCTTGTATGACATAAGCGTAGTTACGCGGCCCGCCTACAATGCAAGCAGCGCTAACCTACGTAAAGAAGAAAAGGCTACCGCGTGCGGCTGCAACTCTAACAAACTTTCCACAAAGGCTAAAACCGCAAAGCCTGCGCCGCGTAAGCGCGCTAAATTGCAACAAGTAAAAAATACTTATAATATGAAAAACAGCGACCAGCTTAAAAGCTTGCGTAGTTCAAAACTTACAGAACTTAACGCACTTGTAGAGGTGGCAGAAGCGGAAGCCCGCGACTACACAGAAGCCGAAGTACAACGGCAAGAACAGATAAACAGCGATATAGTAGAACTAGACGGGCAAATAAAGCGCGCCGAATCTACAGAAGCTAACGTAGCACGCTTTGCAGAAATGGGGGCAGCTACGCCAAAAGCCGAAACCGTCGAGGCGGGCAAGATGAAGCAGCGCTACAACTTGCAACGCGCTTTGAACGATGCAGCACAAGGGCGGCTTTCAGGTGTGGAAAATGAGATGCACCAAGAAGCACTACGCGAAGCAGCGCAGTACGGTATCCAGTTGCGCGGTAACGTGTGCATACCTCATAGCTTTATGCAGAAGCGTAACGTATACGGTAACGATGCTTCGCAGTCGGGGGTAGTTGACGCAGTTACAACTACTGCCACGGAAGTAGCGCCGTTTATTGAAGCGCTGCGCCCTTCGCCGATTATCGAAAGCCTTGGGGCTACGCAGCTTACGGGCTTTGTTGGGGATATTAAAATACCATCAATGCCTACCGACGCAGCAAGCGCGCCAGTAGAAGGCGCAGCAGCTACCGCGTTTCAGGGTTCTATGGGTTCTCAAACCCTTTCGCCTCAACGCTTCGCGGCAGAAATTAGCCTTACGAAAGAAGCGCTTAACCAAGCTAGCGGAAATATGTCAGACGTTATCGCGCGCGACTTCGGTAACGCGATTGCTAACGCTATAGATACGCACGCCTTCGCACAGATTGCAAACGGCGGCGCTGGGTTGTCGGGCGTAGTTATTACGCCAGCAGGCGCAAACTTTGCAGGGCAAGGCACTTTGCAGAAGGCCACCGAAACAGGAACCAACGACCTTGCAGCGTCAAGCGCGGCAGATATCGTAAACCTTTGGGCTAGCGTTTCAGATAGCGGCGTAGCAGAAAACGGAAGCTTCGTTATGCGCCCTGCAACCGCTGGGCACTTGATGCAACAAGCACAGGTAAGCAATGGCACCGAACTTATGGCGGGTAACCGTTGCTTGGGTTATAACGCCGTTTGGTCTACCCGTGTACCAAAAGTGAACCTTACTAATATCCTCGCTTCTAATGTCTTGACAGGCGGCGCGGCTGTAGCTATGGGGGATGTAGAAGCAGACCTTATCTACTTCGGCGACTTTTCGCACTTGTTTTGGGCCACGTGGGGCGGTTTGTCTTTGACTATCGACCCGTTTAGCGGCGCTTCTAGCGGAACCGTTAAAATTGTAGCAGACCAGTACTTTGACGCAAAACTGCGGCACGCTGCCGCCGTCGGGTATATGCTTTCTAGTAATGCAACTGTATTGGGCGCAGACGCTTAAGAGTAACCAACCACAAAGAAAGGGGCGGCTATATGCCGCCCTTTTTTTATTTTAGCCTAAACACTTACGATATGCAAGAATTTATAGTAGATAACTGGGTAGCTATTGCTGCCGCCGCTTTGGTATTTGGTAAGGCTATTGCTAACCTGACGAAAACGGAAGGGGATAACCGACTTTTTGAGTTTTTAGATATAGCTATTAACTACTTCGTACCGCCGCGCAAGCGCAAGTAAGACTATGATAGTAAGCACACAGGACACGGGTAGCCGCGACTTAAGCACGGTTATAAGTACAGCCGACTTAAAGACGCACCTACGCGTAACGCACAGCGACGAAGACAGCCTTATAGAAGCCTACCGTACGGCAGCTGTGCAGTTTGTAGAAGCTTACTGTAATACGCGCGTAGTTAGCGGTAGTATGTACTTCTACGCTTCGGGCTTTGCGTCCATCATAGAACTACCTATAGGGCCAGTAATTAGGGTAACAGCTATAGAGTACAGCACAGCCAAAGGCGGCGCGCTTACGGCTTTNCCTAGTACAGAATTTTACGTAGANAAAGCGCGACAGCCTGCANTAATTAANTTNATAAGCAGCCCTAGCGTAGATACTAGCGACCCTACCCCCGTNCGTATTACCGCCGACGTAGGACACCAAACGCCNCCCGAAGCNCTNAAGCAAGCGGTACGCTTTCTTGTAGGGCACTACTACGAAAACAGGCAAGCGGCAGAAGCCGCTAGCGTAAANGAAATACCTATAGGNGTTTTTGCCCTTATGAACCCGTACCGTACTATAAGCTTTAAGTAATGCGAATAGGCAGGCTAGACCGTAAAATACTTATAAGCTTTAGAAGTATAGCACAGGACGCGTACGGCGCGGGCGTACCTACGTTTAGTACTACGTTTAGCGCGTGGGCAAAGTTGGAAACGCGAAGCACTGGCGCAAATGAAAACGTAGAAGATGGACTAGAGAAGGCTATACAGCGCGTAGTGTTCTTAATACGCTACAGCACCGACGTAGCAAGTATTACAAGCGGCGACAAAGTAACGTATAACGCACAGGAATACGATATAGAAAACGTAGTAGAAATGGGGCGTAACACTAGCCTACGGCTAGTATGTAAGCTTGTAGAATAGTATGGGGTACTTTAAGAAGCAAGGCGGCAGGCGGCAGGCGTGCGGGTAAGTTTGACCTAACAGGGCTAGACGAACTAACGGCGAAGCTAGAAAAGGTTAGCAGATTCTGCCACAAGACAGACGCAAAGGCGCAGGCGATACACAAGCGGCACGCTATGAATTTAAGCCGCCAGCTAAAGCGTAGGATAAAGCCCGCAAAGAAGGATATAAAAGTGCGCAGTAAGAAGCGCGGGCCTATTGACGTAGAAAAGGGAACCTATAAGCGCAGTATAGGCTACTGGCGACCTAAAGGCGCGCTAGTAGACCACGTATATATGATAGGCGCAAGAACGGGCAGCAAGGTAAACAGCCGCCGCGATGCTTGGTTCCAGCTTATAGTAGAACAAGATAAGCAGTTCATACAGGGCAACAATAGGCATAAGGGCGTAATAACGGCCTTTCTACAGGAAGCCGTACCAAAGATGCAGCGCAAGATATTAGAAGACTACAAAAAGCACCTTAAAGAACTGGCGAAGTAATGGAATATACGCACGGCATAAAGACGCTACTAGCAAACCGTAGCGGCGTAACTAATCTAGTAGGTACNAAAATTTACCCAATAGAAGCGCCTAGCGGTACTGCGCTGCCTTTTATTACCTACGAAAGTACAGGCACTAACGTACACCACACTAAAGAAAAGGCAGAATACCAGTTAGCACGGGTAGAGGTAGTAGGCTACGCAGCTACGTACGCCGATGCTGTAGCGCTAGGTAAGCAGATGGGGCTAGCACTTAAACGGCAAAGCGTTACCAGCCAAAGCCCTAGCTATACGATAGATAAAATTTTTATCGAAGACGAAACGATAGAACGGCTAGAAGACCCAAGCCGCTACGCCTTTGTATTAGAAGTGCAGGCGTTCGCTATTTTTAAGTAACTTTACAGCTATGGCACTAATTACTATAACACTAGAAAAAGACTGGGTACACCCTGCCAGTAAGGTAACTTGCAAGGCAGGCGAAACTTTTAGGGTACTGCCTTCCTTGCGCGACGAACTAGAAGAAGGGGGCTATATTAGCGTACGAAAAGCTGCCCGAAAAGCAGCCCCTAAAAAGAAATCTAAATAACACAAATTATGGCAGTTTTTAACGGCACGAATATAGCTATAACCCTTGGAGGTACAGCTATTGCAAACGCTACAGAATGTAGCGTGACCCTGAACCAAGAAACTATAGAAGTTACTACTAAAGACAGCGCAGGAAACCGCGAACTTATACCAGGACTAAAAAGCGGCTCCATGTCTGTAAGTGGTTTGCAGGAGGTTAGCGGTTCAAATGGAATTAAAAAGCTTACGGGTACCTTTGACACAGGTGCAGCAGTAGCTATGGTTTTTACCCAAACCGTTTCCAGCGGCCAAACCTTTTCCGCGTCGGGTATTCTTACTTCTTTGGAAATGTCAGGCGGCACCGAAGACGGGCCAACGTATAGCGGTAGCTTTGAACTTACAGGCGCTATCACAAAGGCCGATATTTAAACCTTTTACCTATGGAACTTACAGTAGACGGCGTAGCGTACCCTTTGCGCTACAGCTTGCGGGCGCTTAAGACGTTCGAACAGAAAACAAAAACTAGCGTTTTTGCCTTGGGCGAAGCCAACGCAATGACAGCCGAGGCTATGTGCTGGCTTATTTACGTAGGGATGGTAGACGGCTGTAAGTTTGAAGGTATAGAGTTTAAGAAGACCCTAGCAGAAATAGAACCGTACGTAGACCTAGGACACGTACAGCAAGCCGTAGAAGCTTTGCAGGAATACACGGGCGAAGGTCAAAAAAAAGCGACGACGAAGAAGCCGTAACGTGGCGGCAACTTATAGGGGCGGGCTTGGGTCTATTAGGCTTAAGCCCGCTTGCTTTTTGGTCGTGTACACTAGGCGAACTATTTGCAGCGCTAGAAGTCTACGGTCACAAGCAAGACGAAAACCAGCAAGCCGAATGGGAACGGACGCGCTGGCTGGCTACGCTATTGCTTCAGCCGCACGCTAAAAAAGGCAGCAAGCTTACGCCCGAAAAGCTTGCGGTTTTCCCGTGGGAAAACAAACCCAAAGGGCTAAAGGCCGACCCCGAACGGCAGGCGGCTAATATGAAGTACGCCCTAGAAAATTCGTACCTTTCCTTCTAGTATGAATATAGGCAACCTTATAGCGACGATAGGCGTAGATGCGCGCGACCTAGACAAAGGGCTAGGCAAAGCACGTAGGGGCTTTAGAAATTTTGGCAAGGAAACCAAGCGGCTAGGTAAAGACCTTTCTATAGGACTAACGGCCCCGCTAGCAGCTATAGGCGCTACCAGCTTTAGCGTAGCGGCAGGCTTCGAACAAAGTATGGCAAAGGTTAAGGCCGTAAGCGGCGCTACCGCTTCGGAATTTGCCGCGCTAGAAAGCGAAGCTTTGCGCCTAGGTTCTTCTACAAAGTTTACAGCTAGCGAAGTAAGCGGGCTACAATTAGAGTTTGCAAAGCTGGGCTTTTCAAGCGACGAAATAAACAAGGTAACAGCTAGTACGCTTGCACTTGCACAGGCTAGCGGTAGCGACCTTGCCCGCAGCGCCGAAGTAGCGGGCGCAACCCTTCGCGGGTTTGGTATGGATGCCGACCAAACGGGGCACCTTACCGACGTTATGGCTAGCAGCTTTAGCAGTACGGCGCTAGATATGGAAAGCTTCGCCGAGTCTATGAAGTTTGTAGCACCAGTAGCAAAGGCGGCAGGCTTAAGTGTAGAAATGACCGCAGGAATGTTAGGCAGCCTTGCAAATGCAGGCATAAAAGGCAGCCAAGCGGGTACCGCGCTGCGTAGGATAATTAGCGAACTAGGCGCAACGGGCGGCGACGTAAGCGGCGCTATAGCCGACCTAGCTAGCAAAGGCTTAAGCCTAGCAGATGCAAAAGACGAAGTAGGTAGAAGCGCCCAAAGTGCTTTACTTATACTGGGCAAAAGCACAGAACAAAGCGCGGCACTAGCGGAACAGTTTAGGAATAGCGACGGCGCAGCGCAGGGGATGGCCGACACGATGGGCAACACGGCTACGGGTGCGCTGGCGCGTATGCGTTCAGCGATTGAGGGCGCGCAAATTAAGATAGGCAAAGCGTTAGCGCCTACCGTTCTTAAGCTTACAGGCTTTATAGAACGCGCGGCGCAAGCCTTTACAAGCTTAAGCAGCGGAACGCAAAACCTTGTAATAGGTATAGGGGTAGCAGCTGCAGCCCTTGGGCCTATGCTAGTTATTTTGCCTACGTTAGCCAGCGCCTTTGGCGTGCTGACGGGTACAGTACTACCCGCTTTAGGTAGTGCCTTTGCTGCAGTAGCAGGCGCTATACTTTCGCCTATAGGTCTTATAGTGCTAGCTGTAGCGGGCCTAGTTACTGCGTTCTTCTACTTTTGGGACGACATAAAAGAACCGCTAACCAATGCTATAAACGCCGTTATAACTCTGTTTAACGAAAGCGAAGGGCTGCGTATAGCTATAGCAGTATTTAAGCAGGCTTTTGTAGCTGCCTTTACTATTATAAAGCAGCAAGTAGAAAACGTAGTAAGCAGCTTTGGGCTTTTGTTTGAGGCTATCAAAACAGCTTTTACGGATGGCTTCGCGGCAGCGGGTAAGGTTCTTACCGACGGCTTTAAGGATATAGTAGAAGACACAGCGCAAGCGGGTAAAGATGTATACGAGGGCTTTGTAGATGCAATAGACGACGCAAAGACAAAAAGAACCCGTAGAACTTGTAACGGTCGAAGACCTAGACAGGGCGAAGGATAGGATAACCAGCCTTATACCGTCCCTGCCTAGCTTATTCGGTGGCGGCGGTAGCGGGGCTAGCAGTAGCGCTACAGGTACGCAGACAGCGCAAACCGTACAGCCTATAAGCTTGGGCGGTAGCAGCGGCGGTAATACTGGCGGGCTACTTATACCGCCCGAAGACGCACAAGAAAGCGCCGACGCTATAACCAACTTTAATAACGAAGTAGCTACTAGTATAGACCTTTCTAGCGGAATTGCTGCAAGCTTTGAAGATATAGGCAACGGAATAGCAGGGCTGGCAACAGGTACTATGACCTTTAAGGGCTTTATAGGTTCTGTACTGCAGACCCTAGGCGGGCTTCTGCAACAGATAGGCGCAGGGTTTATAAGCGCTGCCGTAGCAGCCAAAGCGTTTTACGCTTCGCTTATCGCTAACCCCGTCGCGGCTATAGCGGCAGGTATTGCGTTAGTAGCAGCGGGCGCACTTATAAAAAACCTAGGCGCAGGGATGGCCGAAGACCCCCCGCAACTGGCCGAAGGCGGTATAGCTTTTGGGCGCAGCCTCGTAGAGGTTGGCGAATACAGCGGCGTACGTGCAAACCCCGAAGTAATAGCCCCGCTAGATAAGTTGCAAGGAATGATACAAGGCGGCGGGCAAAGCGTACAGGTAAGCGGCGTACTGCGCGGCAAGGATATACTTTTAAGCAGCAAACGCGCAAACCGCGACTTAACGGCTAGCGGTTCTTTCCCGCTTTTAGGAATAGGCTAAAACGCAAACAATGGCAGGCACAATACAAGCGAGGATAGACTACCGTAGTAAGTTTGGGGCATACCGCTACAGAGTAGAAATAATAGACGGCAACGGCGCTACAGAAAATTTACGCGACTACGAAATAACGCCCGAAGGCATAACACTAGAATACGAAGGCGACCAAGAAAACGCCTATCAACCTATAGTACCTAGTACGGGCACCTTTACGCTAGTTTGTACTACGCAAGCCCAAGTAACTTTTTTAAGAACGATAGCAGAAAGCGCTAGCGGGCAATATGCGGTACAGGTTAAAAGGGCAAACGGTAGTAGCACCCCCGCCGTGGTTTACTGGATAGGCACGATAGTAGCAGACCAGCTAAATTTTAGCGACGCACTACCGCAAGCCGTAAAAGTTGTAGCTACTGACGACCTAGGATATTTAGAAGATAAGCCCTACCTACAGGCAGACGGTAGTAGGTATACAGGTAGCGCTACTATTACACAGCACTTACTAAACGTATTAGGTAAGCTACGTTACGCCAGTTGGTACTACGACAACTTCTTTACGTTTCAAGGTGTGGACTACTACCCTAATGCTTTAAGCCTAGGTAAAAACTTGCTACCAAACAATTACGTAAGCGCTGGCGGTACGGTAGATTTATACGACGAAACTACGCTAACCCATACAGGCTTCTACAGTGAAGACCCCGAAAGCGGGGGCGCTAAAAGCACTTACTACGTACTAGAAGAAATACTTAAACACTTTAACGCGCAAGCTTCTTTCGGCTTTAATACTACAGGGCACTACTTAAACGTAACGCCTACGGGCGCGATGATAAAGTACGCTATAGATGGCACAGCGTTAGCAGGTTTTAAGTATCGCTTCGATAACGCTTTAGCTGCCACGTCCCCCGATGTTTTTGCCACGTTAGCTATAGATAACGACGCTAGCAATAAGCCGCGACTAACTGGCGGGCAGTTTAGCTACGCGCAGCCGTACAATAAAGTAACGCGAGAAGCTAAATGGTTTGCGACGATGGCCGACGTACAGGCGTTTCTAAATGAACCTAACGACTTTGAGCAAGAGTATACCTTTTTTCAAGGTAACGCGACAGGCGACCAGTTTAGACTGACTGGCGCTTGCGGCTTTTCCATAAGCGGCGTAGGCAGCGCGGAAACAGTATATAACTTTGCAACGGGTAGTAATAACCCCGCACCCCTAAACTATCATATAGGGCGCATAAGGGTACGTATACGCCTGCGCTTTGAAAAAAGCGGTAACGACTTGTACCTACGGCGCGGACTAGTAAGCGGGGGGCAAGTGCCTTTATATGAAACGTACGGGGATGTTACCGCCGCGCAGCTGCCTATATATTACACCGACATACAGCCCGCCGAAGAAGTTAGCTTGGGAAGCCAACGGCACGCAGTACTACTACGTACAATGTAGCCCGCCTTTTGACGTAACAGAAAGCCAGCTTATACAAGTACCTATAGACGTAATAACGCCCGAACTGCCTAACGATACTACAGCTATTAAGGTGCTAGTACAGGCGCAGTATTTGCTACCTGATAACACAGTAGCGGAACACTATATAACAGGCAACGGCTTTGCCTATACAGACCTTTACGTACAGCAGAACGTGGACGTTCGCCTGTTTCCTTTTGATGGCTTCGGCCTTGACGACGGCGAAACCTTTACAGCTACAAACGCTATAGACCACCGTAGAACCCTAGATATAGGAACAAGCGAAGTAAACGACCAGCTAGCAAATAGCAACTTTTCTACGCTACGCTATAGGGAAGGTAACGGCTTTTACCAGCCCGCTACTTTAGGCTATACGACGCTACTAGAAACTACTGGCGCACTTAATGCGGCAGAAAGAGCAGTAGAAGAAGTAGCTAGCCTTTACAGTAAGCCCCGCTTCTTGTACGAAGGCGATATAATTAAAGAAGTAATAACCCTACAAAGGCTTCTAACAATAGTAGACGGTACTACTACTTACAAGCTAAAGCCGCTTACTATTGCCTACGCGACAGGTTTAGAAGTTGCGACTGTAGTAGCAATGGAACTAGGGCAAAGCAGTAGCACGCCCGTAGTAGTAGGCTTGCCTAATGGGGTACCCGACCCTTTACCACCACCACCAGCCCCCGACGTAGTTAACAGGCTAGCGGCAACGCAGGCGGCTACAGCAATAACCTTTAGCCCTTCGGCGGAAGCCTATAACGCGCAAGTAGGCGCAGCCGATAGGACAGGGCAAGTAGGCAGTAATATAACAGCGCTAAACGGTTCGGGGCAGTTTATAGAAATAAGCGACGGAACTAACGGGCAAGTACTTACAACCGACGGGCAAGGGCGGTACAACTTTACGACAGTTAGCGGCGGGGGCGGTAGCACTACCGTAGCGTGGCACGGGTATACTTACGTAGTGCTTTACCCTACCGACTTTATGGCGAACGACGACGGTAGCAGGGGCAGTATACACCCCGAAGTAATAGAAGACGATACAAGCCTAACCCTAGGCGTACGATGTAGCAGCACGCTTACAGAATTGTACGCCTTTGCGCCCATCCCTGACGGCTATAAAGCAACAGTTTTAACAGTTTACGCCAGCGCCAACACGTCGGGGGCGATACGTACCTTTGGCTTTAATGCCAGCACGGGCGGAATAACTACAAACGCCAACGGTCAAGGCGCGCTAAATTCGCCTATAAATATAGACGATATAGTAGGCAGCGTTACTAGCGCTTTAGCTCTAAAAGTTAGCCCCGCTAGTACTAGTACCTTAATTTATGGGGCAATAATAACCCTTGCTACCGTATGAGAACCTACAAAACAATAGTACTACACTGCAGCGCTACGCCGCCTTCTATGGATATAGGCGCGCACGTTATAGACAAATGGCACAGGGCGCGAGGCTGGGCTTCGTGCGGTTACCACTACGTTATAAGACGTAATGGCAAAGTAGATAGGGGAAGGCATATAAGTATACAGGGCGCGCACGCCAAAGGGCATAACGACTACACTATAGCAATATGCTACGCGGGGGGCGTGGATGAAGACGGCAAGCCCCAAGATAATCTAACGCAAAAGCAGCGCGTAAGCTTTGTAAAGCTTGTAACTAATCTACGCCGCGTTTTTGGCGACCTTAACGTATTAGGGCATAACGACCTACCGCACGTTACAAAGGCGTGCCCTAGCTTTAATACAGCGGAAAAATTCGGCGAATACTTTTGTAATGGAGAAACGAAAAACTAAACAGCCTATACGCCGCACGGCTTTAGGTCTATGGCTTAAAGAAAAAGCGCCCGACGTAGCCGAAGCAGTAGGCGACGTACTGCCCGACGCAGGGGCGTTAGGCGTAGTACGTAAGCTACTACTAAAAAAGGGCGCAGAAGTACAAGACGAAGCAGAAGCCTACATACAACGCGCGGAAGCCGAAGCAGAAATAACAAGCCGCTGGGCGACAGATGGCACGACAGGCGAACCCTTAAGCGTGCGGGTACGCCCCCTTATTGTGCTGGGCAGCTGTGCTACCTTTTTGGCTTTTGCTTTGTTGGATAGTTTGCAGATAGTTGTAATAAAGTCGGCGTACATAAACCTACTAGAAAGCTTGCTACTTACTAGCGTTGGCGGTTATTTTGTACTTCGTAGCGCTGACAAATTCAGCCAGCGTAATAGATAGCGGAAGCCGTGGAAGAATTTACACAGTACGAAATAGTACTTATAGCTATATCTTTAGTAGGCGGCTGGCTTAAGTTCCAAGCAGACTACAACAAACTGGCAGCGCGGGTTAAGTTCCTAGAAGGCAATACGGCAGAATTTCGCGCCGACCTAAAGCAGCTTCTACAGGACATACAAGAAATAAAAGTACTACTAGCAAAGAACAAGGTAGAGTAACGTACCTTACGCCTATCTATAGGGTAACAGCCCTTGGGTAGTTTTCATTCATCTAGTTGGAAGCCTGCGAAACGTCGCGGGCTTTCTTCGTTTAGGGTTATTCAATTAACAATGTGAACAACTCAAAGCGCACCCCCTTGCTTGTTTAGAACTACGTGGGCTTCTTTGCACCAACGAATGAACAAACCCAACCCAATGAACTACGAGAAAGCACAGGCGGCGGCACGTTTGCAACGGTACTACGATGCGAAAGCAGAATACTACGCAGGGATGCCAGTAGAAGAAAGGCCAAACCCCGACCAGTTCGCGCGCGTTTGGCGCAACTTTAAGAAGCACGTAAAAGAAGCTTATAACCCAAAACCCTAAACCCTTATACTATGCAAAGTAGTAAAATAGCGCAGCTGCGCGAAAACGTAAGTACGTGGAACAGCCCCGACGGCACTACCTTCCACGTCCATAACGTACAACTAGAAAACGGCGTACAAGGTACTGCCTTCGGTAAAANCCCTAACGCACCNTACCAAGTAGGCGACGCAGTACAGTACGAAGAAAAGCGCGGGCAAGATGGAACCCGCCTAAAGATTCGCAAAGAAGGCAACTACCAGCAAGGCGGCGGCTACGGTAGTCGCCCCGCCAACCCTGAAAAAGAAACGCGCATAATGCGCCAAAGCGCTATGAAGATAGCCGCCGAAATTGTAGGCAGCGGCAAGCACTTTAGCGAATACGTAGCGGTAGCGGAAAACTGTATAAAGTACTTTAGGAATGGCACAGGCCAACCCGAAGCGCAGGCAGCACAGCAAGCACCCCCGCCAGTAGAAACCCGCGCGCCGTTTGGCAACCAAACAAGCACAGCGGATACTATGCCCTTCTAATGCACGAAGCAGAAGTAATACTAGTACGGGCCTCTTACGCGAAAAAGGCGGTAGCGAAAGCGCTGCCCCTTTTTGGCGCGAGGCTGGATACCCTGCAGCTAGACAGGCGTACGCGAAATACTAGCGACTTACGTAGCATAGTAATGCACGTACTACGCAAAAACACAGGTTTAAGCCTACAGGAAATAGGTAAAATTTTTAAGCGCGACCACAGTAGCGTTATACACAACGTAAAGAAAGTAGAAGGCTTACTTAATGTAGATAAAGGCTTTAGCCTGACGTACTACGAAATAAAAGAAGTACTAGTAGACCACTTATACTACCAATTACACCACGCCCGAAGATGAACAAAGAACAGTACTACCCCTTAAGCTTTAGCAGCTGTAAAGCCTTTAGCACCAGCCCCGCGCACTTTATCGCGTACAAGAATAGACAGCAACACCAAACGCCCGCGATGCGGTTTGGCACAGCGGTACACGTTGCCACGTTAGAACCTAAACGCTTCGAGGATGCGTATAAGGAACTTACAGTAAGACGCGGTACGGCAGCTTATAAAGCTATAGTAGAGCAGCACCCTAACGCAGAGTTTTTAAGTAAGACAGAATACGAAGACTGCCTTAAGCTGCGCGATAGCGTGCGGGCGCATCCCGTAGCAAAGCGCTTGCTAGAAGACTGCACAGAATACGAAAAGGAACTAACAGGCAACGTACTAGGCTTTCCCTTTAGAGGCTTTGCCGACGGCGTAGCACCGTCGTACGTAGTAGACCTTAAAACGACGCAGAAAGGGAACCCCCGCGACTTTACAAGCGATGCGTATAGGCAGAAATACCACGTACAAGGCTATATATACGCTAGCCTATTGCAGCAGCTAACGGGTCAACCTATTAGCGAACACTGGCTAATAACTGTAGAGAAGACCAGCCCGTACGTAGTTACGTGCTACAGGCTAGCGCCCGAATACTTGCAAAGGGGTAAGAAGCAGCTACAGGACATACTAAACCACTTTACGCAATGGGACGGCGTCAGCCGTGGGTACGACCACGCGGCAAGCTTTGGACACTTTAACCTAGACGTACCAGCGTGGGCGCTTTAACCCTAACTAACTAACACTACTAAAATGAACCCACGAAGAAAAGGCAAAGAGTTTGAACTACGCGTAGCAAAGAAACTAGGCAAAGCCCTAGGCACAGACCCTAAACGAAGCAGCTACCACGGCAAGTACTGGGACGACCAAGGTATAGACCTTATGCCCGAAGAAACGAAGCCTTTTTTAATACAATGCAAAGCCGTAGAAACGGGCAAATTCTTACACGATACCCTAGCAGGGATGTACGGCGACAAAACAAAGTATAAGGTAGTCGTCCACAAGATGAATAGACGGCCACCCGTAGTTATTATGGAATTTGAAGACTGGCTAGAAATAGTAGAAATGCTTAAGGCTAACGGTATTATATGAGAAAGAACGACGGCTACGAACAAGCAGCAATAGCGTTAGCCCTAGTACTTTGGCTGGGCTTGCTTTGGCTTGTTTACGTCGTGCAATACGTGGACTAATGAAAGGCAGAAACTTTAAGGGCGTTTGGATTCCAAAGGGCTTGTATTTGGCTGACGGGCTAACGTGGACGCAAAAGCTAATACTACTAGAGGTAGACAGCTTTAGCGCTAACGATTTACCGTGCTTTGTCAGTAACGACCACTTAAGCACCTTTACAAAGGCTAGCGTAAGCAGTATAGAGAAGTCTATAAGTAAGCTAGTACAGTACGGTTATTTAGAACGTACAAGGGAACGCGTAAACGGAAAAAGTACGCGGTTTTTGCGGGTAAACCGTAGCAAGTTCTGCGACTGGGAAACCGTAAAAGATGCTGAAAGCAACCCGCAAAATTTACGGACTACTTATACCAATATACCTAAACCAGTTAAGAAACCAAAGAAAGAACGCACGCCCGTAAGTATTACGGTTTGTATAGAAGCTTTTGAGGGGGTAGGCAGTAACGCGCTAGAAGCGCAAAAGTTTTACGACTACTACGCCGCGAACGGATGGACGCAGGGGCGTAATAAGCCTATAGTAGACTGGCGGGCAGCGGCCCGTAATTGGGTACGAAGGGCTGCAGAATATGACACCAAAAACCAAGCTAATGGATTTAACGCCGCAAAAATTGACCGCAACCGCCTTGCAAACTATATCGAAGGCGGGGATACTTAAGCTAACGCCTACCGAAGCTTTTAGGCACGGCACCAACGTACGTAAAGCTATGCGTATCGCGCCGCAAGAAACTAGGCTAACGCTTGTAACGCTCATAGGNGGCCTTTGCCAGTTTATAGACGCAAAGCGCACTATAACGACAGATACCGACTTAATTTTTACCGTAGAAGCCATACTAGAAGGCTACCCCGCCCTAACGCTAGAAGAACTACGGCTAATAGTTGACGGTATGAAAAGGGGGCACTATGGCAAGTATTACGAACGGCTTAAGCTGCCCGAAATTGAAGCAGCTATACAGCAATACGAAAGCACTACAAAGGCCGAAGTACTAGAACGTATACACACCTACAAGCACGTAGAGCGCGGCACCGACGACCCCGATAAAATTAAGTTTGAGCCGCAAAGTATGGCAGACCTAAAGCGTAAGCGTTGGTTTGAACGCTTTAAGCCAACTACAACGGGCAAGGGTGAATAACTGGGACGAAGCCCAAGTATTTAAGCTGTGCGCCCGTAGAGGGATGGAACCGCGTAAGACTACGCCCAAAGAAGACAGCCAGCTACATATAGATATAACAGTAGCTATAGACAGGGTTAGGGTAGGTATTGACGTAAAAGGCCCAAGGCGACTGCGTAGGGGCGATAGCAGCCCTAGCAGCTGGTATACGTGGTTAGAACTGCGTAACCGTAACGGCTTACGGGGTAGCTTATTTGGGTGCGCTAGGTACCTAGTAATAGCTTCGCCTAGGGGCTGGCTATGGTGCAAGCGTGCCGACCTAGCGGCAGAATGTACCCTACGATATATAGAACAGCACGGCAAAGCAGCATACGGCAAGGCGTGGTATAGTAAGCACAGGGGGCGCAGTACTATAATACTAGTACCCTATACTTACTTGTATAAGATGGCGCTAGAATGCTGGCGCGATTCTGCACTAATAAGTAGATACTATGCCGAAGCTGAACAAGAAACCAACCCCCGCCCCTTGGATACCTGAACGCAAAGCACAGGGCAGGCGCAAGCACGAAGAACCGCGATATAATACGCAGCGATGGCGCAAGGCGCGCGCTATATTCTTGAAGCATAACCCCCGCTGCAAGGAATGCGGAAGGCTTGCCAGCACAGTAGACCACGTACAGCCCGTACGTTTAGGGGGCGACTTTTGGAACGTAGACAACTACGCCGCCCTCTGTACTAGCTGCCACGCTAGAAAAAGCGGTAAAGAAGCACACTTATAAGCCCCTCCCCTACCCTGCCAACCCGCTAGGGGATAGGGGGTACCAAAAATAAAAGCTTAATCTTGATACATAGATC
>JGI24004J15324_10000344_pt1 | contig 18882 bp, 24 predicted proteins | sample LinPmetageLP32_FD_15324 | JGI IMG/M metagenome (IMG submission 15324)
TAGAAGAGTTTGCTACAGGACACATTGCAGCGATCATATTGATTATAGCAGAAGCACAATTTAAAGATGCAACAGTAGTAGACAAAGAAATAAACATAATGGCTATGTTTGTTAATATTATGAATGAATTATAAGGATATAATGAAAAGTAAATTTAAAGTAGGTGACAAGGCAATAAAGCCAAAAGGATATGCATTTCCATGTACAATTGTAGGAGTATTTACAACCCTTAAAGGAGATATTCGAATTGTAGGAGAAATGGATGAATTTGGACTATTACATATATTCAATGAAAATCAATTAGAATCAGCAAATCAATAATATGCATGAAGTATTACACGTAATAGGACTATGTCCAGATCATTTTGCTCATATCAATTTAATTGATATAATTGTAGCAAATTATGAAAATTTAACACATATAAACCTTAAGTTAATAATAAAAAAATATGGCAGAAAAACCACATAAAGGCACTATTACACTTGTTTTTAAAACCAGTAATCGTAGCAATGCAAAGACAAAAATTAAAACATATAAACGTAAAAGCATTGACGACATATTAACAGCAAAAAAATTGGTTGGTATCCCAGAAAATGCTATAATATTAGAAATGGGTATGGGTCCTGACTTTGAATCTAAATGGCGAAAAAAATATAAATTATAATGGCAACAATATTTGATTTTATCGGAGGTATAACAAGCAAAAAGAAAGCTTGGGACAAGTGGACGGATATAGAACAGAAAAAGTTCTCTCCATTTATTGTGAATCGTTGGCTTTCAATGAGAATGGAGTTAACGGATCTTGTCAATGAACTTCAATGCTATACTATAGGTCAATTAAAACCTAGAGACACGTATAAGTTGTATCACGATCTGCTCCCTAATAATAAAGCATTTGCAAAATATGTTAAAGGCAAAAAGTCTGACAAGTATGATGCAAAGTTAATCAATCAATTAGCAGAACATTATCAAGTAAGCAAAAGTGAAGCTACTGAATATTTAGAATTGTTAAATAAAGATGCGTGTGACCGTATACTAACATTGTACGGGTATACTGCAGCAGAGAAGAAAAAAATGATGAAAGGGATAAAGTAAATGTTTGTAAATAAACAAGGCGAAACAATCGATTTCGAAGGAGATTCGATACACACACAAAAACATTATACAGGCAAAGACAGTCTATACAAATTTGCAACGGATTGGGAACTTAATGCTTATGAATTTGACATACTTAAACGAATTGTAAGATGCCGACGAAAAGGTAACTTTGAACAAGACTTACAGAAAACAAAAGATGTGATTGATATTTATTTAAAAGAATTTAATTAGACTTCTTCTTAAATTTTAAAGGCCATTTGTAACCAATGTTAAGAAGTTGAGTGTATTCTCCTCTTCCAGATTGTCCCGTACCTAACTCAGTAGAAAATGTAAAGAATCCATGATCTAGGTGTTTTACATGTACTTGTGCATAGACCATAGCAGGATTAAAACGTATTCCTAATATTATAGATACATTTTCTCTGCCCCACATATCATAATAAGATCCTAAACCTATCTTAGCAGTCCAAATATCTGGAAATCCTATACCTACTGACATATCAATTAAGCTATAATCACCAAAATCAGAGGTTCTACCTATAGTTAATGATGTAAAGGGTAGTTTACTAACTTGCCAATCATCAACAACACCGATACCAGTATTGGCTTCGATATACGTTTGTTTGTCAGGTCTAAATTGTCTTGTTTGTCCTAGTAGGAGTGTAGGGAATAATAGCAGTGCTAAAAGTAAATGTTTCATGTAAATGGCTCGTTGTTATTGTTAATGTAAATTTATTATAAATATTACGATAAAATATAAAAAAATAAAACTTGGTTCATGTAAATATTTTTCTTATATTATAAATAAAATGTGTAATGAGTAAAGAAAGCGTAAACTATATTAGTCCAGTATATAAGTTAGCAGTACGAGACCCAAAGTCAGTACCAAGACGAATATCATATTCACAATGGAGTATGTATGAACGTTGTCCACTAAATTGGAAACTTGCATATATTGATGGATTAGCTCCGTTTACATCTTCTATAGAAACTGTATTTGGAACAGCATTTCATGAAACTATGCAGCATTTCTTAACTGTATTATATACTGACTCAGTTAAACGAGCAGACGCTATTGATTTGTCAGCATTGTTAATGGATAACATTAAAATAGAATATAGCAAATGTGTTGCTGGAAAAGACGGCGAACATTTTTCTAATCCATTGCAATTAGCAGAATATCATCAAGATGGCGTTGCTATATTAGATTGGTTTAAGAAGCGAAGAGGCCAATACTTTTCGAGTCGAGATTATGAATTATTAGGCATTGAAATGGAGTTATGCACTAAAGCATCTTCCAAGAATGAGTCTGTGTATTGGTATGGCTTTATGGATTTAGTTATACGGCACAAGCCTACTAATACTATTGATATAATTGATATTAAGACAAGCAGAATGGGTTGGAATAAATATCAAAAAGCAGATGCATTGAAGTCAGCTCAATTGGTTACATATAAAACTTATTTTTCAGAACAGTACGGTATTCCTAAAGAAAACATCAATGTAGAGTTTTTTATAGTTAAACGAAAGCTAATAGAAAACTCAATGTTTCCACAGAAGCGAGTTCAACAACATAGACCATCATCTGGTACAGTTACACAAAAGAAAGTGCAAAAGCGAATTGATGCATTTATTGAAGAGTGCTTTGATGCCGACGGAAACAAAAATGCCGAACGAAAATATTTAGCATTAGCAGGTAAAGGTGCCAAGCATTGTAAATGGTGTGTGTTCAAGACAGACTATGAAAATTGTCCTAAAGAAAATAGAATACGAGAATAATGAAAGTTGCATTGATAGGAAATAAAGATTGGCAGAATAGACGCAAAGTTCAAGAAGCATTGCAACAATTAAAAACTAAATATGACAATGTAACAGTTATAGGTGCAGGTGGTTCCGAAGGAGCAAATCATATGGTTAGAAAATATGCATTGGAATTTGGAATGTCGTATAAAGAATATAATCCGTCTTATTCAGGTTATAACTTATACTCAGCAATGCCTAAAACATATTATGGTAAATCATATCATTTTAGTCAACTACATCACAGAATGAAACTTATTGCTGAAAATTGTGATTATATGATTATTATGACCAATGAAGATGTCATGGACCCATTTTTAAAAACAGCATACAGCAATATTAACAAACAAAAAAAGCCGGTAGTTTTACTAGGTTGATATTTATATAAAAGTTATAAGGAGTTTAAATGAAGTTACCAAAGCTACAACCAGTAGATATTAACAAACCAAAAAAGAAAAAAATATTATTGCTATCTGACGATTTCCGATTACCAAGCGGTATTGGAACTATTAGTCGTGAGATAATCATGAAAACAGTTCACCATTATGATTGGGTGCAACTTGGAGCAGCATTAGAACACCCAGAGCATGGTAAAGGACAAGATATATCAGAACAAGTAGCTAAAGAAACGGGTGTTACGGATGCCGATGTAAAAGTTATTCCATGGACAGGATATGGTGATCGAAACGTTTTATTTTCTATATTACATCAAGAACAGCCAGACGTTATTATGCATTTTACTGATCCTAGATATTGGACATGGTTATATGCTTTAGAGCACGAAATTAAAACTACATATGGTACGCCTATCTCATATCTTTCAATTTGGGACGATCTCCCATATCCAATGTGGAACGCCCCATTTTACGGCAGTTGCGATATGATTATGGGAATCAGTAAGCAATCTGATAATATACATAGAGAAGTGCTTAAACAGAATGGATTTGAGGTATATGACTACGATTCAGAAGAAAAAGACCAAAAAGGCATAATCACCGGGTATGTACCACATGGATTAGATGAAAATGTATATACACCATTACCCAAAGACGATTCTAGATATTTAGAAATGCACAAGCAAATAAAGGAAGCAAATGGTGCAGATTTTGTTGTATTTTGGAATAACCGAAACATCAGAAGAAAACAGCCAGGTGATGTGATACTTGCATTTAAAATGTTTAACGACAAATTGACTGTAGAGCAACGAAGCAAAACAATGCTGCTTATGCACACAACACCAGTAGACGGTAACGGTACGGATTTAAAAGCTGTAGCAAAGAACATTGCTCCAGATTGTAAAGTAGTATTTTCAGAATCTAAACTTTCTGTACAAGATCTTAATGCAATGTATAACGTTGCAGATGTAGTTGTGAATATAGCTAGCAACGAAGGTTGGGGACTAAGTAGCACAGAAGCAATGTTATCCGGATGTCCAATTATAAATAATGTAACGGGAGGTCTTCAGGACCAATGTGGATTCCTAGATGAAAATGATGAATGGATAAGATTCAATGGAGAATTTCCAACCAACCATATGGGTAAATTTGGAACTCATGGGGCTTGGGCTCAACCAGTATTTCCAAGCAATAGATCATTGCAAGGAAGTGTGCCTACACCGTATATATTTGATGACCGATGTCAACCAGAAGATGTAGCTGAAGCTATGCATTATTGGTGGGACATGGATTTATTTTCACGACAAGCACTTGGCGGCAGGGGGAGACAGTTTTGTTTAGATAATGGATTAACTGCAAAACAAATGGCAGACAAAATTATCAAAATGACTGACTTGCTAATTAGTCGACCAATGACACGACCAAGATACACATTTAATAAAGTTGAAGAAAAACAATACGAAAACATAGGAATAGCATAATGAGAAAAGTAGTTATATCATCACCAGTAGCAACACAATCTGGTTACGGACATCACGCCCGAGAAGTTATCAAACAATTTATGGACAAGAAAAAAGATGAATGGGATATCAATCTGCTTTCAATGCCTTGGGGTAATACTCCATTTACTTATCCTATACCTACTGAGTGGAGACAAAAATTTATAGGACTACCACTACAAACTAAACCAGACATATGGGTACAAATAACTGTGCCTAATGAGTTTCAAGCCGTTGGTCAATACAACATTGGAGTGACTGCCGGGACAGAAGGCAGTGTGTGCAACCCAGAATGGATTGACCGAATCAATCAAATGCAAATAACCATTGTTCCGAGTGAATTTACTAAAAAGACATTTGAAGATACAGCAACAAAGCATGGTAAAACTATAACTACTAATCTGCAAGTAATATCTGAATATTTTGATGATAAAATATATGACAGTAACAATGTAACTACTACAGTACCAGCACTATCGACAATAACAGAAAAAGAAGCATTCTTAATGTGTGGTCATTGGTTGACAGGCCAATTGGGTGAGGATCGTAAAAATATTAGTGGAGCTCTTCATTGCTTCTTTACTACATTTAAAGACAAAAAAACAAAGCCAGCCCTAGTGTTAAAAACTAGCGGAGCTACATATAGTGTTACCGATCGATGGGAAATAGAAAACAAAATCAATCAGATACGAGATATGTTTGGTGCTGACAAGAAAAAACTTCCTAATGTATATTTACTACATGGTGATTTAACAAATGCAGAAATGAATGCATTATACAATCACAACAAGATTAAAGCAATGATTAGCTTTACAAAAGCAGAAGGCTTTGGAAGACCATTATTAGAATTTGCTACTACAGGTAAACCTATTATTGCCCCACATTATTCTGGCCAGGCAGACTTCTTGAAAAAGGAATTTATATGTGCCTTACCAGGTACCATGACCAACATACATGAATCTGCCGCAAATGACTTTTTGTTAAAAGAAGCACAATGGTTTACGGTTGATTATGGATATGCCGGTAAAATGTTAATAGACGTTCTTAAAAATTATAAACGTTGGAAACAATTGGCAACGCGTCAAAGGTATTTTGTTAATAGCAATTTTACAGAAACTGCTGTATCAAAACAATATGATTTGTTATTGGATATTATTGATAAAGGTACTAATAGTATACCAGAGCAAGTAGAATTGAAACTGCCTAAATTAAAATTACCAAAACTTCAAAAAGTATAGGATATATAACATAAATTTACTATATTATAAATAAATGAAAATAAGTTACGCTATAACAGTTTGCAATGAGTTTGTTGAGATACAACGATTAGTTAATTTTTTAATTGCTAATAAACAATCTAAAGATGAAATAATTATTCTTTATGATGAACAAAATGGAGATCCAGAAATAGAGTCATACTTACGATCACATTCTGTCAATGGCGAATTCAATTGGCATAAAGGAAAGTTTAACAATCATTTTGCGGATTGGAAAAATAAACTTACATCACATTGCAATGGAGATTATATTTTTCAAATTGATGCTGACGAAATGATATCTCCATATATGATCGACAATCTATCAATGGTATTGCAATACAACAATGTCGATGTCGTTAAAGTACCAAGAATAAACACAGTTGAAGGTTTAACTCAACAACATGTCGATAAATGGAATTGGGGCGTCAATGATAAAGGTTGGGTAAATTTTCCTGACTATCAATGGAGAGTATATAAAAATAATGGTAAAATTAAATGGAAGAACAAAGTACATGAAGTACTAGAAGGATATCATACGATGAGTTATCTTCCAACAGAAGAACCATGGTGTTTACTTCACGATAAAACAATCGATCGGCAAGAAAAACAAAATAAATTATACGAGCAGTTATAAAATGGTAAATTTACAATCAACAGTTAATGACCAGGGCGAAAACGTAACGCAGATAATTCATTTTATAGGCGGAATAAAACGTACGTATACTGGAATACTTACTAAAACAATTAAACAAGGACAATTTACTAAATTTACATGTAAAGATGGTACTATGATAGTAGTTAATGATTCTAATGTTTTATGTATCGAAGTATTTAAAGAATAAAAATGGAAAAATTAGAAAAACCAATTGGAAATGAATTACCATGGTATTTTACAGGAAACATAAGTATATGGAAAATTTTATAAAAGAATTCGATCAAGATTATAGAAACATTATTGGTGATTATAATATAGAAATGGCACGAGATACAATACCAGTATCATTTCATGGTAGTCAAGTTATTGAAGAATTCTCTTTAGCATGGTACCATATAATGCAACATATTCAAACAATGGATAATAATATTATTACGTTTTTAGAAGTTGGAGCATATAAAGGTCTTTGGCCGTTAATGTTATCTAAAGTATGTAAACGATACAATAAAATACCAAGTTATACTACAGTTACATTAATTAATCAAGACTCTGCAAATCATTCATTATCTAATGTAGAAAAATATTACAAAGACAATGGTTGGGAATTTAACTTAATTGATGCTAATAGTATTTTAGAAACCACCAAGGAAAAAGTGTTAACATATAATTCTATGTATGATTTAGTTTTTATTGATGCAGATCATAGATATGAATACGCAAAAAAAGATATAGAATTATATTCCACTCTTTGCAAAGAAATACAAATATTTCATGACGTTAAACCAAGAATAGCTACGTCAGACGTAGGTGTTTGGCAAGCTATTTGCGATTGTAACATTAAACTAGATATGGAATTTTCTACTAACGATCTTAATTATGGATTAGGACTTAAATTTATCAAATGAAAATTATTAGCACGCACCTTTTTATGAATGAAATCGATCTTCTTTTAATACGATTAGAAGAATTATACGATTGTGTCGATTACTTTGTATTAGTTCAGTCCGAAATTACAGTACAAGATGGCAGCATTCAGCCATATTATGGTAGCTATGAAAAACACAAGCATCTTTTTAAAAAATATCAAGATAAAATACATGTTTTTAACTTAACAAAAAATATGGCTCCAGAAATTTGTAACTTCGATCCAGTACCTAGACGAAATGCAATATTTGAAACATTAAGATCAGCTGTAAGTCAATTACATGGAATACAATCTACTGATTTAGTAATATTTGGAGATGCTGATGAAATTCCATGTAGGAAAGTTGTCAACTTATTAAAAACATCGGATCTAGGCAAATTATCAAACAATGAAATAAAAGTACTGCAGTTAGATCTTTTTTATTTTTATTTTAATTATAGATTAACAAATACTAAATGGAATGGATTAAAGATACTAAATGTTAATACCTTTTTAAATACTAATGAAATATACGTTAATATTAGACAAGCTCATGATTGGGATTCTAGATACATAAAAACAGCTATTAAAAATGCAGGTTGGCATTATAGTTATTTTGGAGGAGCTAAAAATATACAACATAAAATGAGAAGTTTATGTGATCATAGTACTAGAGAAGTAATGTCAATTCAGGAAATAGAAAATTCAATGAAAAGTGGAAAAGATTTATTTGGAAGATCTGATCACAAATGGGAAATAGTAAACCCATCAAATCTTCAACTTCCTATAGCTTTACAAAACTCACCTGAAAAATATAAAGAATTTTTTTCTAAAAATTATAACTAAATGGATAAACTAGTTTTATATTGTAAAAGTTACGCGCCAGATATTAACAGGGTAGAAAATTTATTTAATAGCATAATTAAATACAACGTAGATAATATTCCGTTTTACATCAGTGTTCCGGAGTCTGACTTAAAACTATTTAAAGAAAAATTAGGTAATAATGTTAATATTATTAGTGATGAGACAATATATAGTAACATTGAAGGATGGATGGGTCAACAAGTTGTTAAGTCGCAGTTTTGGACATTAAATATATGTAAAAATTATGTATGCCTAGATTCAGACACATACTTTATAAAACCATTTTATATTTCTGATTTTATATATAACGATGAAATACCATATACTATATGTCATGAAGATAAAGAATTAATGGAATGGGCGTTAAAATCAGATCTGGGATTCGACATTCAAAAAAGTTTTCAAGAAGATCGAGATAAAGTAATGAATATCTTTGATCGACAAGGAATTTATTATGATTTTGGACCTTCACCTGTAATATGGAATTGTAAAGTTTGGAAAAGTTTGTTTGAAAATTATATAACGCCAAATAAGTTATCCATTGAAACACTAATACAATTTTCTCCAAGTGAGTTTACGTGGTATGGAGAATGGCTACTAGCTAGTAATGTTATTCCAATATATCCTAGACAACCATTAATGAAAGTTTTTCATTATAGTCAACAATATCATGAAGCAAAACATAAAGGATACACCGAACATGATTTTAAAAAAAATTATTTAGGAATAATAATGCAATCTAACTGGGGAGCTCCTTTGAACTATTAATAATTTTTATTATAATAATATAAATGACAATATCATATGATTAATGTATTAAAGCCTAAGTATAGAATTAAAGAAATATTAAATTCAATTGAAGAATGTTTAGAATCCGGATGGACAGGCCTGGGCGGAAAAACTGTAGAGTTCGAAGATAAATGGAAAACATTTACTAAATTACCAAATGCTCATTATGTTAATTCAGCAACATCTGGTTTACATTTAGCCTTACATATTCTTAAAAAGAAATTAAAATGGTCAGATAATGACGAAATAATAACTACACCATTAACCTTTGTTTCTACTAATCATTCGATACTATATGAAAACTTAAAACCAGTATTTGCTGACGTAGATGAATACTTATGCCTAGATCCAATTGATATTGAAAATAAAATTACAAACAAAACTAAAGCCGTTATGTTTGTAGGATTAGGTGGAAATGCAGGCCAATTAGATAAAATTTCTAATTTATGTAAAAAATATAATTTAAAATTAATTGTTGATGCTGCTCATATGGCCGGAACGATTACTAAACACATTTCAGAATGGGGCTTTTCAATGCAACATATTGGTAATGAAGCAGATGCAATTATTTTTAGTTTTCAAGCAGTAAAAAATTTACCAACATCTGATAGTGGAATGTTGTGTTTTAAAGATAATGAATTTGATAATCTAGCTAGACAATTATCATGGTTAGGCATTGATAAAGACACATATCAAAGATTTAATAAAGGTAATTACAAATGGATGTATGACGTTCCTAATTTAGGATTTAAATACCATGGTAATGCATTAACTGCTGCTATTGGATTAGTTCAATTACAATATCTTGTTGATGATAACAATCGACGCAATGAAATATCTAAATATTATGATGATAATCTTGATGATATACCATGGTGTACACCAATTACTAATTCAGATTATACGTGGACTTCTTCGAGGCATTTATATCAGGTATTAGTTGATGGTAATCGAGACGATCTAATTGAATTTTTATACAAACATAATATATACCCCGGTGTACATTACAATGATAATACGAATTATAATTTATATTCATATGCTAGCGGTACCTGTCCAAATGCACATAAATATTCAAAACAATTGATAACATTGCCAATACATTGCAATCTAACAAACAATGATTTAAAAAATATTATTAGTAAATTAAAAGAATGGAAATGAAAATACTTTTAGCTACATTAGTACACAATACCCCAGATCTGGCAGAAAATATGTTAGAACAATGGAACCGAGATAGTGAGTTTATTAATAAACATTGTGATATCATGATAGTTGATAATGGTTCTGATTCTAATAAGATTTCTAAAGTTACAACACACCGCTTAGAACAAAATGTATTTTTTGGAGGTGGGTGCAATGTAATTATGGATTATTTTCTATCTAATAATTATGATTATTTATTAATGTTTAACAGCGATATAATTTTTCACGGATATAAGTTTTTATCTACTGCATTTGATGAGATTTTAAAATACAATCTAGATATATATACACCCTCTGTTATCAATGGTAAAATTAATCAATGTAAATGGAAAACTGTACATAATTGGGGTACTGGTGGAGTACGTAAAGTCAAGTACATCGACGATCAATCTCCTATATTTTCTAAAAGAATGATTGAAAAGTTATATCCATTCCCAGAAATATTATATTTAGGATATGGTACTGATTTTCATGAATGTATAATAGCAAATAGAAATAACTTTAATATAGGAGTAAGTGATAACTTAACAGTTTGTCATTTAGAAAATTATACAGTGCAAACTGATAAATTAACTTCTATTAGCAAAGAGCAATATTACAATAACAACTATATTAACATGGTAAACCATTTTGAAAATTCTGAATTCTCAAACGAGTATCAAAAATTATTTTCATATGGCGAAACCTATAATTTTTATAATGATAACCTTTTGTATTAGTACATATAACAATTTAAATTATCTTAAATTAGCCATACAGTCTGTTCGAAAGAATAGTTATTACAATTTGGCTCCATTTATTATACATGCTGAAAACTGTACAGATGGTACTGATGAGTGGTTAAAAGAAAATAGTAGTAAATATAATTTAGAATATTATATTGATAAAAATGATGTACCATTAGGAATTGGAGGCGGTATGAATTTTTGTGCAGACCGGGTTAAAACAGAATTTATAATGTTTTTACATTCTGATTTTTATGTTACAAAAAATTGGGATAGTGCTTTATTAAATGTATTTGAAAATAATCCACACAAAAAACTATGGGTCAATTCGCATAGGGTAGAACCAGATATGTTTGGAAGTCCTCAACGTCCTGGCACTGTAATTGTTCCTAAAGATGTATTCGGCGCATATCATAATGACTTTCATTCGGAATACTTTGAAGAATGGGCAAATGAATTTATTGAATCTAATAATTTTGAGATACCTAAAGGAGAAGGTGTTTCTGGATTAATACGAAAAGTAGATTGGGATGAAATAGGAGGAAATGATTCATTATTTGCTCCAGCCAGCTGGGAAGATATGGATTTATTTTTACGCATGTTACAAAACGAATTTGAATTTATTTTATCTAGCAAAAGTGTAGTTTGGCACTTCGGTGCGAGAGGCAGCCATCGACTCGAAGAAAATAACGGACAAACTTCTACTAGACAAAAAATTGCAGAACAAGAAAATCAAAAAAGATGGATATCAAAATGGAAGTCACTTCCCGCTTTTGATGAATATGGAATGATAAAAGGATTACAATGAATATAAGTTTAATTATACCGTCATATAATAATTTAAGACACTTAAAAAATGCATATGAAAGCGTTCGTAAACATTATAATGATGTTGAATTAATTTTAATTGACGATGGCTCCGACGATGGTACCTATGAATGGTTACAATCATTAACAGATTCTAAATTAATTTATTGGAGAGAGGAAATACGGCTCGGACATACAATATTATATGATCTGGGAATAGAAAATGCTACTAATGATATTGTAGGTATTCTACATGCAGATATGTATATTGCTCCTAATTATATTGAAAATTTATTAAAACATTTAGAACCTGGTAAAGTTATTTGTGCTACAAGAGTTGAGCCTCCGTTACATCCTGCAGGTAAAGAAAAAATAATATCCGATTTTGGACAAGACTTCGATTCATTAAAAATGGATGATTTCTATAAATTTACACAAGATGAAATGATTCGTTCAAAAAATGTTACAACGAAAGGAATGTTTGCGCCATGGCTATTGTATAAAAAAGACTATCTGGAAATTGGAGGACATGATCATGGATTTGCCCCATACCCATATGAAGATTCTGATATATTTCAAAGATGGATTTTAGCTGGATATAAATTAATACAAAGTCGAGATGCATTAGTATATCATTTAACATGTAGAGGCCATCGATGGAATGATAAAGCAGGTGGGGACATAGGAAAGAATGATGATCAATTTCAAATATTTGAACAAAAAGCTAGAAAACATTACTTAAAAAAATGGGGTAGTTGGATTAAAAATGATGAAAATGGTCACCCAATATTATCTCCAGTATATAAGAAAAAATTAATCATTAATAATTCTAATACTAATATAGAACAATTAAAAGATTGGTTTAATGACGGAGAAGATATTGTTGTAGAAATTGATGGTAAAACATTTACGCAACAAGATTTTCAATATATTACTATGTTGAATGATATTATAGGTAATGATGAACAAATAAGGGAACAACAATTACCATGTGAGTTTACATTGGGTAATTTAAAAGTAATAATAAATAGTTTAACAACATATGAAAAGGATTTAGTAAAATGCAAAAACGTGTATTAGTCACCGGTGGATTAGGTTTTATTGGTTATAACTTAGTAAAACGATTACTTGAAACAACAGATTATAAAATAACAGTTATTGATAATATTACATCAGACTCTAGTAGTATTCATAACAAACATGATGGTGTTAATTATATTGTTGATGATATTAATAATTTATCTGCAGATAAATATAAAAGTTTAGACTTTGATTTAATTTTTCATTTGGCAGCATTAGCTAGAATACAACCGTCATTTGAAGATCCCGTATCATATTTTAAATCAAATATATTAGGAACAGTATTTGTTTGTGAATTAGCAAGACGGTGTAATGCAAAAATCATATATGCTGCTAGTAGTTCAGCATATGGAGGACCTAAATTAAACCCATATGCTTTTACAAAATATACAGGCGAAGAAGTTTTAACAATGTATTCAAAATTATATAATATATCAACTGTATCAGCTAGATTTTTCAATGTTTATGGAGATCGTCAGCCAACAACGGGAACGTATGCAACGGTAGTTGGTATATTCGAACGTCAATGGCAGAATAATGAATCATTAACCATAACAGGCAACGGCGAACAACGTAGAGATTTTACGCATGTATATGATATCTGTGAAGGATTGAAATGTTTAAGTAAAGGCAATCACACGGGAGAAATATATAACCTAGGTACAGGTATCAATTATTCAATAAATGAAATTGCTGCTATGTTTAGTAATAATACAACATATATACCTGCTAGGCCTGGAGAAGCACAAAATACATTAGCTGATATTTCTATTACTAAAAAATTAGGATATACTCCTAAATTTTTAATCAGTCGATATATCGAAACTTTCAAAAATACCAGAAAACTCAAAAGCTGGTTAGACACTTAATATAAGTAGATAAAAATATTCATGTAATAATTTTTGTAACATATTTATTATTAAAGGATAAATATGTTATTAAAACGAGGCAGCAAAGGCTCACAAGTTAAAGAGTTACAAACTGCATTAGAATTATCTGCAGACGGTATATTTGGAGCAGGTACGGATGCAGCAGTACGGAAATTTCAATCGGAAAATGGATTAACTGCCGATGGCGTAGTTGGTACTAAAACTTGGGAAGCTATTGGTATTGATACTGACAGTGAAGCTGCAGCAGAAGAATCACAATACACTACAAAAGACGGATTAGTAATTGAACGTCAATACTTAGACAAAGACGAGTATGTACGAGACTATGGTAAAATAGAACCATTAGGATTCTTTTTGCATCATACTGCTGGATGGGATAATCCATATAACACAGTATCAATGTGGAACAAAGACAAACGAGGTCGAGTAGCTACACAATATGTCATAGGCGGAAGCAATGTTAAAGGTAAAACCAAACATGATGGTGTTGTAGTAGAATGTTTTCCAAATAATTATTTAGGTTGGCACTTAGGCAAGGTTGGTAAGTTTTCAATATCCAAACTATCAGGCGGTGTTGAACTTTGTAACTTTGGTTATGTAACAAAGAAAGGCGACAAGTATTATACATATGTTAATACCGAAGTAAAACCAGAATATGTTTGTGATTTAGGATATAAATTTAGAGGACATCAGTACTGGCACGCATACACCGACGAACAAATTGAGAGTTTACGACTCTTGATTCTTCATTTACGTGATATTTATCCTAAAATGGATTTGGTAAATGGACTACCTAAACTATTAAAAAAAGGAGTTCATCCAAAAGATGCATTTGAATTTAACACAGATGCATATAATGCAAAGCAATTTGGACTGTGGACACATACGAATGTTAGAAAAGATAAATTCGATTGTTTTCCGCAACCAGAACTAGTAGAAATGTTAAAACAATTATAAACAAACAAACAGGTTTTAAATATGAAAAAGTTACTCTTAAATTTAAAGGGAAAGCTAATGGCATTCGCAAATATTTTTAAAGACGACAATGATATCAATGAAAAAAGCGTAGTAGGATTTGCTTCGTTTGCAGTAATGGTATTGTTTGCAGTCGCAGATATCGTAACTGGATGGATGGGTAATCCATTACATGTTAACGAATTTATTTACAATTCATTCCTATGGATTACATTAGGATGTTTTGGTATCGCAGAAGCAGGTAAAATATTTAAACGACCTAACTCAACAGAATCAGAAGAAGAATTATGAAAAAGTTTTTGTTATTATTATTAGTAAGTGTTATACCATTTATTAGTACAGCACAACCTGAATGTGAAGGATTTATAGAATCGGATGCATATCAAGTTTGTTTAGGCGGAAATCAGACTGCAATTATATTTGAATGGTTTAACGGACCAATTGGATGTGATGTTGTTGCAGTTGAATATTCAAACGCAGAAGGCGTAGGACCATTTACATACCCAGGACAATGGCTAGGAAGCAATCCTGCTAATAGTTTTGGTATATTTGCTGGTGTACCAAATATGCCTCCAAATTGGTCTGTAGAGCATTTTATTATATTGCAATATGCTAATGGCACTACTTCAGATACTATATCATATACTCCAATTGCTTGTATACCCGGGTGTACCGATCCTAATTCAGAATCATATAACCCATGGGCAACAGAAGACAATGGAAGTTGTGAAGGTGGCGATGGTAGTGGAGATAACTGCGATCCTGGAGATTTCGAAATAACAGTTGAAGTTACATTAGACAGTTATCCAAGTGAAACATCTTGGATATTAACATCATTATCAGACGGAGGGTCTCCTATACAAATACCACAAGGCGAATATGATTTTAGTGATGTTGGTCAAACTTATAGTTATCCGGTATGTATCGATGCATTAGGAGTTGAACTTATTGTTAATGACTCATATGGAGACGGATTAGCTGGTTCTACAACGGGTGGAACAGTTGATGGTAATGTTGTTATATATGGATGTAACGGAGAAACATTATGGGAACTACCAGGTCCAAATTTTGAGTATACCGGATATTCTGGACCTGTATTAGGAGTTCCGTGTAATAATATAGAACCAATACCAGGTTGTATGAATTCATCTTATCAGGAATATAACCCAGAAGCCAATGTAGATGATGGTACTTGTGCTAATTTACACGTATATGGATGTATTGACACTGCCGCTTATAATTACAACCCTAATGCTACTATCAATCAAATAGTAGAAACATGTAACTATACATTGTGGATAGGAGATGCTGCAGCAGATGGTTGGGGCAATTCATATGTTGGAGTATATCAAGATGGGGAGACTCTAGGCACATACACAATGGGCCCTGGCTTAAACGAACAAATATTTTCAATACCATTAAACACTAACAAGCCAGTAGAAGTTTATTATTTCGAAGTAGCTGGACCACAACAACCGCCACAAGAAGTTCAGTTTCAAACATGGCATAACTCATTTAGATTAACAAACGCAGACGGTGTCGAACTAATGTATGAAGGATCAAATCCTTTTGCCGATAACGGACAAGGTGCATTACAGCCTTTTGAATCTCCGACTTGGACTACATATTCGGCATTACCATATTGTGGCGACTATTGTGAACCTAAAATATTTGGTTGTATGGATTCAACTTCATTTAATTATAATGCATTAGCCAACACTGATGACGGCTCATGTATTCCAATTGTATATGGATGCACAAATGATTTGGCTTTTAATTATAATCCAGATGCTAATATTGATGACGGCACTTGTATATCTACGGTATATGGATGTATGGATCCGGTATCATGGAATTATAATGCTGAAGCAAATATAGATGATGGTTCTTGTATATACTTTGGTTGTATGGATTCATTAGCACTAAATTATGATGCTACAGCAAATGTAGACAATGGTACATGTATATATCCAATATTGGGGTGTATGGACCCAGAATCATTTAATTATGACCCATTAGCAAACGTTGATGATGGATCTTGTATTCCAGTAGTATATGGATGTATGGACCCAACTGCTTTTAATTATGACCCAACTGCTAACACAGATAATGGATCTTGCGAACAGGTAATTTTTGGTTGTATCGATTCGACAGCGCTAAACTATAATCCATTAGCCAATACTGATAATGGAACTTGTATATTACCATTAGTCGGCTGTACAGATCCAAATGCATTTAATTATGATCCTACTGCAAATGTATCTGACTCTGCTGCTTGTTTATATGACGCAGGGTGTATAGGTGGACCTGGTAATCCTTATTGGTTAAACAATGGTTGTTATGCTTGGGTAATAGATGTAGATGTTTATTGTTGTGAAACAGAATGGGACGCATCCTGTCAATCAATGTATGATTATTGTGAAGCTGGGTGGCCTGTTGGAATAGATGAAATGCTAACAAATGGTATAGTTGTATATCCAAACCCAACCAATGATATATTAAATATTAAGACCCATTTGAGCATCGTATATGAATTAAAAGACGCAACTGGTAAAGTTGTATTAACGGGTAATGACGATCGTTTATACTTAAACATGTTAGAAACGGGTGTTTATTTCTTGACAATAACATATGAAGATAAACAATTTAACAAAAAAATTATAAAACAATGAAACAACTATTAATATTATTTTTACTATTACCAGCAATTGCATTTAGTCAAACACAATCTAAGTTTAAAAAGACAGTTAAAAAAGTCTTAAAGTATTCTACATTTTATGGTGCAGTTACAGGAGGTAATTCAGTATCAGATGTTGATGTTTACTCTGTTACAGGTGGTTTAGAAACATCAACGGTTAAGACTCCTTTTGATTATTCTATTGCCATAGGAATCAGAAAAATTGCAAGATTTGGATATGAAAATCGAACTAATGTGTTCTTTGATGGTACAGAGAAAACATATGGAGATGCTGCTACAATTGGTAAGATAAATGGATTTGAATTTTTATTTGAAGCAGATTGGACTAGACAACAAGGAACATCGTTTTTTAATCAAGATCATTTTTTGAGATATGTAGCTAAAAATTGGATAGCTAAAGTAGAATACGTACAAGACGGATTTGCTGATATTCGATACTTTGAATCATCTGAAAGATATAGGCAAAAAATAGGAGATAAACTTTCATTTAATATTGGAGCAGTACAACGTATATCAGAACCATATGGTTATAATCCATTAAATGAATGGCTGTTAACAGATGGTAATTTACATTATACTCAACTAGCATTACAAGAAGGATATAACGTTGAATTTGATGGAGATGGAGGCGTAACATATTTTAATCCTGCAGGCAATGTAGTTGCAGAGAACACACAAGTATGGGAAGCAGTTGTTGTTCCAGAAGTATTAGCAGAATATACAGAAAAAGAACGCAGTGCATTAGACTTACAATGGAATCATTCATTGGTATTAGGATTTGACTTTTATCATTACACAAAAGACTTTTGGGTACATTCATGGGCCAACGTGATGCCATTGCATATTAAAACTAGAAACGAATATTCATATCATAATTTTAATAACGGACAATGGATAGACTATTCTGGAGGATTGATATTTGGATATAAATTCAATAAAAACTTAGGAGTATTTCTTGAAGGTAAATATCATAAATATTGGAACAGACGATGGCACAATTTTAGTGTAGGAATAAATTACGTAATATTATAGAGAGAGACATGGCAACAGAATTAAACGAAGAGACGGGCTTTAAAGTAAGTATTAAAACTTTGATAGGTATTGCATTTGCAATTGCAACGGTAGTAGGAATGTGGTTTGCATTACAAGCAGATATACAAGAAGCAAAAGAATTACCAAAACCACCAGAACCTGAGGTAACCAGAATGGAATTTGATATGAAAGATCAAATAGT
>JGI24004J15324_10000345_pt1 | contig 18877 bp, 29 predicted proteins | sample LinPmetageLP32_FD_15324 | JGI IMG/M metagenome (IMG submission 15324)
TCCAAAAAAAGATTTTGAAATAGAATTTTCGGGTGTATAATTAATTACTATGCACTATGACAACGTCCACACCGCTCAATATATGGCAGGTGAATCTTCCAGACAAGTAAGCGAACTAGAATACCAACTTGCTAAACTTACCAAAGAAAAAGAACAACTGGAAAAAGAGTTAGAAAAACTAAAGAAATACTTAGAATTTATTGAAAAACTACCATAGGTTGACAAAACACCATATGATCATATTATAAGCATATGATCGAAAAAACAATAGACTTTATCAGAATATTACTGTTATTAGGTTTGGTATTTTTTGTATGGAACCAGAACAAAACTATCGGACAATTAGAAACTAGAATCATATCACTGAACGAGCATGTCACAGACATAGGTAGATTTGTAGAAGGCCATGAGATTGGTCATGTCGATAATGACAAACTGTGTGATGGATGTGTTAGACCCATGTCAAAACATGAAGAAGAGGTGGGAGACATTATGCTAGAACTAATGGGAAAACTAATAGACAAAATTGATGAAGATACAGCAACGCAAGATTAAATTAAAGAAGTCCAAATACCGACGCAGAACTGATCAAGAGATCAAAGAGTTGGCCAAAGGCATTTGGGATAACAAGATATTCACTACAAATCATATGCACGAGAGCGAACGCCAACAAATTAGTATGGTGTTCATGCCACTAGGCATGATGAGCCCATTACAAAAGAAAGACATGTTCGCACAGGATCCTTGGATGTTTTACGGCAAAAGAGGAGAGAGACACGAATTACCAACTGGAGCAAATGGTTTGCCCATGCTGGACAATGTGGCTTGGTTAGACAAAGAGGATACAATAAAAGTTGAAACTATTATTAGAAAATACGAAGATGCAATCAAAAGAATTGACTCAGAAGCAGTTTAACACTGTCGAAGGCACAATACATTCTGTACACATAGACATGGATGATATGGACAAAGATGAGTTAGTTGATTATCTTAATGCAAAATGCAAGGGATGGTTTATGTCGTGTTATGACACGGGTCGCCCAAACCAATTCCTTTTCCAATATGAATCTGACTGCAAACACTACAAGGCTTGGGCAGGTTGGACCACATTTACCAAGCAAATCTAACGTTTTTTGACGGTTGACAAATACCTAACTTATAGTATTATATGAGCATGAGGTTGTTTATATTCATACTCGTACTCTTTAGCACAGCCTACGCATGGAGTTGGCCGTTCACACAAGATTCAACAGATCTAGATGTCAACGTGCTGGGTGAGATTGCTGTAAATGTTCCTGAGAAATTTGTGAACATGAACGAACAGCAACGTAAAGCAGAATTCGTTGGATGGCTTTTACCAATAGTCGAAAGACAAAACAACATCGTGGAACAACACAGAAACATTATACTAAAAATACAGAGAAAAGAATTTTTAAGCATTGCTCTTACAACAGAGGAATTAGACTTCATTAAATTGATGCAAGTCAAATATGGTGGTAACAATATATTAGACTTACTAGAAAGGGTCAACACAATACCAACATCACTGGTAATTGCACAGGCGGCATTAGAGTCAGGTTGGGGTTCAAGTAGATTTGCACAAGAAGGCAACAACTTGTTCGGCATAAGAACTTACGACAAAGACGTGCCAGGACTTACACCTTTGAAAAACAAGAATGCAAACTTCAAGGTTAGATCATATACCACAGTAGATGATGGAGTTGCAAACTATCTACTGTTGTTAAACACACATCATGCTTACAACGAGTTTAGGATTGCAAGGGCATACATGACGCACAGATTTATTGTTGATGCCCATGCATTAGCAGATACACTTTTAGATTACAGCGAATTAGGTTCACAGTATATCGAAATGGTGCATTTACATTTAACAAACATCGAAAGGATCTTAAATGTTATTAGGTAGAGAGGTTGTTCTTCTAACATTACTACTAGTAGTTTTAGCACTGGCTGGTTGTGGTGGGGGTGGAGGCAGTGGACCATCAGCGAATGTGGACTTGCCAATTGGGTCACCGAGTATTCCAAGTGGAGTAAATGATTCTTTAAGTACCATAGACGACTTGCTAGAGGATTTGGGCCTATGACAAGAAATCAAATTTTTGTTTTAATATTAGCATTATGTTTATTAGTGGTGGCAAACGAAGCCAAAGCATTACCGGACAATTATTGCACGTCAGATCAAAAGACAAATTACATCACAAAGATAGACAAGATTGATACTTTATTGACAGCATGGAATCTAGTAAACACAGAGATGGAACAAGCACCACCATTGACACAAAACATTATCAGGCAGGACGCAAGATATGTTAAAATGAAAAATCTTGTAACAACTGTTAACCAATTAAAGACCGACTATACAGATACTAAAGATGCCTGTGTGTTACAAACCGACACAGCATCTGGCAACACACAGGCCACTACCGTATCCACAAGCGAACCAGTGCTTACCAGTGTCTACTCAGACAGTTCGGCAACTACAACAAATGACAGTGGTTCTACTGTAGTAACAGTGACCAGGACAACTACAATCACAAGCACTGTGACAAAAACTACCACAGTCAAAACAACACCATGGACAACTTATTATTATGACAATGACACCACAGAGACTGAATACAGCGATTCAACATACAGCACCACTACCAATGCTGTGGCAACTGTATTAGATCCTGTTGATCAAATCATTTCTACCACAGTTACAGCAAATCAGATCAGTACAGAAACAACAAATACTGTATCAAGCAGTTATGTTGATTCCGATCCAACAGTTACCACATCTTATACAGACTCGGATGCAGTTATAAGTCAAGTGGTTACAGATGGGTCATCATCCACAGCAACAACAACCTCAGATGGTGACCCCACTCAAACAAGTTCATATGTAGATTCCAGTGCAACTGTGGATAATGGCGACGGCACATCAACCACAACTGTTACTAGGACCACAACAGTAACTACAACCACTCCAAGATCAACTAGAACGTTAGTCACAAACCCAAGGAACACAAAAACATATTCAACAGTAGAACGTACAACCACAGAGACTTCTACGATTGTGAGAACTACCACAACACTTACCACTCCAGTCGAAACTGTGACTTGGTCAGATGGTACTACCACAACAAGCACTGGCGATACAGTCACAACAACATCAACACAGGACATTGTTTCTACATCGGCAACGACAGCAGACATTGTAACACTAACGAGTGATGTTGATACAACTGTAACACAGAGTGATTCTACAACAACAGAAAACATTGTTACAACATCAACATCAAGTGCGGTTATATCTAGTAATACAACTGCCAACAACTACACAACGTCGGATCCTGAATTTTACCAAACAGACGAATATGCGTATTCCGGCAAGAATAGAGAAACAGATCCTTTAGCACTCATACACGCCGATGATGCCTACGCAAGAGGTTGGACTGGTGATGGTGTGAAAATAGGAATACTAGACACAGGTGTTAAATGCGATCACAAGGACTTGGACGATAACATCACTACTGTCAGATACAACAACTATTACGGAGATGGATGTACAGACAATTACAGTCATGGTACCCAGGTAGCAGGTGTAATGGTGGCAGAGAAAAATGGCGAGAAGATGCACGGTGTGGCATATGACGCAGAATTGCACGTTGGTAAGATAGGCAATGGTCCTGGTGTATGGATACAACAATATGGACCTGATCTGGCATCTGCAATGGCAGACAACGGAGTGTTGGCTGTGAATTTATCTGCAAACTCTATCATGCACAATGGCACAGTAGATGCAATGTCGACCATCGAAAAGGACGGTAGCACTTTGTATTACACAGATGTTAACTGGTATGATACAACTTCTATCAATGAATGGAAGACTGCAACAGACAAAGGCATCATCATTGTAAACGCCGCAGGTAATCAAGGCAAAGACATTCCTGCACAACCAGGCAACTATGCATCAGCGGTAGATGACAACGGAGACCTATCTTTAGGTGGATTGATGTTGATAGTTGGTGCACCAGATGGGTACAGCAACAAGGCAGGCCATGTGTGTCATGATCCAATCCTTACAAATGGAACTTTCACAGGATGTAATGACACCTATATTACAAAAAATTATTATATTGTGGCACCAGGCTCCGACATCACAACAACTGATGCAGGTGGAGAGTGGTCCACAGAAACTAAATCAGGAACATCATTTTCTGCTCCACATGTAACAGGTGCACTAGCAATATTGAAACAGGCTTGGCCACAACTTACATCCAAACAACTTGTTGATCTAATATTAAGCACAGCAACTGATATGGGTGATGCAGGAGTAGATGACGTGTATGGAGTTGGAATGTTAAATTTAGACAACGCAACCAATCCACAGGGAGTGTCCGAAGTTAGTACTTTGGCTGGAAAGAGCAATGTTTATGCAACATCAATGACAACCAGCAGTGTGATCGGCGACAGTCTCAGTTCGGTGAGTGCATTAGATTCGACAATGATAGTTGATTCATACAACAGGGATTATTATATTGATCTTAACCAAACTGTTAAATCAATCGACAGTGCGTTGACCTTAGAACATAACTTTATGTCCTTCAGTGGCACAGAACAAGTTTACTTCGATGGGTATACCGTTGCAATAAACGATAGAAACTTGGACAACTTTGCACTAGGCTATCAACATGGTGCTTGTGGATATGTTATTGGAAATTTACAAGAAGACAGCACATTCTTAGGAACATCTGGATCAGGTGCATTAGGGTTGAATGGATCACAGACACAACACATAGGCATTGATTGTAAAAAAGATGGCATTAGTTTAAGGTACAATATTGGGCACAGCAACATTACAGGGTCTCAAGGCAGTATCATAACAAATGGCAGAGCAATGGTGGACACATGGATGATAGGATACAATACAAAAAACTGGCAGTTTGAGGTTGGACAACCATTAGCAGTGAGACAAGGAGATTTAAACTTGAATGTGGCGTCAAGTATCGACGATGATGGCACACATAACTATACTGATTATAAGGTGGATATGGATGTTAACAACAGACACACAGTATCTAAAATAGGATACAACAACAACTTAACAAACAACGTTAATTTTAGTTTTAACGTTGAATACAACAACAATTACGCCAACACAAACACAGATAGTTGGTCGTTAGCAACAGGAGTAAAATATGACTTTTAAAGAAGGTGAAACAATCACCATACATTGCACTGATAAAGACACAGATGCAAAAGCAACCATCGTGGACATCAAAGAGGACTTCCTAAGAGTGCTTGTAGATGGCACAATAGCAATGAATTTGACACGCAAAGATGCTTCGAGTGACATTTTTGTAGGCAACATGCATGGCTTAGAGTTTACCACAATCATTAAATAAATACAATATGCGAATATATCAATTATCAGAACAAGACGACTTAGATACAGGTCAGGATTACTCCACAGAAAAAAGAGAACTTGAACTTTACATCATGAACGACCAAGATCTTTACAGACAGATGTTCATGCCGATCATAATGAATATAGTGCGTAAAATGAAACGTGGTGTATATGACCACAAACTTGCTCCAAGACTTTGGCAGTACCTAGTAGACCAAGGTGCTAAGAAATACGTTAGAGAATTTGGTGGCACTGTGAGAAACACTTTTCCAAAGAGAGCAAGACAAGAACTTGCATCAGATCTAGCAGACGAACAGATGGAAATGATCAAAGCAGGTGAATACTCAATAGCAACAGGTTACGATCCTAAAAAGGCAGACTAAAAATGTTACTACTTGAACTGGTAGAGGCAGAACAGTCAGTTAGATTTACATTTGGTAGATTCAATCCACCACACATAGGACACAAAAAACTCTTAGATGCCGTGGGCAAAGGTTACATCTTTCCTTCACACACATACGACAGCAAAAANAACCCATTGATGCCAAAAGAAAAAGTTGGCTTTATGCGTTCCATGTTTCCACAACATGCAACCAACATAGTTTACAAAGAAAATGCAACTAACATTATAGACATTATGAAACTGTTACAAAAGAACGGTCACAAGAATGTAACAATGGTAGTCGGAGATGACAGGGTAGCAAGTTTTGACAAACTTCTCAAGTCATACAACGGCAAAGAATATCAATTCAATTCTATCACAGTAGAATCAGCAGGAGTGCGTGATCCTGATGCTGATGGCGTGGAAGGTGCTAGTGCATCCAAAGTCCGACAGGCCGCGGCAACAAACGACTTTGCAACATTTAAAAGTATGGTGCCTGGTGGTAATAATTTAGCCAAAGCAATCTTCCAAGCAACAAGAGAAGGACTTAAAATTTCTGAACTTGCTGAAGCAGAGCAAGACAAACCAATTGTGTATTTGGATATGGATGGCGTAATTGCTGACTTCTTCTCAGAATATGCGAAAATGGCAGGGGTCGAAGATGGCAACTATCGCAAGATACCACGCAACAAAATCAATCCTACACTCAATGCTATGAAAGGCACAGATTTCTTCAATAGACTGCCCAAAATCGCCACAGCAGACCAGTTAGTTCAACTAGCAGTCAAATACACCGGTGGAGATTACAGCATACTGTCAAGTCCATTACGCGGTGATAAAGACAACTCTGCTCGTTGGAAAAAAGTTTGGTTGGCGAGGGAGATGAACATACAACCAAGCAACGTAATCATTACCAGCAACAAGGCGGCTTATGCAAAATCAAAAGGCATCGCAAACATATTGATAGATGATCATGGTTCAAACATCCAAAAATGGAATGGCGCAGGTGGTCATGGCATCAAATACCAAGCAGATGAAGACTCTCTACAGATAGTAGCGGATGGCTTGAAAAATTACAGCAAAGAAAAATAATCTTAAATATCTTCGATGCAAGATGTTCACAAAAATACTGGTGTCTTATACAACGTTTTCGATACCAAAGAACTAGACCAAGTAAAAAATTTACTGCTTAAACTTACAAAAACAGACGGGTACCCTGCTGACAGACCCAGGGCTCAACATATACAAGCAGGCACCGAACCAATACAAGAACATTATGGAACTGACAAAAAAGGAATCATTTATCCATTGTTGTTAAAAATTTTTAGAAAAAAACTTGAACATGTTTTTGGTGAATTTGAAATTGTATTTGTAAGTTATTCTAACAGCCGCAAACCTGTGGGTTTGCATACCGATGATCAGTTTCATAGCGAAAAGGAGTTGCCTGGGAAACATTATTTTAGTTTCATAGTGCCTTACAGTGTAGACAATGACTTTAGTAAGTGTGATATGGCATCAACTGTCATTTTTGATGACTATGCACAATATGAAAGGCAAGACAATGCCGGCGAACATCATCAAACATATCTAAAACACATCAGTGAGTCGGAACTAAGAACTGTGAAAGTAAAAGAAAAACACCAATGGCAACAAGGTTCACTTATATGGTGGGACAGTGAGTTATTTCATGCAAGTGGTTTTTATGATAATTTTGAAACAAAGCAGTGTCTAGTTGGACACACTTACACTCTGTAAAGCATCAGCCATACCTACAAGATTACCTCTTATATCTTTACCTAACCAAACAGTATTTGTCGGCATAGTGAGTGTTTCTTTGCATATCTGTTCGTATGATTCTTGGTACTTGTTCCACAAGTAATCTATGTCAAAATGTTTGGCATAATGATAAGCGATCTTTATCAAAGATGTGTTAAACATGTTATGTTGGTTAAAAATGGTTATAGAATCAGTTGGGTCTATTTGCCTTGACCATCTAATTCCAATACGGTTCCAACCTAGTCCATATGCTTTTGAAAAACTCATCGCAAAACTCTTAATGCATTCCTGGTCGAAGTTAAATTCTATGTCTTTTGCACAATTGATCCAAGCACAATCTAAATGAAGTGAAATATTTTTTTCGTTGCATTCAGTAATAATCTGATCCATATCGTTGTGTGTGCAACAATGCCCCGGAAAAGGCATACCTACTATCATATGTGAATTTGGTTTCAAATTTCCCAAGTCTGCATACTTTATATTTTGATTCAATCTCCAATGATACTTGTAATCATGTTCTAATATTTGTAAATTTTCTAAGCCATGTTTCATAACCAAATTGTCAATGTGCTGTGTCACTCCTATCACAACTTCTTGATGTTTGAATGGCTCATATCCTGACAAATTATTGATTCTAGTTGATTTCAACTTTTCTATCATTGCATGAATAATGTGAGAGTCTGGTATGTCCTTGTAATCTTCTAATCTAAATTTATCGGCATGTTGTATTAGTTCAGGATCTTTGATTTGTTTGAAATCGTCTGTTTGCAATAGTGCTTTTAGATCTTTGTTGATGGCCATATAGTATAATTATGTGTGTAGTTTATAATATGAAATATATCGATTGGGTAAAAGGAGTAATGGACGGTAGTATCATACCATTGCCACGAGTTAAATCATGGTCATACAAACCGGTAAATACAGTATGCGATACCAAGAATTCAACAAAACGCAAGCCATTAGGGAAGGTATGTCATTTTCCGCAAGGAAATATGACAAAGAAAAAAACCTCTACTACCCCGTAACTGGTGATCAAGACAAGTATGAGCCTGATTTTTACAAGAGAGATTGGCCATACGACAAGACACCCAAGCAAAATCCAGACTACAATCCAGAAGAAGATCTAAGTTTATCAAACGCAAACATGCGTGAGGTAATGGATGCTCTAGGGTATGACGCAGAGGACACAATTCCTGTGGATGAGTTCATTGGCAAAGCAACACAATTTTTAAAACAATCAATAGGTAAGCAATCTCCAGCACAACCTGATCAGATCGATCGGAGACAAGGTGGCGGGGCATTTATTGATGCAGGCAAGCCAGAAGGTTACTATCAAAAGGCAGTAATGGCTATGTCGAAGATTGCCAGAATAGGCAAGGCACGTGGAGCAACTCACGTGACAGCAATATAAGGAGAATATTATGAGTTGGATAACAAGCAGACTAAAAGAAAAAGCATCACAAGGTGGATTAGGATTAATCATAGTTGGATTGATCATTCTATTCTTAGGTGGTTGGGTGACTTATGCCGCCTATGCCGCTATACTATATGGTGCATACCAAGTACTAACAAAAGGTTAATATGAGACTAGCCGAATTTTCAAGTAAAAAATACAAAAAGAAGTTCGGCTATGATCCGTCATCCTTGAGTTACAAGAAATTTGTTAAGAACATCTATCCTAAAAAAGAGGCGGCTGGGGTAGGCATAGTTACAAAGCAGAATGCAACCAAAGATTCACCAATTGGTAGTGAGTATGCAAATGTTAAGAAGTTAGGTTTGAACAAAAAGAAGAAAAAATGAGTGAGAAAGTAATCAAAGTAGTAAGCGAAACATTAGGTGTTCATATTGACAGGATCACAGCAGAGTCAAATTTAGTGGATGACTTAGGTGCGGATGACTTTGACACTGTGGAAGTTGTAATTGCAATAGAAAAAGCATTGGGTGTAAAAATTGCAGACGAAGACGCAGAGAAAATAGTTACAGTACAGGACATAATTAAGTTAGTAAAATGAGATACAGAGAATTTTTAGCAGAATATAGGAGTGTCAAGCAGGCACAACAACAAGTGATACAGACCCTAAGTGGTTTAGAAGCAGACAATCCTGAACATGCAAAGATATTGGATAAGATTTACAAGATAATCAACACAGATTCCATAGGTGGCAAGATAGACAAGGCGTTGATACCACCAACAGCAGATGAAAAACTGGCAGAACCTGCCAAACAGAAGATAAGACAAGACATCACACAGTTGATATCCAGTCTAGACAGCAACTATGCAAATGTCAACAAACTATTAAAACGTTTGAAGGCGGGTGGCATAATCGACACCAAGCAACTAGCACAACCAATCAATAGTTTTTCTAATGTATTTGGTGATGAACTAGGTGCCCAACTGTTTACTGCAATGTCAAACTATGGCGTTGGTGTGAAGCAAAAAGGTCCAGGTGAATTTGGACTTGCTATGCTCAGCAATCTAGTCTCTCTCGCAGACGGCGAAGGTGACATTGAGATAAAAGGCATAGGCAAGGTAGAACTTAAGGCGGCACGTGGTTCAGCAGGTGGGCGTATTGGATACGGAGGCATGAGCCAAGAACAAAAACGTCAAGTTTTAGACAAATATGCACAACAAATACCCACAACAATACAAAACATTAACCCAGCAGGATCCATTGGCTTGGTGCCTTTCTTACAAGCACTGTACCAAGACACTGCAAACAATCCAAAACTAAGACAAGTGATAATCAAAGAACTAATTGGTCCAGATCTAGGCAAATTTGCTAATGCTGTAGTGACAGCGGCCAGAGGTACAGATGTGGCCAAAGTTATAGACACTTACATTGTGCAAAACTTCGAGTGGTACAGGGCGAGAGACAACTTTGATGCACTACTATTGGTAAGTTTTCCAAATAAAAAGACAGCAATGATACGAAATGCCAAAGATATACTTGCACTCAAAGGCGCAGGACACATATCAAGCACCAGTATAAGTGCGATTCCAACCAAGGCAGGTGCCGGCAGGGAGCAATGGGCACAACTTTCATTAACAAAAGCGGGGATATAAATACGGCATGAGATACACAGAACTTAAAGAATCAGAACAAGTCAAACATTATTTAGATATGGAGTTCGGCGAAGACACGGCTCTTATCACAGCACCAATAGTGAACGTGCAAGAAGACTCAGTCACAGTAGAAATGGACGAAAAAGGCATGGCATTCATAGATGCTTTAGAAGCCGAATACCAAGGACGTAAAGTAAAACTTGGAAAGCCGACACGTGGTGATGTTAAAAAGTTCAAAGTGTATGTAAAAGATCCAAAAACAGGAAATGTCAAAAAGGTAAACTTCGGACATGGCGGTACTTCAGCAAAAAGAAAAACCATGCGTATAAGAAAATCAGACCCAGCAAGACGTAGATCATTCCGTGCAAGACACAACTGCGATAATCCAGGACCTAGAACAAAGGCCCGGTACTGGTCATGTAGGAAATGGTAAGATAATCTAACACCCCACATCTAAGCCTATAATTATTAGGCATGTATCAAAAAGAACTTAGCAACATCTTCAACAAACAAGGCGATGACCATGAAGGATATCGTTGGAATTGGAGATACACTGCCGAAAGAACATCTAATCAAAATATAGTATACTCTATCGGAGACAGTTGGCTGTCCTTTACTAATGACTATTATAGAAAAGTCTTCTTTAACAATTTTAAAGAGCACATGTTGATAGACAGATCTATCAGTGGCATGAGCAACAGCCTAATGATCCAAACAATAGAGAAAGACATGGCATTATTACATACATTTGATCGTCCAATTACTTTTATAGTTTCATTTAGCGAAGTTGGAAGGAGTATCAATGACTTGATAGGCATCAGTCCAAGCGAATATCGAACCACTCACGAGTATTTTGGTGAAATACTAAGAGAGCAATACAATCAAATATGTGATATACTCAAAGATTTTACACACTATGTTACCACAGGATTTGTCACCAACAATTTTAATACTAACAAATCAATTATCGACTTCTGTAAACCTAAATTGCCCAAACCAAACAACGCATTCACAGTATACAGTAATGGTATTTTTGAGTATTTGAAAGATCGAAAGCAGATTTTTGAATTTGATTTTGCATCCGATGTGGAGAAATCACTAGAATTGAAGACATATATAGAATCTTGCGAGTACACTGATGACTCATTACACCCTGATCAGTATAAACCTTATGAACTGTTTCTAGATCACGTGATGGCAAATAAGAAATAAATACGTTATATGGTAAAAATAAACGAAGTACAAGGAATCACAGAAGAAGAATTTGAGAAACTTGCTGAAAAGCAAGATGCCTGCTATCACAAAGTGAAAGCAAGATACAAGGTATGGCCAAGTGCTTATGCCTCAGGTGCTCTAGTGCAGTGCCGTAAAAAGGGTGCCGCAAATTGGGGCAATAAAGGAAAGAAATAACAGTGAACTTAAACAATAAATGGATTTGGATTGGACTAGGACTAGTAGTTTTAGTCGCACTTATGATATGGGGCGTCGAAGCAACCATGTGTAAAGAAGCAGTCTGCTAATGGCCTTAAATGATCTAGAAAAAAGTACAATGACATGGCGATGGGCCGCATTGTTACTTTATCTTTTGATTTGCTTTTATGACTTCTTATTTGTGCCTGTATGGTATGGGTTAAATCGACCAGACATAGCACAGTTTATGGATATTATAAATGCTACTAGTGAGCCTATGGTACAAATGGAACTTATGAAAAAATTAACAGGGCAACATTCTCCCTTCACCTTAATGGGTGGTGGATTATTTCACTTGGCGTTTGGTGCAATACTGACAGGTAGTGCAGTAGGAATGGGAAGAAAATAATGAGATTGAATGAATTCATGTCTATCGAAGAAGGCACCAAGTGCTGGAAGGGATATCAGAGAAAAGGATTCAAAACGATGTTTGGCAAGAGGGTACCTAACTGTGTCAAGCGAGAAAGCCAGTATATAGTGGTGGACAAGTTTAACCAACCGATTAAACTTTTTGACAACGAACAAAAGGCAGTTGCATACTTCAAAGAAAACTTCCAATTATTAGATTCATGTGAATATCACGACCATGACACAGTAGATGAAGATTTAAAAGCATGGTTCGGCAAAGGCAAAAAGGGCGGAGCAGGTGGTGGCGGTTGGGACCGTTACGACTCAAAAGGTAAACGCCTAGGCAAGTGTGGTGATCGCAAACCCGGAGAAGGCAAACCCAAGTGTTTGTCCAAAGCCAAGGCGGCATCATTGAGATCAAAGGGTGGCAAGAAAGCCATAGCACAGACAGTGGCAAGGAAACGCAGGAAAGACTCCAATCCTGAAAGATCAGGCAAAGCCAAGAACGTAACAAACAAATACAGCAAGAAGAAATAAACAGGTAAGTAGTAAGATGGCTTACCTTAATCACAACATACCTCCTTTTTCAGCATACATTAGAGACGAATACCTTTACAATCATACCAAAGGGCATGGTGACTTTTCATTTTGTGACATACACACAGTCAACTGTATGGAACGCAGAGCCATACTGTTTGAATCATTATTACCCAACGGTGTCAACTGGACAAGAAGACCAATCAATGCCTTTGTGTGGAAGAAAGATGCACCACAATATCCACTAAACATTCACATGTACTGGGATTGTTTCAGTTCTTATGTAAATGTACAACGTAGAAATAGATTAGCAAACTGCAGAGCAGAACTAGTCGACTGGCATGGTACCAAGAGAAAAGGNACTTACATGTTCACAATAGACTTCGGATGGGAAGACAANGCAGGCATGTTNGACACAAACTTTTCAGAAGACCCTGAGCATAAATGTGCTCATATGTTTAGGATGGACGATGGAAACTTNTTCGCATATCCTAACAACAGAACAATNTGGTATGATGACGCATTCATGGAAGAAAGATTAACAGGCAATCCTGGTTACCTAATAGATCAAAATTTTTACACAGTTGAGAACACAAGAGAAGACAGTATCACGGACGACTCATACTTCACACAATGGGAACGTGAAGGTGCTGAAGTCTTTAACAAGGAAGAAGAAACACCCATTGGGCCTGTAAACGTTAAAAACAAAGAAAAATAGTGAAACTACTTTTTGACCACATGTGGGGCAATACAACAGAATATGATCTGTTTTACTCATTTCCATTAGCACAATTAGAACCGGGAGATTCTCCAGATGATTTACTAGAACAAGGTTGGACTCCTACTGACACATATTATTACGAAATGAATGAACTGTTGTGGATCAATGTAAGGTCAACTAGATTAAAGATAGACGGCTGGACTTGGAAAAAGAAACACAAAAGGATGAACCATAACAACGTATTGGTTAAATTTTATCCTGCTGAAGTTGAAAACCCATATATGAAACAGTGCGATGAGATATATGAAAAATATGTTGCAAAAAGACAATACAGAGACGTGGTTGGACACGTGGTAGAGAATAATTTTAACAACAAAGACTACTTCTTGTACTTCCAAGGAGAAGAATCACCAGAAACATTGGTCGCATACTCGGCCAATATGAGATTTGGTAGAAGTGCGTTGGCTGGAGAATTTGCTTGGGATTGGGCAACACCATCACTACAGGTTGGTAAATTCAGTGTGTGCAAAGAAATAGAACACTATAAGAAAATAGGATTAAAATACTATTACAATTCATACGCATACCAAACCATCTGCCAATACAAGGCCAACTTCAATAACTTTGAATGGTGGACTGGACGGGAATGGAGTAATGATAAAGATCTGTACAAGACCATCGTGGCCAAAGATGACACTATTAAAAGTTTAGAAGATCTACACAGATGGCAAAAGCAGTATTTCGAAGTAATGAAAATCAAGTAAATACGTTATGAAGATCAAAGAAATACTAGGCACAGGTCACATGGACAAGTCGTTCAAGAACGAAAAGGACTTCTTCGCTAAGTATTTCACTCGCCCTTTCCTTACACGCAAAGCAAGAAAAGATAGACCAATAAGAGTCAAAGTAAACAGCAAAGGCTTACCAGAAAATTTTGCCGATGGCAAGAAGAAAGGCAAAAGCCGACCTGGCAGAGTTAAACGTTCAGGTGCAAGTTGCAATGGCAGTGTGTCAGAACTGAGAGCAAAGGCAAAAAAAGCATCAGGTGAGAAAGCAAAAATGTATCACTGGTGTGCTAATATGAAGAGCGGCCGTTCTAAAAGTAAGTAAACAATTCTTGTGTGTTGTTAAATATCGGCGCATCTGGATAGTAAAATTTAATCACAATGTTATCAAACTCATCCAAAGGACAGGGGTAATCTACAGGAGCAAGGCACTTGTTATAGCCAAACAGTTTTTCGACTTTGCTAGGCAACAGGGGCCTCTTAGTAAACATTGGTTCCTGTGCAGACACCCAACGATCTATAGACTGCTTATCAAATCTACTGGGGTCGAAATCTTCAAGTGGACTGAAGTCTTTGGCTAGAATGTTATCCACGTGAATATCCCAATTGGTTGGAATTTTTTTCCATACCTTGGCTTTTGCCTCCCTCATTAAGAGTGATACTTTCTTAGGCAATTTAAGATGTTTCTTCAACATCCATGTTTGTATTACTCCTTTCTTGAGCATATAGTTGGCTGTAGGATCAATTAGATTTCCCATGTAAGGTTGCCTAAAACATTTTTTTAGGACACATTTTTTTATGAACCAATACATGTTACTTTCATATGAAACCTTTAGTATTGGCCAATCACATCCTTTTTTGCGTAATGTTTTAATGCTTTTCCACTTCATGTTATTCAATATCCATGTTTTATTTGTCAAAGATTTAATTTTTGTTTCGTTCCAATCGTCCCATTCTCTTATGCCCCAACGGTTTAATCCTGTGTGATCAATGGAACCTGGAAACAGTGCTTGAACTTCTGGTTTGGTTGGTTTTGATGTGACCTTTCCTGTATCGTCGACAGGCAAATAATCACTATTGCCATAAAAATCACCAGTGCCTAGCAACAAACTAGTTAAGAACTCTCCACCTGAACCTGGGTCGTGGTATAGTATTAGGTCCTGCATATACCGTAATTATGTTAAATACGTTATGCATACTAAAAAATTAAAAGGTCCAATAGCGGACCTAGACGTCAAACACAAAAGTTTACTATTCGCTGAATTGGCGGCACTTGCTTATAATGAAAAAGCAGAAGCAATCAAAGAAGCAAAGAAATTAGGGTTCACTACTGTTGAATACTACAACATAGGTGGTGCTCAGGCATACAGATTCATGAACAAAGTTGATTTCGTCATCGCTTGTAGAGGCACTGAACCAACACAATTCAATGACATCAAAGCAGACCTCAATGCTATCCCTACAAAATCCGAAACTGTAAGTTATGTTCATTCAGGATTCAAAGAAGAAGTAGATAAAATTTGGCCAAGACTGGTCGACGACATCATACGTGAGGCTGATACTAGAACTGTTTGGTTCTGTGGACACTCATTAGGTGCGGCAATGGCCACAATAGTAGCGTCAAGATGCACAGGTTCAGCAGAATGTCCTGATCCGGCAGAACTTTACACATACGGATCACCTCGAGTTGGGTTTAGAAAGTATGTAAGGTCAGAACCAATCACACATTATCGCTGGCAGAACAATAACGACATAGTTACCCGGGTGCCTATGGCACTAATGGGTTACAGACACGATGGCGAACGCATGTATCTCAATGCATGGGGCAATGTTCGTAAGATGTCAGGCTGGCAACGCCTCAAGGACAAATGGAGAGGTTTGTGGTTAGGCATTAAAAAAGGACAAATCGATAGTTTTAGTGATCACAGCATGACCAATTACATTTCTTACATCAGCACTTGGGCAGAAGGTAAAGAAAATCCACAAAAATAAAACACATAATTAATTTGTGTGGAACTTAAAGCAAAACAAATCAATATGTGTATATCCATATGTACACAAACATCATAATCTAGAGGACAATGAAGGACTGTGTTGTTTCACCAAAGCATCTTATGGAAAGATAGGACAAGATAACTCAACTGCCAGACAGCATGTAATTGAAAAAATGCAAAATGGATTACCGATCAAAGGCTGTGAGGATTGTTATCGAACAGAATCAGAAGGATTTATATCACCGCGAATTGAAAAAACAAAGCAGTGGATTGAACGTCACGGCGAACCTAACACAGTAAAGTTTGAATGGTACGACATGAGAAATGACGACACATGTAATTTGAAATGCAAGTATTGTGGTGCTTATGCATCAACAATGTGGAAAAAAGAATTAAACATTCCTGTGAAAAGGAAAAAACAGATACAGATTACCGATCAAGAGATAGAACAGTGCAGTGCATGGTATCAAGCAGGAGGTGAACCTTTTTTAAATCAACCTTTCCTTGACATAATTTTGAGATTCGGCAGTATAAATCCATCAGCAGAGATTACTATCAATACAAACTTGTCTAATGTTTCCGATAAATGGCTCGATGCTTTGAGCAGATTAAACAATTTGACTGTGACTGCCTCAATTGATGCATCTGGCAAACTGTTACAGTACTTGCGTTACCCAGTTCAAGAACAAAAAATAACTGAAACAATAAGAAGACTGTATGATAATACCAGTGCAAACATATTAGCAACGTCGGTAGCAAGTAATTTAAGCATTCATGCTTTTGATCAAACTTATGAGTACCTTAAACAAAATTTAAAAGATATATCCCAACTAGATATCAACATAGTTACTTCGCCTACTGAGTTCACCGTCGATGCTATTCCACAAGACTTGAGGCACATATACATTAAAACAACCGAAAACGTGATGAAACAAATTAAAAATGACAGCCAATCTATAAGGAAACTTATATTGATTGATAGACTAAAAAACATTTTACATAGACTAGAGCATCAAAAGTATGACGCCACATTACATAAAAAATTACAAACTACACTACAAACACAAGATTCAAAACGAAGTTTAAAATTAATAGATGTAGATCCATTCCTCCATGGTTGGATATACGATAAATATACAGCATGAAGATACATGAAATCATAAGTGAACAAGCAACAGCAGGTGCAACATCATCTGGTAACATAGCGACAACAGTTTCGCCACACATTGCCATTGGCAAAGATAGATTTAATAAATCATTTACTGGCACACCAGGTAAATCTGGCACTAAGGCGCCTAGAGTACCTAAAATAAAGAAACAAAAACCCACTGACAATGCACTCAATATGAAGGGCACCAGCATATTTGGTGGTCCAGCAATTAAAAGATAATCATTTAACCTACATAAATACACGAAGAAAGGTATTTCATGACCCAAGTAATCGATTTCAAGAGTATGGTGACAAAGTTGAGAAACATTGACCCAACCTCTTTTGAAGATATGAAGAAGCAGATCGTTGAATCTGTACAAACTTCCCCGGAGCATGAACTGCCATCCACCCCCGTAGCAACTCTTAGAAAATTATCAGGCATGCCTGAGGCTGAGATGAGCAAAAAGTCCATTAAAAAAGTCCGCAAGACTGTGGATAAAATGGATGACAAACCTAAAGTAAAAAAATCAATCAGTAAATGGGCCAAAGGAAAGTTTGACGATCCTAAAGCGGCCATGTTTGCTATTGCTACCAATATGCAAAAAAGAAAACAAGGCAAAAAAATAAACCCCCCGGGCCGAGAGTCAGTTTCGCACATTGGCAAAGCGTTGATAGATACACCAAAGACACTCAGGGGCAAACTAGAAGAAGCAATGAGAACTCCAAACTTTGTGCTTGAGAACTTAAAGTACCAAGGAGAGTTTGAAGTTGGCATGAAAGTAAAAGCATTTGACCATCAACCAGGTGTGCCAGGCAGAGAAGACAAATACATCGAAGGTGAAATTATAGCCGTTGATGCTGAATCTAAATCACAACCAGGTTCAATGGGTTACCATGTTAAAGTTGAGAAAGACACTTTGTTCACTAAGAACAGCAGAGTCGGAAAAACAGTGTTTGTGCCATATGAAATATCTATGGACTATGACAACAGAATTACTTCTGCTCGTCCAGACGATGAAGATGAAGCAAAAGCAATGTCTAACATGGAAGGCAAAATGTCCGACATAGCATTAGACATGAAACAATTAAGTGATGCTGAATTCCAAAAGAAATACAGCAAGACAAAAGAAGAAATGAAAGCATCTATGTCAGAAGGCGAAGTAGAAGAAGGTGCAGACAAGGCCAGAGCAATTAGAGTTGACAAAATGATGAGAGCAAATGGCATGGACACACTGGC
>JGI24004J15324_10000348_pt1 | contig 18845 bp, 45 predicted proteins | sample LinPmetageLP32_FD_15324 | JGI IMG/M metagenome (IMG submission 15324)
TTACTTCAACTACCCATTTCTTGTTACCTTTTGGTGTTTTTACCTTGACATAAAAGTCTGGGAAGTATCGGTGTATTTTACCATCTATGGGTGAACGGTATGGTACGAAGAATTCTTCTGAACCCCATTCAAGTATTTTCTCATTACGGTCACAATACACCATAAATTTCCTTTCCCACAAACTTCTATAAATAATCTTAGAAGGGTCACCCTTGTACTTTTTTGGGTATGTTGGTATGTATCGTCCACGGTATGCCATGATTATTCACCTAAATAGTATGTAACTAAGGATATTTATAAAGATGTTAAGAGGCTTCCTAAACGAGATAAAAAATGTTGCTGTCAATCGTGCAACCAGCAGAGTCAATAATATGATATCTGATGCACTTGGTGGTGGACGTAGTAATGGTTTACCACGAAATTCTGGTAAGATTGATAGAAGTAACTATGCAAAGATTAATCCATTTCAAGGAGAGACTATTGCATACCCAGAAGACTTAGGTTCAAACGACCAAGGACATTATGTTGTATTTAACATCAATGAACAAAGTAATGCGAAAGTAAAATTTAGTCAAGGTACAAAGGTTAGAGGACACCCAATGGGGTATCAATCTCCCCCACCAACTGGTGATAAAACTTGGAATAGTAAAACAAGTGTCAGTGTTCCAACCAGTGCAACTAAAAGACTTGCAAGTTCTATTGTAATGTATATGCCTGCAACTGTAGGTGTTGGTCAGGCTTCTCAATACGGTGAAGTAGAAATGGGTGTATTTGCAACTGCCGCCGCAAACTTATACAAACAAGGTGCAGATAAGGGTGTATTTAATAAAGAATTTCTAAACACTGCGTTGGATGAGGGGGGTTCTGCTTTTAGTGATGGTGCAGAAATGTCACTTAAAAAAGCAGCTGATTTGATTGCGCCTGGTGCTAAGGGTGCAATTGAACTTGCATCTGGTAAAGTAACAAACAATAGACTTGAAATGGTATTTCAAGGAACAAGTAGACGGTCATTTAGTTATTCATTTAAGATGATGCCTAAGTCAGAAGCAGAAGCGACTAATGTAGATAAAATTGCAAGAATGTTTAGATTTTACATGGCACCAAGTTTTGATGGAGACATAGGTTCTTCTAGAACTATGATTGTTCCAGCAACTTTTGATATATCATATTACTATGCACAAGGTCAAGAAAACCATTTTTTAAATAAAATATCTACTTGTGTATTAGAAAGTGCAAATGTAACTTATGGTGGTGAAAGAGTACAGTTCTTCAGACCACATTCAGATGGTAGAGGTGCTCCACCAGTTGAAACTAATATCGAGTTACAATTTAAAGAACTAGAACTCATTACAAGAGAAAAACTTGCGTTAGGATATTAATATGTCATATTTTGATATGCTCCCCAACATTTATTACAGTGCAAAAGGTGATGGTAAATTTACTATCATGAAAGACCTTCTTTCCAGAGTAAAGATTATTGCAAATGTAAAAGAGAATATTTTNGGGTTTGATTANTATGATGTAAAAGATGGAGAAACACCAGAGATGATTGCACACTTATATTATGGTGATGTGAATTTACACTGGACTATCTTAGTTGCAAATGATATCATTGATTACTATGAAGACTGGCCTATGAGTGTGCAGAAGTTTGAAGAGTTTGTTAAAGACAAATACGATAATCCACAAGCAATACACCATTACGAAATTGCACAAACATCTGGGGATACAACTACAACAATTGATGTTGGTATGAATACTACAGAGTATCCATCTGCTACTGCAATATCTAATTACCAATATGAAGAAAAACTACAAGAGAAGAAAAGACAAATCAGACTTATAGGTTCTCAATACATAGATGACTTTGTAAAAGAGTTTGAGAGAAAAATGAATGAGGCATCCTAATGGTTGCAAAAAGTGAATTACAATTTGCTGGTGAATTTCTAGTAGAAGAATGTAAGATTGTTTCCACAACAGGCGAAATCTACGACATTATGGAAATTGTTGAAGAGATTAATGTATTTGAGAATATATACACTGCAACAATTAGTGGTGATATTGTTATCAAAGATACAACAAACATTGTTAGAAACTTTCCTATTATTGGTGAAGAACGACTAATCCTAAAGATACAAACTCCACAATCAAGTCCTAAACCAGAGACTACTATTGATTACACATTATCACCACTAATCATTTATAAAATTAATTCACAATTTAGTTCTGGTGAAACTGCACAAGTTGTATCATTACAGTTTGGTTCTATAGAGGGGTTTAGAAATCAAACATCTAGAGTATCACAATCCTATAGTGGTGTACCATCTACTATTGTAGAGAAAATTCTTAGGGATGAAAACTATCTAAGAAGTAAAAAGACATTCTACTATGAACCTACAGCTAACAATGCAAAAATGGTTTTTCCAAATATTAGACCATTTAAGTGCATTAAACATTTAAGCAATATATCCAATTCCAGTTTAAATAATTCCTCACCATCCTATCTTTTTTATGAAACAACTAAAGGATATCATTTTAGAACATTTGACAGTATGTGCAAAGAAGAACCAAAGTTTTATTTTAAAGAAAATATTGCTGGACAGTTAGATGAAAAGGGTGTTGGTAATGTCCAGTTAGAATTAGATACACTGGTAAACTATCAAAGAGTGTCATCAAAAGACACTGTAAAGAATATTAATAGTGGTATGATTAGTTCAAAATTAATTACACATGATGTATATAATAAACGACTTGACTTGTATAAATATGATTACCTAAGTAATTTTGATAGGGATATTCATCCAGACAATGGGGAGTCCAGACCAATCATTTCTGAAGCAAAAGACCCAGACAACGGTAAAAGTTTGACAGACCACGAAGATACTAAGTTATTCGTGGTATCGACTGCATCTGGATATTCTTTCTCAGAAGGTAATAATTACCCATATCAAAGTGACAATCAAAGTCAAACACTTCAAAGAAAAAAAGCACGAAAAGAACAATTTGAGAATGGTTCTATTCTGAATATTGAAGTAAATGGTCAAACATTTATTCAAGCAGGAGATAAAGTTAATCTTGAAATTACTGCAAATAGTGCTGTTTCTGATGAAAGAGAAGACAAACAATTAAGTGGTAACTATATTGTTACACACCTAAGACACACCTTTACTAAATCACAACAACTTAAACACAAAATTACCATGCAAGTTGCAAAAGATTCTGGGAAAGGTGAATACTTACCATCATCTGGTATACCTCAAAATAACAGATTAGGCCCAGATAAGAATACTGCAAAATCTATTGACGTATCAGCAGGATATGCAATAGTTGATTCAACCGTAACATAAGGAGACAAAGTAACAACAGTTTATATCATGTTCAACCATTATTTTTTAAGAGGAATGAAATGACAAATAAAGCAAAACTCAAAATGAAGAAATTTACAAACCTACAAAGACAAGAAAGAACGATTGAACCCATGAATGAAAAAGAAACTAAATACATACAAGAGTTGTTACAAAGGATTAATAATGAAAACATTCCAACAAATACAAGAGGGAGTTTACGACCCAAACATATTTAACGCAATCTTTCTTGCTGGTGGGCCAGGCAGTGGTAAGTCCTACGTTGTGAGGAAGACCACTGGTGGTCTTGGAATGAAGATTGTGAACTCTGACGATATATACGAAAGAGACTTAGAAACTGCTGGTTTGGACATTGGTAAACCAGAGGATATATTTTCAGATGAAGGTCAAGCGATTCGTCTACGGGCTAAACAAAAAACCAAAGCAAGACAATCTGGTTGGGTTGATGGTAGACTAGGTATTATCATTGACGGTACTGGTAAAGACGTTACAAAAATTGGTAGACAGAAAGCATTACTAGACCAACTTGGTTATCAGTGTGCAATGATATTTGCAAATACTTCACTGGAAGTTGCACAAATACGAAATAAAGAAAGAGCAAGAACACTACCAGAGAAATCTGTAGAACAAATGTGGAATGGTGTACAAAAGAATATTGGTGCATTTCAATCACTGTTTGGTTCTAGTCACTTTATTATTGTAGATAACAATGAAGCTGGTGAGGACGTATTCCAGAAAGTATATAAACGTATACGTCACTTGGTAACTAAAAAACCTAGTAAAAGACAAGCAAAACAGTGGATTGCAAACGAACTCAAGAAGAAGAAAAGATAGCGAATCACTGCGAATCGCAGTTGTTTTTAGAACAAACCTCCTAATATCACACAAAATTTCACCCTCGTAAGTCCTTGATTTATGGGGGTTTTTTACGTTTGAAAATAAAACTTGACTTTGCTATAGGAATTGTGTATTATAATAGTATAGTCAACAGAGAGAGAGAAAAACATGACAAATCAAAACGAGACAATTTTTATTGATGCAGTAGAAGGTGCGAAAGTCGCCGTGTTCAAAGGTGCTGGTAACCAGATTGGTGCCGCTACTACTCCAGAGATGCTAAATTATATTCTAGATACTCACAAAATCTTTGGTGAGGTTTACTTCTGTAGCACTATGGACTTTGCAGATGAAGTTGGTTTCGCAACTCATGATGGTGCGAAAAAGATTTGGGAAGCTGCTATAGAAATGAGAGGTTAATAATGACGTTTGATGATATTGTAATTACAGACTATGGGATGCAAGGACGGATTGGTTCTATAGAAACCCATGATGATGGTACTACAAAATACACTGTGTTTTTTGATGACGGTGCTGTGAAATCTTTTGATGAAACTGAATTGGAGATTGCGAATGTTTGAACATATGAAAGACCCATCACTAGCTACTAGTACAGATGCATATCAAGCCGCAAGTAAAATCATGTCTCATGATTATGCAAACAAATATGCAAATTATTGGTCTAAGAAAAACAAGACTATTAAGTCTGGTAAAGCACACTTTAAAGATAGTGGTAGACAAAAGACTTACAATGCAGAGTTTAAAGCTCTAAGAGAGATTAGAAATTATGTCAATAAAGAACAAGATGTATTTTATGCAAAGAAATTACAAACTTTAAATTGGAAAGAAACTGTAAGGTATTGTAAAAAGATTGTAAAGTCTGCTACCTATAAAAAGTTGTGTGAAAACACAGTTGGTTCTAGTAAGGGTAAACTCAATGTATCAATTGAGAAAGCAAACTTTCGTGGTGCAACAGCTGGTCAAGCAACTTGGTACGGTGCAATCAGATTGCAAGAGAACAACTGTCCTTACACAATCATTCATGAGTTCGCACATTTGTGTGGTAATATGCATCATGATATTGGATTTCGTAGGGATGTAATCAAACTCGCATCAATGTTTATCAGTAAAGAGTTTGGTAATCTACTGAAACAGAACTTCAAAAAAGCAAAACTAAAGATTACTACAGGCTCACATATCATGTCGCCAGAACAATGGATTGCATCAGTAATTAGAATGGAAAAAATAAGAGAAAAAATGTCATAAAAGACTTGACATTGTTATCAGAACATGGTATAGTATATACATAATCAAGAGAGAAAGTGAGAAAATTATGAAAATCCAAAAAGAAATCAAAGATATCGAGTTTAACACTGTCACTATGTACGGTGAAACTATGGACGTTTCAGAACCAATCGTAATGGCATCTGCCGCTGGTTGGTATGTTGGTGCAATCTGTAAGGGTGAGTATGGTATTGAACCTTATGATAGGTTCACTGACTACTTTGCAACGCCTGAAGAGGCACAAGTAGTCCTTGATACCCCAATGGAACAAGGTGGGTTCAATGAGGACTATGGTGTTGTTCAGAGGGAGTTTGGATAGTGGATAAGATTACAAAGTTAGAATCTCTGTTAGAAAAACTAACAAACCTATATTATGAAGCGAATGATATAGAAGAGGATAGCGATACTTCAAGAGCGATTAGTACAGCAGAAGATACACTTATGATGGAAATTAAATTTGAGAAAGCGAGTATATAATGGGATTATTGGTAAATGTTTATAAAGATGCATCATCAAAGTATGATTGCACAAATGGTGGAGTATCATCAAAGAATATCAAAGGACTTTGTGTCACAAATGTGGACGGCCCTTTTGACCCTTGTGATGACTATCCTGCTGTTGAAATAGTTAAACAAACTTTTGGGTTTGGTTCATCTGTGAAGATTGTTCCTACCAAAGAGATTGAGAATAAGTCTTGGACAATGATGGGTGGTAACTATGCCGCTACTTCTGATAGTAGGTTTGGTGATATGATTGAGAAACTTCTTGGTCATAGTTTCTATGGTGCAGTTCCAATTCATGATAGAGTAGAATAATATGATAGTAACATATGATTTATTTAATGAAAACACTGGTACTGTGGGTAGATATAAATCCCTAGAGGAAGCAGTAAAAGCCGCAAAAAAGATGAACTACCGATTTGCAGTATTCAAACAAATTGGTTATGAGATGCCTGAATTAGTTAAATGGGTGTTTCCAAAGAAAAGGTAGAATAATATGACTCCATTAGAAATGTCAGTAATATCAACCACTGTAATTGCAATCGCATATTACTTTGGTAAGTATCACGGTAGAATGGAACTCACTGAAAAAGTTGTTAATAGTATGTTAAAGACGTTAGAACAAGGTGGGTTTATTAAGACTAAACTTGATAAGAACGGTGAAGTAGAACTAATCAAAAGAGATGAGGTTTAGTTATGAAAACATTTATCTTAATTACAACCGTAATGTTTATGACTCCAGAGAAAGACTTTTCTGGTGTTATTGTACAAGAATTCAAACACAGTGTAGAGTGTAAAGTTGCACTTGAAAGACACCAAAACCTTTCAATGGACTTTGGTGGTGTTATGAGTATTGAAGTTAAACATAAATGTGAGGAAAAGAATGACTGAAGAGTTATGGGAGAAACGTATCGGATGGGCACATAATGCACTAGAATGGTGTCATCACCATAAATCCGATTGGGGTATTAAGTATTGGTCTGGAGTAGTATCTAAACTTAGGGATATGAAACCAGAATCAATGAGCAACATTACTTATCATTAAGGGAGATATATTATGAGTATTAATTTAAAACATTCAAAATCTGTGATTAAAGATTTTGAAAAGTTAAGTGAAGGTAGAAAGAACTATATTAGAAAAAGAGCTGATAAAAGTTCATTAGATGTTAAAAGTTATTTAAAATCAAAATATGGAGTAAGTGATGAGTAATCAAAGAGCTGGTAAATGGAAATCTGCAACACTAAGAGATGGTTCTGGTATGCAGACTGTAACTTTTTTTAAGTATGCAAAAGAATTACTAGAACAATATGGTCATGAGGATGCAGCCTTTTATTTTGAACAAGTAGAAGACCACCTAAGAAGTGGTGGTGGTCTACCAAATGACACTAAAGAAATAGGTAAGGTGTTAGGTGTATGACAAAATACTCTCGCATCATGCGATTTAGAAACTCTAGAGTTGCAAAGTTTTTTGCAAACTTTCATGGCGGAATATATAAAGGGTGGGTTGAAGGAAAAACCACATTCACAATATCAAGAGGTGCAGGGCCCGTATCTGGTATGGATAAGGGGTGCTATATCGTAGTATGGGAGTAAATAATGTCATACAATCAACAATTAAAATTCAACTTTAGTGGTTTAAATGAAAAAAGACTCATTAAAGAAGTAACTACCAAGTACTATGAATACATAGATGAAGATGGTGAAAGAAAGATTAGTAAAACCACAAATGAAAAGAAGTGGTTTGATGATAGTGAAGCAAAACACAATCCTACTAATTCGTACCATTCAGAGGTTATATGATACTTGCCTATTTGACATTACTAACTGCACTCGCAATATCTGGGGTTGCAGCTTATTATAGTATTATAGGACTGATTGCAATATTTTCTGCATCAGTTATACCAATTGCAGTGATGGGGGTTGTTCTGGAAACAGGCAAACTTGTCACTGCAGCTTGGTTATATCATTATTGGAACAAGGTCAATGTCTTACTCAAGACATACCTTATCAGTGCAGTATTTGTATTGATGTTTATTACATCTATGGGTATATTCGGTTTCCTATCGAAAGCACACATAGAACAAACATCTGTCAGTGCAGATAATACACTACAAATAGAATCTATCGACTCACAAATCAATCGTCAGAAGACAGACATTACACGAGCAGAGTCACAACTAACATTACTAGATGATGCACTCAAGAAGTATGTAGAACTTGGTGCAATCACAAAAGGTCTTAATGCAAGAAAAGACCAAGAAGGGGAACGCAATGAGCTCACGCAGAGTATTTCATATGCTACAGAAAACATCTCAACTCTCACGAAGAAAAAGTATGAATTGCGACAAAAGGCAAATGAACTTATCGCAGAAGTGGGGCCTATCAAGTACATTGCAGAACTCGCTTACGGAAACTCCGATACAAACACCCTTGAAGAAGCAGTCAGATGGGTAATATTGATACTAGTCTGGGTATTTGACCCTCTTGCAGTACTGTTATTAATCAGTGCGAACATAAGTATTAAGGAAGAGATGACCAAGTTGCGTAGAAAGAGAACACGCAAGAATAACACTTTACGCAAGGTTACGCAAAGTACAAAAGAAAAAACTGCGTGGGAACGCAAGTTGAAAGAATCCAAAGAAAAGGATGGAGAACTAACTAAAGTTACACATAAAAATGGAGATGTGATTGCAGAGTACTACGAATGAAAGGGTTGAGTTATCTACCTATTTCGGAGATGGAGAATACGCAGACAGAGTCGCTAAAACCTATCTTGTTAAAAATAACTATTATGAAGTTGATTTTATTCTAAATCAAAAAACTATCGAAACGAGAATTATGAAATCTGAGAGTGGAGATGCTATGTATTTCCACAGTGAATCGTATGCTGATTCTTGTGCAGAAAATTATGTATTAGGTATAGTATGAAAGAAAAAAATTTAAATAAATTGCAGAGAAAGGTATTGCGAATGGATTTAGGAAACCCAATTATAACAACTCTAGTAGGACTTGTAGTGTTCTATATTGGACTTAAAATGTTCTCTGGTGGAATGAAATCAATGGGTAACATTGACCACTTGAGTTGGTTTATTGCAAACCCATATTATATGTTCTTTGGTGGTATTATCATGACGCTTCTATGGCAATCGTCATCATTATCCACCACAGCGATTATTGCATTAGTAGCGTCTGGTGCAGTACCATTACCAGCTGCGATTGCGTGTGTATTAGGTGCAAATATAGGTACAACTGGAACGATATGGTTAGCAGGATTACTTGTATCAGATGGTATGCCTAAGGGGGATACGTTACGAATTGCGATTGCACACTCTAGTGTAAACCTATTCATGGCTGCAACTCTATTGCCATTTATACACCACATTGCACGATTCTTGGGTAGGTTCTAATGAAGTGCTGGGTATGTAATGCAGAACTTATATGGGGTGGCGACCATGATATAGAAATAGATGAGCATGATTTAGCATGGAATGAAGGTGGTCATACAATCATAACGAATCTCTCATGTCCAAACGAAAGTTGTGGTGCATATGTAGAGGTATATCATGGAAAGGAAATAAAAGATGAGTAGAAGTAAAGATTTAAATCATTTAGTCCATTTGAAGGACGAAATTAACGAGTTGAAGAGTAGATTAAGACCAGAAGATACTGGTCATATACACACGACTATCAGTGTATTAGAAGGAAGAGTAGAAGAACTAACCAAAGAATTAGCGAGGGATTTGGATGGAATGGATTAAAAAGATACCAGAATTGTCTCATTGGTTACTCAGAATACCACTTGCAGTTGTGTTTATACAACAAGGTATTTCAAAGATACCAGTAACATTAGAAGATGCACAGTCATTTGACTTACCTTATCTGGTATGGTGGTTTGCAGCTTATGGTGAATTAGGTGCTGGTATTGGGTTATTAGTCGGTGGTATTATGATGTACAGTTGGTGGAGTTGGATTGGAGACTTACTGACACGGTTTAGTGGGTTTGTTATTGGTTGTATCATGACAGGCGTTATATGGGTAGGAGAACCAGAATCATTGACAGATGTACTATTATATGACAATCTTCATGTACTATTATGGGTTGGTGGTTTGTATTTTGCATTAAGAGGACAAAGAACATGAACACAGTAATATATGGATTTTACCTTGTTATGGTAACAATTGCACCGAATGGAGATATAAAGGGTGAGGTATTGAATCACTTTGAAGACCCATATGAGTGTGTTGCACAAGGTCAATGGGAAGAAGAAAACTCAGAATTTGGTGTAGGATTCGTGTGTATTGAAGATGTTGCACCATAATAATGGTAGGTATCCTTGTCATAATCGCACTTGTTATGGGAACAATTAGTGCAGATGAGGATATCATCAGAACACGCCCAAGGGGAGGGCCTGTAAGGGAGAAGAAGAATGTTTAATTGGTTACTGTGTACGGTATTTTCGGTATGTGCAAGTGAACCGATAACCATACAAGAAGACAAGATATACCGAATGAATGAACGCCCATATCTGTGTGCATTGAGAAAGGTTGAGAAAGACCCAAACTCAGAGGACATGGGTTGGGTATGCGTGTATAGACACCCCAAGAGTAAGGTAGACGATAGGGTATCGGTATGTTACGAATGTATGTGTCCTAAGAGAGTATATTGCGATAATAGGGAGAATGGAAGGTGATAGGGTATAGAGTATTAATAGAGATAGACACTGGAGAATGGGATTATATACGTCAACCAGAACCACCAGATATGTCGTGGACAGTTGCAACTCCGATAAAGAATTTTTTTACAAAGGAAGCTGCACAAGAAGAAGCAAGAAAATGGAACACTGGAAGAGTCGTAGAGTATAATATAAAATGAAAAGAAACGGTTATAAGAAACTCCTAGCAAACGTCAGAATGAACACAAAATGGTTGAATGAAAAGGGAGAATGGAATCTACCCACATCACCGAATAATCAGTTACGGATGCAGAAGAAACTATCGACAGTACACGGCCCGATACGTCCTAATGCAAGAGAATGGATACCATCTAACTGTTACCTTAATGAACAAGACCTAGAAGACATATATGAATCACAAGGAAGGGTTTGTTATTGGTTACAAATACCCCTAGACTTTAACCTATTGTTCAGTAACTACCATGCATATAAACCNAAACACCCACTTGCNCCATCAGTAGATAAGTTAAATGATAAAGGTGATTATACAATAGACAATGTTGTTATAACATCTAGGTTTGCAAACTATGGAAGAAACGTACATACAGTTGAAGGTATGGTAGACGTAGTAAACCTTATTGTAAAACACATAAAACCATTTGATAGTACAAATGAGTTCGTAGTAAATAGAACAGAACCAAACACACTTACGAACTGGATGAAAGAATGAGTACAGACTATAATGGGTATACACAAAGGGATTGGGAACGTGCAGTCGGCTGGGGGAAAGTACCAGACGAATATAATAGAGTAATAAATCCTCACCAAAATTTTAGATTAACAGATGATGATAAAACTAACGAAGTTGTTAAAGTTGCTGAAGAGATTATGGAAGAAGATAAAGATATCCTAGAAAAATTAGATGACAGATTTAATGATACTCGACAGACTAGGTTATGACCCACATATGTTTGGGTTATGTCTCGTATTGTACATAGGAATACACCTATGCGTACACTATATGGGATGTTATGGGATATCATGGGGTTTGCGTAACAATCATTAAAAGGTTAAAATAAACCGTATACCGTTGTGATTAAATATTGTTGTCTATCGGCATTTTTTTGCGAATCACCTCAGAAAATCATAGCGAATCACCCCCCTACCACATATCAGAGCGTTTGTCAAGTCCTTTCTGTGGGCTTAACTCATTGTTTTCACTATATAAATTAATTTAAAATAATTGCAAAAAAGACTTGACTTTACTTGACAATGGTGGTATTATCTCTATGTAGACTGAGAAAGGGATAAAAGAGAATGCTTAGATATATGATTCTGATATTGATTCTATGGGTTCTTACAGTTCCTTTAGGGTTTATATTATATGCAACTTAGAGAGAGGTTTGTTATGAAAACACCAGAGAAGATTTACAATGAAGCACACGGAGAAGGACTCGTAGCAGGGTTAGGGTGTACACCAACACCTATGATAGTAGGAACACCTACTGAACTACTAGGGAATGATATAGACTTTGATAAGGACGTACACTATGTCTCTGATGGTGTGTGTGGTTTCGCATGGGTAAACATTAAACCTAATAGGGGTAAGTTTGTCAAGTGGTTAAAGGATAATAACATTGGACGTAAGGATGAATACTATGGTGGNTANACTGTCTGGGTAAGAGAGTTCGGTCAGAGTATGGCACGAAAGGAAAGCTATGCGAGAGCATTTACCAGAGTCCTTAGTGAGAATGGTATCAAAGCATATAACATGAGTAGGATGGATTAATGACTTGACATTCTAAGAGAACTATGGTATAAGTAATAAGAGAATAGGGTGAGACTCTTATATGGGTATCCCCTAGAACTGAGTGGATGTTTATAATCTATAAATGCAATAAAGATACAGAAAGATATTTCGCATGATGACAATTATTATAATGGGTGTAATCATAACATACACCATAGGTGAAACAATACTAGGAATTATATTCTGATGATACCCCATGAATCATACCCACCCCCCCAAAAACCAAAGAATACTGAATTAACATTCATGGATTATGGAATGATTGCGTTGACAACATTCGGTGTGTATACTTCATTAGCAGTCGCAAGTTTCTTTAACTTATTACTTGTGGTACTTGCATGGAGATTTTACGAAAGTTATAGGAGAGAAAACAAATGAAAAAGACAATACTATTACTGGGATTGTTATCTGGGTGTTCACCAGCACTCGCACAAGAGCCAGTGATACAAGACCATTACAAAGAAGTAATCAATCAGAAACCCTACCATGTAGAGGTATGTAAGATATAAATGTCAGTGGTGATAAAACTGGTGACACATTAAAGGGTGCGATTATCGGTGGTATTATCGGAAACAATGTCGGTGATATTAAGAACGGTGGTGCATTGGGTGCTGTCCTTGGTGGAATGTTTGGACATAACAATTCAAATGCACAGAGTGGTACACAACGTAGGTGTGGTACAGAGATAAGGTATAATGAAGAAAGACAGACAATCTATTCTCATTCAACAATACGATTCATGACGAATGGTAAATATTACACATTAACATTTAAGAAATAGGAGAAGGTATATGAAATTTATAAACTTTATGAAATGGTTATTTGATATCTCTAAGTGGAGTGGTTACTCTAAGAGAATGGTATGCTATATGGTATTAGGATTTGGTGGTCTTTACTTTACACAATATGCAATTGTGTTTTTGTTGGGTGCAACCTTTATTGATTTTACAATTCAAATTCTGCACGATAGGTGGGAAGAATTTTCTAAAGAGATGGATAAGGAGCTATCATAATATGGCAATCGGAGTAACAAAACATTTATTTGATTTTACTGGTTTAGTAGGTAAATGTGATAAAGGTCATGTTGTAAAAATTCTAACTAATGGATTTGGATTCTGTCCAGATTGCACAGAAGAGAATGATTTAAACCATACATTATGGGCACCGCCTGGGTTTGTATGTAAAGGTGGTTCTAAACTTGAAGATATTAAATAGGAGAAATAATGAAAGAAGATACACGCAGAGATGCATGGGATAGAGATTATATGGGTTCTAATTATAAGAAACCTAAACCCAAAACAACGGTGGATATGAACATTACTCCAGTGTATGTCTTTGCATTGTTCTTTGTTGCAATATTAATTATGGTAGGAAACAAATAATGGAATGGTTATTACTTCTAGTCAGTATTAAAGTCATTGAGACTATTACAGCATGGGATGGTATGGTTTGTATTAGTGGGTGTTTAACATGAGTGAGATGAAAGATTTATGTGCGAGACAACAACTGATGGTTCTCACAATGGAAGAGTGTGGAGAGTTGATTCAAGAATGTTCTAAGAACTTACGAAGGAGTGAACTCTTTGATAGGGAAAAGTTTAAAGAAGAAGTTGGTGACGTTTATACTATGATTGATTTACTAGTCGAATGGGATGTACTCTCATGGACTGAGATTGAAGAACGCAGAGAAACAAAACGCAAGAAGCTTTCCAAATGGTCGGAATTAATCTGATGAATGATTCAGAGGGTGCAATTATTGTCTTGACAATTCTGATGGTCTGTGGTATAACATTAGTATTGAATTTAATAATACAAGGAATATTTTTCTGATGGAGAGAACAGTCGGTACATATAAAAAACCTCGTAAACCTATGAGTGAAAAAAATCGGATTCAAGCGGCAGAACGCTTGAGAGAAGCAAGAGAAAAACGTATGAGGGAAAATCCTCCCAAGTATACGAACATACACGAAAGTGTGAGGGTACTTTCAGATGACCATGTTTTTAGTCGTGTGAATGTGACTAAGTGGATTAAGACTCAAAAAGGTTTATTGAGTGCAGCTCGTTCTGCAATGCGAAACAAAGTCAAAGGTGCAGAAGCAGAGTATTACGGAATACAAGGGTACATTCGTCATTGCGAATGGTATCTAAAGAACGGTGATTGGATTGATAACTTCTATGGTGAATATCAACAGAACACCACAAAATGGAAAACATTAGTTCCAGCAGGAAGAACAGAATGAACACAGAGTATATGCGAAAGAAGATTGAGTCAGTAACACCCAAGTACGATTTATCATGGTACATTAAATGGGTATCTTCTTTCTTTATTATATTGGGAATGATGTTAACGTCTTTGGATGTTTCTCTTTACCCTATTAACCTTTTCTTTCATTTGATTGGAGTCGTGGGTTGGTTTGTCGTAGGAATGTTATGGCACGATAGGTCACTCATACTTTTAAATGGAATCGCAGTAACCATCTTTCTGATGGGAATCATTAAACATTTTTATGGTGGTGCATACTAACGCCTTCATGGTGGAAGTGGTAGACACAACGGACTTAAAATCCGTTGACCATCTGGTCGTGTAGGTTCGAGTCCTACTGAAGGCACCAATCTCTCCGTAGCTCAGTTGGATTAGAGCAACGGTCTTCTAAACCGTAGGTCGCAAGTTCGAGTCTTGCCGGAGAGGCCACCACCTATATCGCAAAACTTTCCCCACAACCACATGATGCTTTTGCATTGGGGTTGACAACTTTCAAATAACTACCACCAAACTCTTTTACATAATCTACAGTACAACCAATGACAAACATTTCTGCTATTTTGTCTACGACTAGAATGTCTTCAACGACTATACCATCTTCTTCTTTATCTGTGAGTTCCCACTTGTATTGAAATCCAGAACACCCACCCCCTAAAACTGAAAGAAATGCGAATCGCTTACTCTCCGATTCGGTCATACTCGTTAAATAATCCTTTGCACTATCTGTTATCTGTATCATCTTGTCTCCTAACCTATTGATTTATTTAGGTTTTTTCACACCAAAATTAATTGAAAATAACACTTGACTTGTTCTGAAAACAATGTTATAGTATATACATAATCAAGAGAAAGAGAGAAAACAAATGGCATATATTTCAGCAGAAGACGTTAAACATATTAGGGTTGCACTAAACAAAGAGTTTCCCCAATATAAATTTTCAGTGACTCGTGACCACCATTTAGGTGTCAATGTTAATTTCATGAAAGGCCCAAGGTTCGCAGAGTTTGAATCTTTTGATAGGTATACTCATGAAACTACAATTGCTAATCTTGATGGTCATCATCAGATTAATCATTTTCATCTAGAGAATTTCTACGGTGAAGATAATGCAAAAATCTTAGGTAAGGTTTCTGAGATTGCCCACACAGCGCCTGGACTTGCTGGTGGTAAAGAGTATTACAACAACAATGATATTCAGAGTGACTATTTTGATGTTGCTTATTATGTATCAATTAATGTTGGTAAGTGGAACAAAGAATATGAGGTGGTGTAATGACTAAAATAGAAACAATCGTAAATCAGTTGTGTGACTTTATTCCTTATGTAGATTCATTCTACAATGAAAAGAATGGTATCTATCCTATTAAGGGTTTGACCAATACTATGATTATCAAAGCAACTCAAAAGTATATTTCTTCACAAACAGAAAACTATACTTGGGGTGATGGTGATTCGCTAGATAGGGAAAGAGTCAGAGATATTATTCTTGCTGACAATAATGTAACCCTTTGATTATAAAGGGTTTTCATTTAGGGGTTGACATTAGTTAAAAAGTCTGATATAGTATTAATATAATCAAGAGAGAGGTTTTAAAAATGAATAAAGAAAGATTACAAGAATTAGTTGTTGAGATGTATTGGGATTTTGATAGGTTATCCTCAAACGGACAACTTGCTTTAGAAAAGATTGCAAAATTAGTTGGTGTTCCTACTGAAGAAGAGATGAACGCTATTCCCCTTGAACAACATTTGGAGAATTTATAATGGGTTATTTTTATCAAGATTGGAAAGAGAAAAAAATGTTTGTTGAAAATTCAGAAGGTCAGTTCGTAATGAACTTCGGCGAAGCTGAAAAATCAATGATTCAAAATTTAGAAAGTGCTGTCATCAATTTGACTGAAGGTGCTTCTGATGAGAAAAGGTCTGCAATCAATTACGTTGAGTATCTTGCAGAATGTTTGAAAAAAGGTAAACTTGAAGTGAAGTGGAATATATCATGAAGAATGTTATTGGTGGAATTTTAATTATTGCTGGAATAATGGCTATCGCTGGTTCTGGAAATGATTGTGATGGTAAGTGTATGGAAAATGCAAACACTATCGGTGAAATGTTAACTGTCATGTTGATTGGAATATCAATGACAATAGTGGGTGGTTTCATTGTCGCAAAATAGAATATGGGAAAAGAATCCTAATATGTTAATCCCATATTATTTAATGTTCTCATATCTTTATTATGAGAAAGATATTAATTTAATTACTGATAGTGAATTTGATGCATTGTGTAAAACTCTTTTAGATAAGTATGATGGGTTAACACATATGCATAAACATCTAGTTACAAAAACTGCATTGTCTGCTGGAACTGGATATGATATTAAATATACTAATATGATAAAAGACAGTGCAATGAAATTAAATGAAGTTTGGACTTGACATTATATTAATGTTGTGGTATAAATAAAGAATAGAGTTCTTTTGAGGTTTGCCCCCAGTTTTAAACTCTCTAAAATTTAAAACTGAAATTGCGAGACTAATTTTCCTAGTGGGGTTTAACAGTCTTAAAACTTTAAAACTCCACCACGCATATCTCAACTTAGGTGCGTACCTATCGCTGAAATACTAGTAGGGGATTAGACAAGAGTGACACAAGTAAAGGAGAACAATCTTCGGATTGGGAGAGAGGGAACTTCGGTTCTCTCTTTTTTTATTTGTCGCACTAAATAATCACATGGAAAACTTTCAAGGTCAAGATGGATTTGTATGGTTCACTGGAGTAGTTGAATCAAGAGATGACCCAACTAAATTGGGTCGTGTTCGTGTTCGTTGCGTAGGATATCATACAGACAATAAAACAAAAATACCCACTGAGGATTTACCTTGGGCATGGGTAATGCAGAATATACACACACCCTCAATGGCTGGGTGGGGAGATACGCCTGGGTTCATGGTTGAAGGAACTTGGGTTGTTGGTTTCTTTCGTGATGCAGAAACATTACAAGAACCAATTGTTATCGGAACATTGCCTGGTGTACCAAACCAAGCAGGGAATCCAAACTTTGGATTTCATGACCCTAATCGTAGAAGTGATGACGAGTCAAAGCCAGAATATAATATTTCAAAATATCCACCAACACCTTTAGAATCAAGTGACCACAGTATCAACGAGTCTGATATGAATAGACTTGCAAGAAATGAAACTGGTTTTGGTCATAAGATGTTAACAACAAAAGCAACAGACCAAGCAAACTATATCAACATTCCAGTTGCAGGCGGAACTCCATTTGGAGAACCAGCATCTGCCTATCAAGCAGACTACCCAAAGAACCATGTAATGGAATCAGAGAGTGGACACATTAGAGAATATGATGATACAGAAAAGAATGAAAGAATTCATGAGTATCACAGAGCTGGAACTTTCTATGAAGTTGATGGTGGTGGTAATAGAACTGTAAAGATTGTTGGTGATGGTTATCATGTTGTCGCTGGTTCTGACCATTTATACGTTGGTGGTAATTGTAACATCACAGTAGAATCAAATTGTAATATGTATGTAAAGAAAGATTGGAATATACAAGTAGATGGTAATATGAATCTTTTAGTTCAAGGAAATAAACTTGAGCAAGTTATGTGTGGTGGAACTACTGAAGGTTTCTCAAAGGAGATTGTGAAGAATGGTTTCAAAACAACTTCAGTTGATTTTACAGTTACAAATATATATGGTGAAAAATTTAATGAACATATTAAATCAGATATTACAAAAGACTACTCTACAAATGTTATAGAAAGAATTGGTGGAACATACGACTTTGATGTTACTAAAGAAGTAACAATGGATAGTTCGTCTACAATTAAAATTAATCAACCAGGCGATACCCAGAACGCAGCTCGTAAAGGTGATACTGCTGATACTGGTGATGCTGGTGGTGGTTCACACTTTGATGTTAATGCAGCCGGAACTGATATTATTGAAGTTGGTTCTCCAACTGTATTCATTGGTGATACTGGTGTTGCAGATGAAATTGTTGAGACAGATTTACTTGTGGTAGAATTAGAACCAGTAGAGAAAGTTAAAGAAGCATATGGGTACGCTAACCTTACAATGGATTCAACACAA
>JGI24004J15324_10000350_pt1 | contig 18817 bp, 15 predicted proteins | sample LinPmetageLP32_FD_15324 | JGI IMG/M metagenome (IMG submission 15324)
TCGTTTTAGAAATCNTTNTCAAAGGGCAGAACGTTCCGTTCTGGCCAAACGTTTCTGTAATAGGAAACATACAAGGCATATTGCAAGGCTTTTCAGATCAAGGTCTGATAGGGTTGGTAGCAGTATGGATTTTATATCACATCTACAATAGAAAATAATATAAATCTTACATAACGTAACCTTACAAGGGTGGTGTGATTAATTTTTGGATTGTATTGCATCGCCCTTTTTATTTGTAGATAATGCCTCTCAAATTTTGGTAAATACACATAGTTCAAACGTGCTCACACATCTCGTGTGAGACTTATGCGGATAACAACCGCGTAGCCAGGAGAACTGGCATTGGACTCCTATAAGGAGAAAACAAATGGGAAGACCTTTAAGAAAAGATAGAATGTCTGGCACAGGATTTCACACAGGTAGTGAATTTGCGGCAGATGTAGCAGGAAACATAGCAGTGACGGCTTACAGACCATTCGGCGGATCAAAAGTTGATTCAACCGTGTCGTACGTGGTTTCACAGAGAGCGACCAACTTGTACAAGATACACTTGGAAGATTCAACTGAAGTTGTGATGCAACTTAAAGCAGTTGCTCCGGGAACACTGGCAAACAACAATGCAAGTAGTCTTGGCGAGTTCTGTGTGCAGATGATATTAGATGACTCAACAGTCGCTTACGTAAGTAAGTTCTTTAATAACACAGTACACTATGTTACAGCGGGCGGTGTCACAGGATCAGTGAAATACTCACTAGGTACTGAAGGAACTGACGAAAACAAAGTGGCAGGACTTGGTTCTATCAACGTTAGATAGTAACAAATACGTGCTTTTATGGGGGAGTTACACGCTCCCCCATTCACAACATAAATAATAGCAAATGGCAAAGAACATACGTACATCAGGAAATTACAGTATCAGATCCGGTACAGGATCATCAGGTGCTACCACATTAAATCTAGCCGCAGGAACCATAGATCTAGATTCAGTTACCGTTAAAATAAAGGGTAACTTACAAGTAGACGGAACACAAACAGTAATTGATTCACAGACTTTAGAGATTGAAGATGCTGTTTTAGTTCTAGCCAGAAACAACTCAGGCACAGACATAGATTCAGGCATCAAAATTGACAGGGGTGGACAGGGCAACGACGCTTTGTTCTATTGGAATGAAGGCGAGGACACCTGGAAAGCAGTAACTTCTGCTACACAATCGGCAACAGCAGTAACAGACACTGCATTGGCAACAATTAAAGCGGCAACACCCACAGCAGACGATCACGTTGCTACAAGAGGTTATGTATTAGGTAATGCAGGTCTTAAAATAACAGGCGATGATTCGACTGTTGTAACAATTTTAGCAGGAGCCACAGCAAAGTTCTCAGGATCGGGTGGAATATCAACAGTAGCATCTGAACCAGACACACTGACAGTAAGTCTAGACAGAGATCTATCAGGAATCACATCAATAACAAGTGACGCATCAAATGGTGATCTAGAATTAAAAGCAAACGGAACAGGGCACATTGTTATCAATGATATCTTTACATTCTCAGGAATGGCCTCTGATCCAACAGCAACAGCACAAACAAAAGTTTACAATAAAACAGCAGGAGGCGGTGGTACAGGACTGTATTTCAGGAACTCAAACATCGGTTCTGGTGCTGTAGGCGAACTGATAAGTAAGAGTAAGGCAACTGCATTAGCGATTGCGTTAGGATAATAATATGGCTATAACAAATTTTCAAGTAGGATCAACCGTAGCGGCGGCGTTCACTGCATCTGCGGACACGGCAGTGACAGTGATATACATCACAAACAAGACAGACGGTGACGGAACAGTTGACGTTTACATCACTCCAAACGGTGCTTCGGCAACTACCAACCATCTAGTGTATTCACAACTGACTATCAAAGCCAGAGACACCTACATCATAGACACAGAGAAAACTATTTTAGAAACAGGTGCAAAGATTTGGATATCTGCACCAGACTCAGCGGCACAGTTCAACGCCACTATATCAACTATAGGATTATAATAACCATGGGTAGATTTGTAAAAAACCCAGAGATAGGAGACAATGCTTCTGCTATCAAGATTCCAAATGTGACGACCACACAAAGACCTTCGGGCGTAAATGGACAAATAATTTTCAACACAACTACATCAACATACCAAGCATACAATGGCTCCAACTGGTATAACTTATCAGAAGCATCAAGAGAAAAAACTTTAACAACAGATAAGTTTCAAGGGGATGGATCTACCACTGTATTTGGAAACGGAAACGGAAACACCCTCGATGGTTCGACAGCGGCAACTTTATCAGTGACGCCGACCAACGCAACAGACATGGTAATATTCATCGGTGGCGTGTATCAAATTCCAGACACACACTACACTTACAATGGTGCAGGATCAATCACGTTTGGTTCGGCCCCACCGGCCAATAATGGTTCAGACAGTGGACACATCATCGCGATAGTACACAATCTCCACAAACTAGGGGAGTAATGGACCAGAAAACTCACTATGATTGGCTTTGGCCATGGGTGAAGGATAGGTCATTACGTAGAGCAATTGACTGTGGAGCTCATAGGGGAGAGTGGACACTAGCATGGAAAGATAGAGTTGGGCAGATAGAATGTTTCGAACCCAATGTGGAAATACTTCCATTCTTCAAAGAGAACACCGAAGGTATTCAAAATATTAATCTTTATCAACACGCCCTTGGAGACAAACCAGGCACAGTTGCCATGGATTACGAGACACACCTTGGGACTTATCACGTGACTGCTGAGGAAGGTCCTTATGAAATAAAAACCCTTGACAGTTACAACTTCACCGACGTTGACGTAATAAAAATTGATGTTGAAGGTTACGAGATACCATTACTAGACGGTGCCAAAGATACTATAATGACAAACCGGCCATGGATACAGATAGAAGCAAACGAAACAGGCGAGAGATACAATAGACCTAAAAAGTTAATATTAGATATGTTGACAAGTTTTGGAATGAAGAGAAGAGCAAAGGAATGGCCGGATCAAATCTGGAGCTTCTAGTAAACTAATCCAAAAGTTTTCCAGGTACCGGGAGTACCACCTTTGATACATACCCAACCCACTGCTTGATTCATAGCCGGCTTTGAATTCCACACTATTGAGCCAATATCCCATCTTCCTTCCGTGGGAGCGACGTAGCCTGATGAAAATACTTTATCACAAAATTTTATATTGCCAGAGACATGTAAACTTTCTTGTGGATTCTTTACACCAATACCGACTTTTCCAAAAACATTTAACTTGGTTGTGCCTGATTCTTCATTTCCTATCGTGACATCTCCATTTGACCTACAAATAATTCTTGGTGTATCATCAGTACCAATTGCAAACGGCACAGGAGCATGAGTCCCGACATAAGCATTGTTGTCCTGCATTTTTGTAATTACTTCGTAGCCATTTACATTGACTGAGAAATCCGCCGACGGTGCATCAGTGTTGATTCCGACTCTGCTTTCTGCGGCATACAAGGTATTTTTTACCCTAAGATCTTTTAAGTTACCTACCTGTTCTAGATTACTTTTTTTGACACTTCTGCCTAATCTATCTTTCCACAGTACTTCGTTATGATCAATCATCACGGCCTCTGTGACATTCAGTTTTGGAACTTGGGCTTCCTCGTATTTCAAGTTTTCTACCGTGATTGTACCCTTGACTGTGAGATCTTTCTGAACTTCAACACGGTCATTGTTAATGACCACCTGAACAGTATCACTCTTGTCGTCTATGCCCGAACTTGAAAAATTTGTAATCTTTCCACCATCTATAGCGTCACCACTTATGGTGTTTTCGTAGACATCTAATTGTCTAACATCTATACGCTTTTCAGCGATCTTTTCAATTTTGTTAATAGGTAATAGTGCCATATTATCAATATTTAGTGCAAACTGTTAGAGTAAAAGAAAATTGGTAAATATTAAGGTAGTGTTATGGCAATTAATAGAATAAGTGGAGATATATTAGAATCAAACCTTATCCGTACCTCGGATTTGGCATTCAATACCAGCCTATTATACGTAGATGTCACCAATGGACGTATTGGTGTTAACACAGACTCACCAGGAAACTTCAAACTAGATGTAAACGGTAATGCACGTGTGCAAGGTAACCAAACCATCACGGGAGACCTAACAGTCGAGGGCACAACAACTACAATTGATTCACAAAATTTAGTAGTTGAAGACAATATTATCACCTTAAACGAAAATAATTCAACAGCAACTGACTCAGGAATAATGATCCAAAGAGCAGGACAAAATGAAGCAGTAATTTACTGGGATGAATCGTTAGATAGATTCAGAGTTGGAACAACACCAGAGGACGGTTCCACAAGAACAGATTTTACAAACGTAACATTGGCCAACTTTCAAGCGGCATCGCCCTCATCAAATGACGATGTTGCAACAAAACAGTATGTGGATAATGAAATATCATCCAACAGTAGTTCATCCGGATCGAGCATAACAGTAGGTACTCCGACTGACTCTAGCTTCGGTGATGGAAGTTTGACAACATTGGGCAACGCAAGTTCAGTAACTGATGCATTAGACGATCTTAACGAAACAATGGAAAATATACGTAATTCGACGTATGTGAAAAGCGTAGCCTTTACTTCTAATTCTACATCAATTTCAACTGGTGACACTGTCACTTTATCAATCTCGACCGTGGGTGGTGGTGCCAATAGATACACAATTACCTGGGGTGACGGAGTAACTGAAACAGTCACTGGAACTTCTCCAACACACACATACAACGAATCATCTGGTTCACCTATGAGTGTTGTAGTGAAAGCATTCAACAACACAGCTACCACTGACTCATCAGGAAGTTTTGCTAGCCTTACAAGAGCAAACTACATCACGGTAGCATCACCGGCACCGGTGGCAGACTTTGAAATAAGGTCATCGGCAACAAGAGATGGCGGCAGTGTAATCACCAAAGCGAACACAGGAAGCACTGTATACCTTCAAAACAAGACTACCAACTCGGTATCTGCCTGTACATACACAGTTGACTGGGGCGATGGTCAGATGGACACAGTTGCCAATGACACAGCGGCAGGTGGTGCCAACGGTAACAACCTGTCACACACTTATACCAACTCGGCCGGAGACGACGGCTCCACTGTAGCAGGTACCGGAGCTGGTGATACAAAGTACAATATACGTCTAACCTTATTGACGCACCCAACTGCCAACCCTGCATTGATTCCGAATAATGATAATGCAAATTTTGAAGTGTACTCTACCCATACACCAAAAATTGATGTGGCAGACTCAACATTAAGAGGAGTCAACGAAGAAGGAACTTCTGGTTTCCCGGTAACATTTATCAATGGTACAGACACAAATCCAGGATCGAACTCTGCGTTTTCTTCTACACAAATTTATCAATGGGACTTCACAGACGATTCTACACAAACTAATGTGAACATTGGATCGGGATCATCCGGAGATACAGATCAGAACATTGCCAAAACATTTGGATTCTCTCAAGGTTCAAGTGCAGGAGTGCAAGGATCGACTACAACTTTCCCAGTGAAACTTGTAATCAACAACGGACATACAACAGGCGCATTTGAAAGTTCAATCACAAACATAATTGTTGAGCCTGACGTAAGAGCAAATTTAGCAGGTACGGCAGTAACAGTAAGCACAGGTTCAGGAAACAACAGTCTGTCACTTTTTGATGCTACTGACTTAGATGGTGCCAACAGGGCACTTGCTAGATTTACTAATACTTCACAGAATGCCGACAACTATGAATATGATTTTTTAAATGACTCCACAGATGCATTATCTTTGGTTGAGGATGGCTCCACAGCAGGTACAATCGGAAACACTATAGATAAAAATTTCACAGGACAATCTGCAGGAAATATTGTTACAGATTTCAGAGCAACAGGAACACCCGATACAATACATCAAAATGATAATCAAACAATTACGTTTGCAATGAAGGCAATACCAAGTGCACCTGCTAACCTAAGTGCTAAAACACTTACAATGGCAGACTCCGCTCAAGGTACAAATCCACACTTGTGTGCGAGTTTCGATGACAACAGTAGTGCATTCACAAGTCAATCAGCAGGTGATTCTTTAGAAACTACTACTGCCAGAAGATACTCTAGCACATCAACTATCGACACAAACACCGTTACAAACTTTTTAACAAACAATGCAAACGGTACAGGGTCAACAGTAAATCAAACTGTCACAGCAAAAATTAATAATGCAGACAGAGGGAACAGAACATTCACAACTTCGGAAGGCGGTGCAAACAACAACACATTTACCAGTCTTATTGTAACTAACCACAAAGACTACGACGCAGTAGATAGCTCTTATGCACAGAGATTATATCTTGTAGCAACAGCAAAAATTACACAGGCACTTTCAGATTACACGATTGGATCAAACGCACAGCGTATAGAAAGTTCAGCAGGCGGTAACACAGGATTTACCTATGTAGTCAGAGACAATGTTACAGCGGCTCCGACAACTTCAATCGGTACAATATCTCAAGCAAGTGCAGGAAATCTAAGATACATATCAGGTGTGCCATACTACAATGACGGTTCACCAACACTTACTATATCAGGAACGACAGTAGCAAACTTCACTGGACAGGCATACCAAGATGCATCAGATCCTCATGAAGTTGATCCAGCAACGAACCAAGAATCTACTTCAGGTGATGTTATTTCTCAGACTGCGTACACGTATGCAAACATTGACGGGTCATCTACAATGTTATCAAGTGGTATACCTGTCAAGAATACAGGTGTAAGTTCAGCATACACGTTAGGAAATTTAACTCAACCGATCACTACAGGTAATGTAAGATCGATACAACAAATTAAAGCAAGAAGTAAGAATGCAAACGGCACAGGCTCTTACTCAGAAAGCTCAACAAAAATTCAAGTGTACACCAACTCATTGCTAACTTTAGATAATGAAGCTGGTGGTATCACTGTAGCAGATTCCCTAGGCGCCGGGTTTGATGACGACGCAAAGAGAATAAGCGGTTTTGGTTCCCTGTCAGGTGACACACCTGCCTTGAACGATTCTTCAAATGCCAACTACTACACAGATCATGCATGGTCGGGTGCGGTTACTGTGGCAGGGACCAAAGAAGCTATATCCAGATTTGGAACAATCAAGCATTTTACAACTAACCTAAGTTCAGGCTATCTACCGGTAGGACCAGACCTGGCCACAGGACGTTCCGGTGCACAATATTTTACTTTTGCATTTAGAAGGACAACAATGGCCAACTTCAACTTGACAATGTCAGGTAAAGTATCTGGTATGTTTATTGCCGCTCCGGGCACAGCAATAGACACTGCATCAGGATTGAATGGATGGTTGGATTGTTCAACAACTTATGGTGGCTCGGGTGTTCCGGGTTCCGACGCAGGTGCAGGTGGTAACGGATCCAACGGTTGTGCGTTCAACTCAGGAGACAGAGTAGTCGACAATACAACTTATTCTGGTCAGGAATTTACGTTTACATTGGGAACTGAAAATGCATCCAATTCCACAGGCAACAACATTCTGGTAAGAATTAAATTAGAATCGGGAGACAGTGTAACAGCACTGAGCATTGACTAATGGCAATTACTGATGCAAAAAAAGTAGATTATCTTTGGAAGAAGCTCGGTTACGGTGCGACCAAAACTGACACCAATTCGGCCAAGAAAGCACCCAATGAAGCAATAGCATCACCTTTACTACTAAGGGGTGACAACACTTGGAACCAAGCATCAACTATCCCGGCCACTATGCCGGCTTCGACTACGTATCCTGTAACGGTGTTTCCGACCAGTGGGCCTAGAGAAACAACGAACGACGGAACATCGGCCGCTAACAGGTCATGGAAAACTAGTCTTACTGACTGGATCCCACCTGAGATGGGATCAACATATCAAGTTAAAATTTATGTTCACACATCCGGTGCCGCCGGGAATGCCGCGGCAAGTGGAACACAGGTATTTGCTACAGGTTCGGGTAACAACGACGAATGGTTCTTTGATTATCAATCAGGTGTTGTACACTTTATAGGAACCAACTTACCCAATGGCATAAGTTTTTCAGGTAAGAGTGTATATGTATCGGGTGCAAGATACACAGGAACCAAAGGTTTACAAAATTTATCAACCACAACAGGTAACACGGAATTTACAGATAATAACATCGGCAACATAATCACCAATGCTGACATGACTTTTACAACACAGGGCACGGGTCTGTTTGATTTCAACACAACAACCGGTGTTGTTTTACCTGTGGGTACAACCGGAGAACGTCCTACAGGACAACAAGGAATAATAAGATTCAACACCACAACAGGAAAATACGAAGTATCAGCAGATGGATCGACCTACACTGCCCTTAGAACAGAAGCGGCCGCTTCAACAATAGCTAAAGATATATTCACAGGTGACGGTTCATCAACACAATTTACAATGAGTACTACTCCCTCTAATGCCAAAAATATTTTAGTGTATGTTGATGGTGTAATGCAGGAGCCGATCCAAAACTATACGATAGCTACAAATGTATTAGCATTCACAGGCGGTGCTGACGGAAGTTCGATTGAGGCTCCACACGATGGTGCAAGAGTAGTTGTCATGCACGGCTTTGCTGACTAATCTATTACTATTCCTTTTGATGTATAACGTAGTATGTGTCTTACGTATTTTTGAGAAAAGATATTAAATCGTCCAACGTCTCTGTCTACTTCGTAACCAATTGTAGCTTGTTCGAGAATAAAATTATAAAGATCGGGTCCTGACGAGAAACCGATATTAATACCTTTCATATCAAAACTATTGCTTATTTTGAATTCATTTGTGCATGATGCTTTCAAGAAATTTTCAATTTTATTCCTGTGACCGTTCATACCTTCCACGATGTCTGCTCTTTCTTCAAGTACTTCAGCACCACGGTTCCTACAATAGCCAGGCCATAGTACTTTTATTATGTAATTTAAATCATTCATTTTTTAGTTTTTCTATATCTTTGAACAACACGCATTCCGCATTCTCACAGTAGTCGAGTTGTTTAGTTTTAGGTGGATTACACAAGAAATAAAACTTCAGCTCACTGTTCAACATGATCACACTCCTTAGATCCTTCAAGACCAGAGGATCAGATATATCATATCCAACCAGCATAACTTTTTTATTACTCAGACCAACACCGGATAATAAGGCAAACGTCTGATCAGAGGTGTTTGAATCCAAATATAAATTGAATTGAGGTGACAACGGTGGAAAACGGTGCACCTGATCATAAAACACGTACTTTTTGTACAGATCTGGTGTGGTCACACACTGCACTAAAATTGGTATCTGTTGAAGATACCACAAAAGATCAACTTCATCTCTTACCCAAACATAATCTATGTGCTTTTTATCAAGTTTACGATTAGGCACCGAAACAATAGGTCCGTATTCACGTAATTCTTTGGCTTCCATTCCATGGGGATTTGTGCCAAGGATTGTAACAAAATCATATTTCTTCATTGTAATGTTTATTTAACACGTTTAATTTAACCGTTTTAAATAAATACCTACAGTTTTGCAAGACAATTAATATCCAAAGGGGAAAATAAAATGGCAATAGGACGAATAACAGGACAGATGCTTTCAGCCAACCTAGCAAGGTCAGGCACAGATTTAGCATTTGAGACAAACTTATTAGCGTTAGACGTAACGAATAGTAGAGTTGGTATAGGTACAGCCTCACCGGCAACTACACTACACATCAACGCCACGGATGCACTAAGACTACCAGCAGGTAACACGGGACAAAGACCGGGTTCAGCGGCAAATGGTGACATCAGATATAACAGCACGGAATCAACCATTGAAGGTTACGCCGGCGGTGCTTGGGCTAACTTGGCATCAGGTACACAGATCAAAGATGCGGATGAGGACACAACAATCAACGTTGAAACAAGTTCAGACGCAGACGAGATACATCTTCAAACAGGTGGGAACCAGACTGCGATCTTCAGGACTGCTACAACAGATCTTGGTGTAACAAGACTATCAAACACAGCAACAACAATCACAGGACAAGTTACTAACGGTGACATCACACTTACTCCAAACGGAACAGGTAGTGTTGTTATTGGAAAAGCAGACATCAACGGTGGCGCAATAGACGGCGTTACGATCGGTGCGGCGGCCGCGGCAACACAATTAGTTGTTAGTGGTGGCGTTAACATCGATGACGGTGGTGACGGTGCTATTGATGGTTGTGTGATCGGAGCCAACACAGCGGCGGCGATCTCAGGTACAACTATTGCGGCAAGTTCAAACTTAACAGTTGGCGGTAACGCTACTGTAACAGGTAACTTGACAGTAAACGGTTCAACAACAACTATCGATTCAACAACATTGACTATTGAAGATCCGATGATCACTTTAGCGAAGAACAACTCAGGTGGAGATGCTAACACATTTGACCAAGGTTTATTCTTCAACAGAGGTTCATTAGCTAACGTTTCATGGTTATGGGATGAATCAGCAGACCAATTTGCGGCGGCAGTTACATCAGGAGAAGATGGAACTACAGCAGGTAACGTAACAATCGACAGTTACGCAGGTATCAGAGCAGGTGTTACTACTGTTTCAGACTTAGAAACTGGAGTGATATCATCAGCAGATGGTACACAGTCGGCGACTATTGCTAACTCAGGTGGAGTTATGACAATTGGAAGTTCAGTGTTGACTACTACTGATATTAACGGTGGTTCAGTTGACGGTGCTACAATTGGTGCGGCAAGTGCCAGTACTGGTATTTTCACAACATTGACTGCGGCGAACACGCAAACAGGTACAGTTAAAGCAAACGACGGAACAGCGGCTATCACAATAGCTGACACATCAGGTGCAGTTAAGATTACAACTGCTTTTGAAGTTGACGGTGCAGGATTCATCTTCAACGAGAGTTCAGCGGCGCTTGACTTCAGAGTAGAATCAAATGGACATGCACACGCATTGTTTGTTGATGGTTCAGAGGATCACGTAGGTATTAAGACGGCTTCCCCAGCTTATGACCTAGATATGAGTGGTTCGACTGATGCTTTCAGATTGCCATCTGGTACTACTGCACAGAGACCTACAGCGGCTTCGGGTATATTAAGATTCAACTCTCAATCAGGTGTATTTGAAGGTTCACAAGATGGATCAACATTTGTTGAGTTAGCGACAGTTGGTGACACACCGACTTTCACTAAGGAATCTGCTACTGGAGATGGATCAACTACAACGTTCACAGGTTTCTTTAGCTCAGCTCCAGAATCAGCGAACAACGTTTTTGTTTACATCGACAACGTATACCAAGAGCCAACTGAGAACTACAGTGTTTCAAGTACTAACCTAACGTTCACATCTGCTCCACACAGTGCGGCAAGGATTTTTGCTATCACAGGTGCAGACAACACAGCGTTGGCAACAGGTGGTATTGCGAGATCTGAGACAAGTTCAGTTAACTTTACATCATCTGCAACAACGATAATGAGTTTTAATGCGGCAACTTACAGAAGTGCTGAAATATTCATTACGTTGACAGACTCTGCAAACTCAGAGTATGCGGCTATGAAAGGTGTTGTTGTACACAACGGTGCAACTGCGTTCATCACAATACATGCGATTACAAACACTGGAGACACGGACCTAGCGGCAATCACTGCTACGCACGATGGATCAAACACAGTGAATGTACAAGCAGTAACTACAGGTGGACAGACAGCGGCTAAAGTACAGTACTCACTATCAACATAATAGTTTAAGATTAATTCTAAACGCCCCAATGGTAAATACTACTGTTGGGGCGTTTTTTTTTAGACTAAAATTCCGCAACATAACATAAAAACACACACATGAGGGATATATAGGAACCATGACAACAAGAAACTTTAGAGTACACAACGGTATATCAGTTGGTGACATCACAATCAGTGCCACTAACAACACAATTACTGGAATGTCAGCATCGGCACCATCAGCAAACGGTGACGCGGCAAACAAAAAATATGTTGATGACCAAGCGGCGGCATCATTAACATTATCAAACAAAACTGTAACCAACGCAGTCCTTAACGGAACGTTGACTGGTACAGCCATTAAAGATGAAGACAACATGGCATCAAACAGTGCAACTGTAGTGCCATCACAACAATCTGTTAAAGCATATGTAGATAGTGAAATCTCATCTGCTATATCAGGTTCTACTACGTTGACATCAGGTAACACAACAGTTGTAGCAAGTGGTACATCAGTTGTAAACAATGTAAACAGTGCGGCACAGTTAACGGTAACTGAAGGTACAGTTAGAGTACACGGAAACTTAATAGTTGACGGTACAGAAACAACTATCAACACTGCGACTTTATCAGTTGAAGATAACATAATCGAAGTTAACAGAAACGTTTCAAACAACGCAGGTATGCCATCAGTTTCAGGCATCAAAGTAAACAGAGGTGAAGGTTCATCAGCAACTGAAAAAGCTCTTTTCTGGGCGTGGGACGAATCATACAACACTGGAACAGCTTCAACCGTAGGTGGTGCCTTTACTGCTTTTGCAAGAGCAGAAGGTGATTCATCAACACCAGCAACAGCTGACTTGGCCGATATGAGATGTGCAGTACTACACGCGACATCAACTGCGGCACAATATGCGGACGTTGCCGAGCGTTTCGAAGCAGACGCTCCAATGATAGCAGGTGCAGTAGTAGAAGTAGGCGGATCAGCAGAAATAACAGAATCAACTTCAGAAATGTCTGAAAATGTTTTTGGTGTTATCTCTGACATGCCAGCTTATGCCATGAACGAAGCGGCAGGTAACAATGACTCACACCCATACGTAGCAATGACAGGTAGAACACCGGTTAGAGTTACAGGTGCGGTAACAAAAGGTCAAAGATTAGTTACTTCAAGTGTTAAAGGTTGTGCTAGAGCAGTAGCGACAGGTGAGTCAATCTCTCCTTTCAACGTTATTGGTAGAGCATTAGAAAGCTCAACAGATGCAGGTATCAAATTGGTAAACTGTGCAGTGAGAACTAACAACTAATAAATAAAATTACTTTTTAATAGAATTAAAGGGCGGCTTCGGTCGCCCTTTTTTTGTGGCGGTATAAATACTAGCACTGCTGTCAGCTGGCAATGATAACGAAGCTGTGTACGGCATATGCTGTACTAACATATTATATAAGGAGTACCTTGTATGGCCATAGGTCGTATAACAGGGTCGGTATTAAAGTCCAATCTGACTAGGAATGGCGTCGACCTTGCATTTGAAACAAACCTACTGTATCTCGACGTAACGAACAGTCGTGTAGGTATTGGTACTTCTGAACCCACAACAACACTACAAGTAAACGGAACAACTACAACTGCTGGCCTTACAGCCAACGGTGCAGTTAATATTGATGGTACGGGTACGTCCAATATGGATAACGTCATCATAGGTGCCAACACAGCGGCGGCCATCACAGGTACAACTATTGCAGGCACAACAGCCACACTCACAAATACAACAACATCAGACAGTGTTTTAATTACTACAACAGAAGATTCAAGCACAGCAGGTCCAGTCATCGCATTGAAAAGAAATAGTGGTTCTCCTGCAGATGCAGACTACCTGGGACAGATCAAGTTCAAAGGTGAGAACGATGCTGACCAAGAGGTAAACTATGCAAAAATTACAGGAAAAATACTAGATGCATCAGACGGAACAGAAGACGGTATATTAGAATTTTCACATATCAAAGCAGGATCACAAGTAATCACAGGAAGATGGAGATCGGATGGATTGCAATTATTGAACGGTACAAACTTAACTGTTGCAGGTAACACCACAGTAACAGGTTCACTGATCGCAGATGGGTTGAGTTATCCAACGTCAGATGGAAGTGCAGGACAGGTTATAAAAACAGACGGTAGCGGAACTTTAAGTTTCACAACAATATCTACTAATTCTGTATCACAAGGAAACTCAAATGTAACAGTAACTGATTCAGGCACAGGGGCAATAACAATAGCGGCAGATGGCAACACCATAATAACAATGAACGCCACTACGGCATTAGATGCATCTGCTGTGACCAATGCAGTAAGGCTACCAAATGGTACGACAGCACAAAGACCCTCTGGTTCTCTTGGAATGATAAGGTACAACAGTAGCACTGACAACATAGAAGGCTACACTACATCAGGTGGATGGGCACAACTAGGTGCTACCACTAGCACAACAGAAAATACAGACGATACAGCCACAGGAAGTGCCACAGCTATAAGCACATCGGCACAGATTATTAATCAGTTCACTACTGACAGTTTTGACAGTGCATTTTATCTTGCTGTTGTAAGAGATGAAATAAATGATTCTATTTCGACCGCAAAATACAGTGTTGCACAAAACGATACATCTGCCGTTGTCGCAACTTCTCATGTTGTAAGACAGACAGCCAGTTTGGCTGACGTGTCCATAGATGCAGAAATTGGTGCAGGGAGCATGAGGCTGAAGGCCACTGGTTCGTCTGTTGTAAATTCAATATCTTTCTACAGGATAGGTTTAGGTGATAACACGACAGCAGGAACCACGGGAAATGTGAGGACTGTTATAAACACAGATGTTGACTCAACTTCTGAATCGTTAGACAGCTTTGCACATTCAAGTTACAGAGGAGCAAAATACTTTATATCTGTAAACAACACGGCTAAAAGTGAAGTGTCAAATGTTGAGGCATTGGTCGTCCATAATGGATCTGACGCTTTCATAAATGTCTATGGAACAGTCAACACAGGAAACAATGATTTAATTAATCTTACTGCGGCCATAGACGGAGGCAACGTTGTAGTAAGTGTGATAGGAAATGAACCAAATTTAAGAGTAACCGCATACAGAATTTTATTAGCTGATTCAGAAAGTGGCAGTAGCGGTGACAATGTCAACATAGTCGGAACCACGAATGTCAGCTCAACTGCTACCCAAATTGATTCATTCAACAACGAAACATACACAGGAGCGTTCTATATTTTCACAGGTTTCAATGCAGGCGGGGGTGAAGCCAGTATTTCAGAAGTCTCGGTTGTGTCCAACGATGACGCCTACATTGCCACAGGACCTGTTGTAAATTCAACAGGCACTGATCAACTTTCTTTTACAGCGACCCAATCGGGCGCCAATGTAAGCGTAAAAGCGGCCAGTACCTCTGGTGCCAGCACAGCGGTCAGTGGATACAGAGTACACATGCTTCGAGGAAATGCTGGTGCATCGACGGCAGACACAGTGTTGGTATCAACAACACAAACCATTACAGGTAATAAAACATTTGATAAACCTCTAATTTTAAATGTCAACGCAGATCCGTCAACTGTAACAAACTCCGCACACATCTATGCCAAGGACGAATCATCGAGTGCAGAAGTGTTCGTGAGAGATGAAGCAGGAAATGTTACTAAAATATCTCCACACAACGATGAAGGTGAGTGGGAATACTATTCAAGAAATACCAAAACAGGCAAAACTGTAAGAGTTAACATGGAAGAAATGATCAGAGATATTGAAAAACTTACAGGTAAAACTTACATCAAAAACAATTAAACTATTAGATCTAAAATAGTCTGTAACTTACCTTTTATACTTTTATTATTCAGTGTATTTTTAAGACCCATGTGCAAATTCTTGGGCCAGCATTCAAACGCAGTCCAACAGTATCCTGAATGTTCATCATTCAACTTGGGAATGAATTCTGCATCTATGGCTATGAGATATGTGTGGAAGAAGAACTTCTGATCATTGGAAGTGAACATTTCTAAAGGAATTACTTTTTTAAACTTAGGTAAACTGCCCGTCTCTTCATCAATTTCACGCTTTAGGCCTTCGAAAGCGGATTCCGTGAACTTAGATCTTCCTCCAACTAGACCCCACATTCCTTGTGTTTTTCTATCTGTACGCTGTAGGAATAAAAACCTTTTGGTACTAGTGGAGTAAAACAAAGCTCCAGAACATATAATGTTGTCTTCCATACTATATTATAACAAAAAAATAAGAAATTATCAAGGAGTCTGAGCATCAGTAGATGCATCATATTCAGATGCACCACCATCTAATACAATACTCCAAGTGCCTTGTGAATAAACACCTTCGTATGATTTTACCCATTCAATACCATTAAATTTGTACTGTATTCCTGTGTTTAAATTGGTAATATAATGTTGTGTAGAATCAGGATGTGATGCATCAAATTTTTTAACCCATTTTGCTCCATCATATTCTATTATATCACCAACGTTGGCTACTAAATTTCCCCAAATAGAACTTTGAAAACTGGCAGTGCTGTCTCCAACATCGTTTATTATCAAATACCTATCGCCGGTGGTTGGTGTGCCTGGATCAAAAGTTTGTGGATTAATAATTTTCTTTACGTTCGGACCAACTGGTGCTATTGAATTAGCAGGTATAGTGTCAGAATCAATTGTGTAAAGCAGTATAGTGTCGTCTAGTGTGGTAGTCGCTATTGTACCAATAACTTCATTTCCGTTTGCTTGTTTAAGTCTAATTTGACTTGTTCCGTTGACCACTTTACCATATTGCTCAAGTAAAACTTTCCAATTAACAGCCGGGCCAAATGTTTCAAATGGATCCGCTAATCCTGGATCTCTAGCACCGGTCTGGAATCCGTCACCACCAGATTTCACATTTACTCCAGTAGTGCCAAGCAACCTTAATTGATTACCTGTTACTAATAGACCAAAATTATTTGGCGTTACAAAACTCTGTGATATCATAGGTCCACTGATTAAGCCTTTATTAATTCCACCGTCATCCTCGTACACACTCATGATGATTTTTTGTACAACACCTAGCTTTTTTACTTTTACTGGAGGGGATAACCATATAGGCATATTGAATGTCATGGTTGCTACATCTATCTCTGACTCTGCGCCAACAGGAATTGTCCTTGAGCTGAATTTTATGCCATCTAATTCTATGTAACTTAAACTTGTCCAATCAATGTAATTGTCAGATTTTTGTATTTCAAAATCAGGATTGAACAAATATAAAATTTGTTCTAAGATTTGCAATTTTTGATCAGTATTTGAACTGTAAATATCTGCTGTAACCTGTAATCTAAAAGGCGAAGGCATCACTTTTTCAACAGTATACCCAGCACCTAATCTATCGCTGTAACTACCATCTGCTAATACGTCTCTTTCTCTCAAATGCTGTTTCTCAACATGATAAGGATTTTGCATTCTTTCTCTATCATATTCAAGTTCTCTGATATAACAAGCAATTTTTGGAGCATAGTTTAAAGCGTTCTCACTGTTGTTCCTAATAATGTTAGAAACCTGTCTTGTCGCATCTCCATATACCACCGGTACAGGTCTTAGTGCAATTTCGTCATCCTTGCCCCTACCTACTTCAACGCTAAAATTGCCAAGCACCCGCATAAACTGTGTGAGGAATCTTCTTACTTGTCCTGAATAAAAGTGCAACATTGTTTTTAATTATCCGCCTTAGGTTTAAGGGCCTGTTCTAATGATTGTCTTTGCTTAACTGTCAAACCGTTAATCGTGGATGTTCCAGATGTATTAGCAAATCCCGTTTTTTGTGTTGATCTTGTATCTGTGTTTGATAAGTTTATTCTTACCGAGTCTTCCATTTTGATCCACCTGTTACCATCATATCTAAACAGTCTATTTGGTAGATAATCAGTTCTTAGGAAATAATCGCCTTTGTCTACGCCTGCTGTCGGAAATGAAATTCCAAATCCTGCAGGATTTCCGTTTGGTGCGACGCCATCACCATCTAGATAGAATCCATAATGTGAACTTGCCGGAGTGTCTATAGTAGCATTCACAGTACTACTACTACTTGCTCTTTGAGATGCTGTGTTAACATTCTCCGTACGTATATTTCCTCGTTCATCGATCGGTGCGACATAGTATTGTTTGTAGTTGAAACCTGATTTAGGAGCATCAGCTTCTGCCTGTGCTAACACTTGATCTGAAATAGTTTTTTCTTTATTGTAAGTCGACATGTAACTTGCCAACGAACCTGTGTCTGTTGCATCTCCTAGTATATCTCTGTATTCTTGAGAGTCTACTAATGATTTCATTTTCAACCTTAGTAAGTGAGGCCACCAAGTTTGTGAGAATCCTTCTGCGGCTCTGTTGACATCTTCGATGACATAATATCTTTTCAATGCTATAGGTATACTTTCGTCCAAACTATAATCCTCTTTCATATGCGGAAATTCAATGACATCTCCTGACATGGGTTTTCTACCTAATCTTTCTACACTATCATTCAAATGAACTGTAAGGAATAACGTATCATTTTGTAAAAACATACCAAATTGAGATAAGTTGAAATCCATGTCTTGCACATTATAAATTCCACGAATTGTGTATATGTCTGAATCGTATTTCCTGTCTCTATTTTCTAAAAATAACAAATCTTGTATCGTTCTCTCATTCAAAGTATCACCAGAATATTGAGGTTGTGTAGGAGTAGCGTCACCATCCTTGTTTGTGTCTCCCTGATCATAAGGTCCTAGGTATTTGTGGAAGTGTAGATCAGTACCACCCACAGTAAACATCTCTCTGATGTTACGATCAAAGAACTTATAGTCATTGCCCTTTTCAGGCTTAAAAATGGATAATCTTGGCATATCATACATATTTATTGCACAGGCAATGACTATAAATATGAGTATGTCAGAACTACA
>JGI24004J15324_10000354_pt1 | contig 18703 bp, 27 predicted proteins | sample LinPmetageLP32_FD_15324 | JGI IMG/M metagenome (IMG submission 15324)
ATTATGCTGACTCCGATAATCGGATAGGGTTGTCCTACCTGAACTAAGAAGGTCGATAAGTGTAATCACTTTGACGCAGGAAAGACTGATAGTTTTGTCTGTAGTATTAATAACAACAGAATAACGATGTAGAAGTTTATGTGGAATTTACACTGGACAGGGGTTCGACTCCCCTCGCCTCCACTTATGAAAACTAAAGTAATCCTATTATCGNTATTATTAATCTTAAACAGTGTNGAATTATTTCGGCACAATCAGATACTTAGATTTTTAATAGATGGCAGACCAAAGACTGTAACATATTTTCATACTACATTTATGTTTACACATATTGAAATTGAAGTTATCGAACCAGAGATAAGAAAAGATTCTGCCGCTTTTCAATCTATGAACATATATATATTTTCTGAGAATTTTCATTTACATCACACAATTACTTGGAGGTATATTAAGTTTATAGAAACATAAGGTGTATATTATAGTGTTGAGAAAATTATAACACTATTGGAGAACCTATGTTTAAAAAATCTAAAAGGCATTTAGCCGATAACAACATGGGATATGTAGAGCATTTTATTTTTGCTTCTGGACATGGATTAAATTGTATTAAATCTGGATTTCTTTTAATGATACATGCTTTTATACCGGGCATTTTATCAGAAACAGGTTCTAGAATTACAAATGAATTAAATAAAGTTTTTACAGACCAGAATGAATACTTGTCTCTTAAAACTAGAGTGGAAGCATTTAAAAAAATAGTATACCATTATCAATCAAAGTTAGCAGACAAGAACTAAAGACTTGACTTTGCATTGACGATATTGTATACTATACGGACAGGACTACACAAAGGACTTAGGATATTATAATGAACAGTACAGAATATGTTATGGCTATGGTTAACGAACTGCGTAACAACAGTGGTACGATTGCCAAGCAAGAGATTATTGCTAAGTATTGTAAAGCAGGTAAAGAGGAAGATAACGGAGATCAACTTCATGCTAGAAACGTATTGAATCTAGCACATAATGACTATCTTATGTATGGTTTAACCAGTAGTCAAGTTAAGAAGCGATCAGACTTATTCTTCGGAGATTGTGAGCCGGGATATGGTTTGTGTCAAATGTTCAGTGACTTGAACAACAGAAGATTCACAGGACATGATGCTATTAGAATTGTAAATGCTTATATTAATAAACATCCAGAACAAGAAGAACTTGTATATTGTATCCTAGACAAAGACCTTAAAACCAAAGTTGGTGTTAAACTTATTAATAAAGTTATACCCGATTTTATTCCAGAGTTCAGCGTTGCTCTTGCAGAAAAATATCAACCTAAATTAGTGGAGTGGGAAGATGAGTGGTTTGTATCTCGTAAACTTGATGGGGTTAGATGTTTGGCTATTGTCGATCATTTTGGCAATACTACTTTCTACTCCAGAACGGGCAAAGAATTTACTACCTTGGGTGTTGTTGCCGATGGGATTACAAGTCTTGGTTTATCTAATGTTGTGTTTGATGGAGAACTCTGTTTGATTGATGGAGATGGGAATGAGGACTTTCAAGGCATCATGAAACAACTTCGTAAGAAAGATCACACTATTAAAAATCCTTCTTATAAAATTTTTGACATGATGACTCAAGATGAGTTTAAGGCTAAGAAGAGTGAACATAATCTATATCAGAGATATAAAGAATTATTGTTTACTATGGAAGATAATGAATGCCCCTGTCTATCTGCATTAGAAATGGAGATAGTAAATAATGATGAACATTTCCAACAGTGGGTATCTAAAGCAGATGATGAGGGTTGGGAAGGTGTTATGCTTCGTAAGAATGTAGCATACAAAGGTAAACGCAGTAAAGATTTGTTAAAAGTAAAGACGTTCCATGATGCGGAATATGAGGTGATAGATACAGAGATGGGAATGTTTCCTTTGACACTAAACGGCAAGGAATGCTCTGAAGATATGTTATCCTGTGTTTATATTAAGCATAAAGATCACCTTGTCAGAGTAGGTAGTGGGTTTACTATAGAGCAAAGACAGGACTTTTACAAAAACCCTGATGCTATCTTAGGCAAGATTATAACCGTACAATATTTTGAAGAGACTAAGAATCAGGATGGAGGTATCAGTCTTAGATTTCCAACATTTAAAGTATTGCATGGCGAAATCAGAAGTGTATAAGATATTTAAATATAATCAATCGGATTATCCTTTTGTAGAATATATATCAAATTTATTTGATGGTCATAAATTAGAACTATTACATAATAAAAACAAAAAAGAATATAGTTTTTTTGACAAACCTTCAAAAGACTCTGATACTTTATATCATCAAGTTTTCTATGATAAGATGAGAAGTGGATGGGAAGACTTTCTTCATACTTATAAGTCTTTCATAAGAGAATTTATACAATCAGAAATCCAAGAACCTATTATATATCAAAAATGGCCTACGTTTAGAGTTCATTTACCAAATAATTTAGCTGTTGGTGCTTGGCATACGGATTCTGAGTTTAATCATCCAGATGGTGAAATAAATTTTTTATTACCTATTACTAGAATGTTTGAAAGTAATACAATTATCACCGAAAGCGAACCGGGACTAAAAGATTTTAAACAAATAGAATTAGAACCGGGAGAAGTTTTTATGTTCAACGGCAACAAATGTACTCATGGTAATTTACCGAATCGCACAGGAAAAACTAGGGTGAGTCTAGATTTTCGCGTTTTAAAAAGATCGGATTATAAAGTTAGTGAGCAAACCTCAATCACTACTGGCACTAAGTTTACATTAGGGGAATACTATGAGTGATACAATTTCAATAGATGAATTTTATAAACAGAATAGTATCGCTAAAGAATTTGACGAAGAATTTTATTCTAAGGAATACTCAGAAGTAGAAGATTTTTACCAACCATATTGCAAAGATAACGGATTTACTGAAAGACAAAGGTTATATTTTCACTGGGTGAATTATGGTAAAAATAATTTTTATTTACCTTATGAGCATTATGAAGATGTGAAAGAATATGATCCAAATATTTTATTTGAGAATATATCTGTTGTTGTCAGTTGTAAAGACAGAGAACAAATGCTGAGTGTAAGTTTAAGGTCTTGGTTATTAAAACCACAAATTAAAGAAATTATTATTGTAGATTGGTCGTCTAAAGAAAGTTTAAAACATCTTGAACAGATTGATAAAAGAATTAAAGTTATAAGAATAGAACAAGAAAAGTTTTATAATGCCAGCAAGCCTATTAATATTGCAATAAAAGCTGCTAAATATGAAAAAATATTAAAGATGGATGTAGACTACATACTAAATCCTTATCTTCCATTAACAAGTTTAGTCAATATATCGCCGGGAGAATTTGTGGCAGGGAACTGGAATCAATACTATTTAGATAATGATCTTGGATTTATGAGAAATCTGAACGGAATTATATGTTGCCATAGAAAGTTTTTTATAGACGCAGGATTATACAACGAAGACATTGATAATTATGGCAGAGAAGACTGTGAGATGTTTGAAAAGCTAGAGAAATTGGGAGTTGTTAGAAAAGATATTGATTTTGAATCTAATCATGTTCCAGTTTATCACAATCCTCATAGCAATCGCGTGAGAGGGCAAAATAGAAAAGACCGTAATGTAGATCGTACTATAAATTATATGAATAGAAAATACGGTCAATCAGATTTTGAATTAGTTATTAATCTATACAAAGACCCACTACCAGAAAGAACCAAAGAGATTCTAGACTGCTTAAAATTAAATTTAGAAAATAAATATATCACTAAGGTTCATATCTTTTTAGAAAATTACGAAGACTTTCCAGAGTTTTATGAATTAAAAAAAGATTATGAAGAAAAAATAATTGTAAATAATACTATACGCAGAATGTCTTTTAAAAAAATATTTGCTTATACAAATAAAAACATTATTAATACACAGTGTATAGTGGCAAATAATGATATTCTTTTTAATGAAGATTTACATAAAATAAGAGGTTTGTTTCCTAGAGAGATTATTTCATTAACGAGATACGAAGAGGATGGAAAACTACTACAAGACAGACATAGAGATGCGTTTTGTTCTCAAGATGCTTGGATATTTACGTCACCTATGGTAGATGATTTTGAATTATTACCAGATGATATTATCATAGGAACTTTTTATTCTGATGTCCTTTTAGATTATTGTATTTACAAATCTAAACAATATCGTGCTTGGAATCTTTGTAATGATATAATCATAAAACACTGCCATCAAACTACTGAACATGACCATAATACCAAAAGCACAGACGAGGCTATTGCTGTGCATAATTATTATTGTGAAAAATTTGGATCACACAACTGGTATCGTCATCTAGCAGTTACCTCTGTAGAAGATTATTGGAATAGAAAAAATGCTAATAAATTTATTAGTGACCATCAATTCGACTTAAATAGGTATTAATAATATGGTAATATCACATAGAAATAAATTTCTGTTTATACATAACAATAAATGCGCTGGTACTGCGATGCGGGAACATTTTCGTTCCAATAAAGAATTTGAGGTAGATTTAATTGGTCATTGGGGCCAAGGTATGACGCTAGAATTTTGGGAGAAGCATGGACACATTATGTGTTCTCTCCCACAACACTCTAGAGCAACAACAATAAAGGGCTATTTTGAATTAATGGGTTGGAATTGGGACGAATACTTTAAGTTTGGCATGGTTCGCAATCCATTTGACAGAATCGTATCTGGGTATGAATGGAGAAGGACTCTTGTGCAAAAATGGTATGATGACAGTGAACATGAAGGAAATAAAAATCACTTTAAAGAAATTATATCTGAAACAGATGATGGATTTAAAGCATTTGCAAAAAGAAAATGCCAAAAATGGAATGGTCAAGACAGGTATTTTTATTCAAAATCACCAAAACAATGTTTAGTAGACTTTGTTGGTAGATATGAAAACTTAGAAGCAGACTTTAAACACATCGTTAAAACAATTCTGCCAAATGCTACAGACAAATTATGCACATTTAAAAAATCCAACGCAAGTATAAGAAGGAAAGATTATAGATCATACTACGATGAAGAAACAAGAGGTATGGTTGAACAAAACCTTTCTGATGAATTAGAATTGTTAGGATATAAATATTAAATGGCTATTACCCATAATTTTAAATATATGCCCAGCCCTTTTCGTTGCATTTATCTAAAACCAAATCAAGGTTTAGGCAATAGATTATTACTGCTAGATTCTGCATATGCTTTTGCTAGAGAATTTCAATACAACAAAATATATTTATGTTGGGTTAAAAGTAAGGGTTTTTCTGATGAATCCTTTGGTGAATTGTTTGATTTGGGTCAACTACCTAAGAACATATCTCTAATTAGCGATACACAATACAACGATGCTGCTAAAGAATTTCTGAATTTAGATCACTTATTTACACAAGACCCAGACACTTTGAAGTATGTTGCAGATATAGATATAAACGGATTATTAAAATCTGTTAATACTTTTTGTTTAAACTCTTATGCGTCTATAGATTGGATATTTGGTATTCAACTTAAACATAGAAATATGTTTTTAAAAAATTACATACATCCATCACCAGAATTAAAAAAATACACAAACCAATGCAATGTGAATAAAAATTATATAGGTGTGCATATTCGTAGGGGTGATGCTATTACTGGCCCTTGGTCTAAACACTACGAAGAATCTAAAGACGAATATTTTGAAAATATTATAAGGGCATATTCTGATACTCCGATTTTTTTATCTACAGACTCAGAAGCAACCGAAAAATACTATACAGAAAAATTCAACAACATTGTTATTAGCAATAAAAATTTTACAGACCCCTCTTTAACCGTAAATGACTATAAGCCACTACAAAAAGAAGCAGTAATAGATATGTTTCTGCTTTCTAAAACTAGAAAAATTTATGGTACAAATTGGAGTACATTTAATAAAATATCTAGTATTGTTGGACATACTAATTTAGAATTATTAACAGATAAAACTCCAACTAATTTGCAAAGAAAAACAAATATTTCTGTAGTTACAGTTACTAAAAACAGAAATAAAATATTAAAAACATCCATAAATTCTTGGTTAATTCATAATGATATTAAAGAGATAGTTATTGTAGATTATTCATCGGATGACTTTGATCAGGAATATTTTGAAAATTTAGACCCAAGAATCAAAATCATACAAGTTAAGGGTGAGGAATATTTTAATTTATCCAAGGCTTATAATATTGCTATAGACAATACTTCCAATGATATGATTTTAAAACTTGATGTAGACTATATAATTAATCCTTATAATTTGTTATCGGATTGGCTACTTATTGATAGCGATAAAAGTTTCATTACTGGATGTTGGAATGAAAAGAACAAAGATAATGGAATTGGTTTCTTAGAAAACTTAAATGGATTTTGTTTTATTGATAAAAAACATTTAATTCAAGTTAATAAATATCAGGGCAATCAACATGGATACGGATACGATGACTGCGATTTATACAAACGACTAGAGGGTATAGGACTTCAAAGAATAACAATAAAATTCAATAAAAATTTTGTTCCAATATTTCATATACCACATTCTGATGATTATAGGAGTAAGTACTATAAAAATAAAAATATAGTAGAGTCATTAGAAAAAAACCAGAAAGAAACATTAAAATGATAATATCTCATAGAAAAAAATTTATATGGATTCATTTACCAAAGTGTGCAGGTACTTCAATAAGAGAATTGCTGCAAACCAATCCTATTTTCCAAACGGATATTCACCCGATGTGGCACACAAAAAAAGATATAAAATGGAAAGAAAAATATCCAAAAGTAGATACTAATTTGTGGACGCACTCTTCTGCAAGTGATATTAAAAAGTATTTAGATGAAAGAGGGTATAGGTGGGATGATTATTTTAAATTTGTTTTTATCAGAAATCCTTGGGAGAGGGAAGTTTCTGCGTATGAATATCATCGACAGGTTATGAGCAAAAATAAATGCCCAACAGATTTTAATATCAAGAACATAGAAATGGCACTAAATCAACCGCCTAAAAATTTTATTATGAGAAGTAATCGGTGGACTCCACATGATTATATATTTGATGAGGATGGAAAACTAATGGTTGATTTTATTGGCAAAGTAGAGAATATAGAACAAGATTTTGAAAAAGTTGTTAAAAAAATACTTCCTCATGCTAATATAACGCAATGGAGATTGCCCCATAGCAATAAAACCACTAAAAATAAATCTTATAGAGATTACTATGACGATGAAAGTATTGAGTATATTAGTAATAGAGATTCAAAGATAGTAGAACTGGGGCAGTACAGATTTTAGCTAACGAATATAAATATTAAAACAACCAATGATTATTTCCCACGATCTAAAATATATGTTTATTCATTTGCCCAAAACTGGGGGAACATCAATAAGACTTGCCATGTTTAGTAACGATATATTTCAAGTCAACATCAAAGGTCAATGCCATAAGAACAAAACGACAAGAGCAGATTGTAATGACCCTAAAGTTGATACTAATATTTGGACTCATTCTTCATTAAGGGAGGGCATGAACTATTTAAAAAACAACGGGTATCAACCAGATGAATATTTTAAATTTATTTTTATAAGAAATCCTTGGGATAGAATGGTGTCTTCATATGAATATCATATTCAAGTACTAGCAAAAACAAACCCATATTGGGTTGGAAAGTGGTCTTTCAAATCTTTTAAAGAGTTTGTACACAATAAAAATCCGCATCGTATAGTTGATGGAAATTTTATAAATACCAATTACAAGTTTGACTTCATTGGCAAATTTGAAAACATAAAAGAAGACATGCAGACTATATGTAAAAAAATAATGAAAAATAATTATAGATATATTAATTTACCCCACAAAAATGCTACATTGAGATATCACTACAGACATTACTATAATAAGGAAACAAAAAAAATAGTGGAGGAAAAGTGTTCAAAAATCATAGAATTAGGCAATTATAGTTTTTAGTTCAAGAATACTCCTTGACAAGACGATAATAGTAGTGTACAATCGTTAGTATCACAGGACAAAACTTTTGGAGACTACAATGGATACTTTGGAAACTAAACCAGTAAAAAATACTACATATTCTCGCTCTAAAGCAGATGATTTCTTCTCCAACTTTGCAAAAGATAAAGTAGACACATACAAGGAGTATTGGGAGAGTGTACGACCACAGAATGATGGTGATATTTTTAGGCGTTATCTCTTCGCTTATTGCTCTGTTCATACAAGTTGGCAGGGGAATTGCCGTGGCTACAATGCCATTAAGAACTACGAAAACTGGATCGACAATAAAGAAACACTCTTAGATAAACTAAAGCATTCTGGTGTTGGTCTTTATAACAACAGAACAAAGTATATATGGGACTTTGCCACACAGTTTTGGGCTAAACCTACAGACTTTTATTTGACAACAAAGAAGTATCATGTGAAGAAGCGAGATTCTATTGTAGAAAAAATTATTGGTCTTGGTATGGCTAAAGTTAGCTTTGCTCTAGAGATGATTCATCCAAATGTTGCAAGAGTTCTGTGTGGAGATGTCCACCAATTAAGACTTTACGGCATGGAGCATTTAACCTATAATAAGAGTAAACAAGGTGCTACCAAATATAAACGCATGGAACAACACTGGAGTGTTAACTGCGGTAAACTTAAAGTTCCTTCCTATATCGCAAGATGTGTATATTGGGATGCCTTGCAAGAGAAAGAAGATAGCCGTTACTGGTCTTATGTTTTAGAAGGTTGAGTATGAGTCAAAATAAAAATGGTAAAGGCGACATAAGCAGACCAAAAAGTGTATCTTATAAACAGTGGTGTGAAAATTATGAAAAAATTTTTAGGAAAAAAAATAAATGAATCATACTTTACTGGAAGTATTAAGTGTATGGTGGATAGTAGTGCTGATAGATTTGAGTGTAGCGTACTTTTTGCTCAAAATGACCAAAGATATATAGTATCGGTGTAATATTAATTATTGCATAAATCCTACAGGGAGATATAATGTCAGAATATAATATTGAGAATAGCCAAAAAGCTACTGTACAAGACATACATAAAGCAATTATCCAAGCTAATTCAATCGCTAGCACTCTAGAATTAGAGAATCAGCGTATTAAGTATTTATTGAAAAATCTAAAACAAGTCGAACAATTTGCCTCTTAGGAATCAACTATGCAAGAACTATCTTTAATCATGCCCCTAGAAAACATATATATACTTCATGGTATAGATGTTTCCCTACTTAATAATTTGACTATCTCCTCTATCTGAACACTTATTCGGTGTATTATTATTGTAGAGTATTTGTATCTTTAGAATAATTGAGGTTAAAATGAGCAGATTGCATAAAAGTAAGAACAAAATGATATTTGGAGTTTGTGCTGGTTTAGCAGAAACTTTGGGTATTGATCCTGCATTAGTTAGAATTGGTTTCGTTGTTGGAGCATTGTGCAGCGTAAGTATTTTGTTTTGGGTTTATTTATTAATGGGTATCGTATTACCAACAGAGTAATTTAATGCACAATAGGAGACTTCTATGTTTAATAAAAAAATTCTCTATGTTGTGCTAATTGTATTACTATCTCTAATCATTAAACAACAGGGTGGTTGTGTTGATACAGTAAAACCCAATCGCCCTGTTGACAATCCCACTCCTGTAGTTGTGGTCACACCCAAATTAGAATCAAATTTTATATATGATGATTTAGAAAAATCACAAGCACTGGCAAAATTTCATAAAAGAAAAGTGGTTATAGTATTCGGGGCAGAATGGTGTCCTTATTGCAAAAAAATAAAACAAGAATCTAAATCTATAAAACCATTCGACAAATATATAGTTTGTTTTTTAGACACAGATAATAGAAGTGCAAATCAAAAATCTATTAATAAATACAGACCAAGAAGCCTACCAACTTCTATCTTGGTAGATAAAGAAGGAAAAGAATTGTCTAGAAAAATAGGATATAGGAACAAGGACTACATTAAATGGTTAAACTCTTTACCATAGTATTTATTCTCATATCATTCACTACTGCTTTATGTGAAGAGAATAACAACATTAAGACTGTTGTGGAAATGCAACCCAGATCAATACCAATAGCTATTGATATATTTGTATTAGAAGAAAAAAGAAAACTAAATAAAAGTTCCGTATATAATAGAGTATTAGGTTGTTTTAGTAAGCCTTTCGGAGATAAGCACGGAAGAAGCACAAATGTTCATGAAACAGTTCATGGTATAAATAACGCTTTGAGTAATAGCAAAAGAGGATACAGAGGATTTTATTGTGGCACATCTAGAGGTTTATGGTTAAAAGAACCTAATATAGATATGTTAGACATTGTTCCAAATATACCTAACATATTAAGAGAGTATCGCTATTCTCTGTATTTTGTCAGCCAATTAAAACATTGGAGAGATGTAGCATTATATCCCGTAGACGAATGGAGTGCTTATATTTGCGGTGCTGAATGTTCAGTAGATGATTATAATCAAAACATATTGTCTAAAGATAAATCAGATAGTGTTTCTGGGGCTTTAGAATTTAGTATATACTGTACGGCATTAGCTAAAGCGGTTAAAGAAAAAGATAAAGAGTATTGGGATGATTATCCTCATTTTAAAAATACGATAAAGTTTTTTTTAGTTCGATCAGAAAAAGTGTTTTTTGAAGGCAGATTTATATTCCCTTCTGAAAGACAAGAAAGTTTATTAGAAAAACTTCAAAACCATGAGAAAGCTAAACCTATCAGAGATTTTTTAATCACAGAATTTGATGGAGTATTCATTGAATAAATCAGACAGCGTATGGCACATTCCTAATCTTTCCAAATTAATAGACTTGCATAATGAAGCCAGGATTAAAAATGCTTGGATGTGGAATATTGATACTTTAAAGATAGACAATAATTTAATGAACTATGCTAATGATTGGGCTGAAACTATGGCTTTAAAAAACAGATTGCAGCATAGCAAGATGGGAAACATTATGAAGCTAGGGTTCTCTATAGTGTCTGAGAATATAGCTTATGGACAAAAAACAGAAGATGATGTTATGAAAACTTGGTTAAGAAGTCCCGGCCATAGAAAGAATATACTTAGTACGTCTGTCAATAGTATCGGTTGTGGATTTCGTTATAGTGATTCTAATATTATCTATTGGTGTGTTTGTTTTGGAAACAAAAAAGATTAAGGCTAAAGTTTTTATTGTTGACAAGACGATATGTTATGATATAATAAAATTGTGAGAAGCAAGACATTTGGAGGAATAAATGAAAAAAAACAAAAAAAGAATCCATTGTTCTAATGAAAAATTCTTAGAAGCAGTATACTCAAGTAAAACCTATGCTGAAGTATCTTCAAAGACAGGTCAAAGAATTACGTCTACTATGGCTAGATATTCTAGAATCAAAAAAAGATTATCAAAAAAGGATGTAAAATTACCGAGGATGGAAAGAAGGACAAGAATCACCACCCTGAACGACATAGATGACATGGTGAATATTATAAATAAATTAAAGGCCCAGCATTTTGGAACGAATTAATATGAGGGGCTGTATTCCAATAGGCAGAGAAAACGGACTTAAAATCCGTACAGTGTCGGTTCGAGTCCGACCAGCCCTATTAAAGATAAAAAGTAAATTATGAAACGTGGCATCTGTACAACTTGTAATCAAGAATTTTCTATAGATAAATTTGAAAAGAATGGAAAGAATCGTTTTGGAAATCAAAGATACAGACCACAATGTAAAAAGTGCAGACAATCTCATAAAAAAGAATCCTACAAAGTAAGAAAGAAAACAAAGAAACCTATGTACGGACAAAGATGTGAACTATGTAGTCATCCAAACAGAAAGGTTAAAGCTGACCATCAACATGGTACTTTTAAATTTAGAGGATGGTTATGTGACTCATGTAATACTTCCATAGGAAAATTAGGACAATCAGAAGGAGATGATATTAAAGGATTAGAAAAAGCGTTATTGTATTTAAAAAATTCGGTTTGATTTGTTTTACCTTAACTAGAAAGATAGATGATGAATAGTAAGTATTATTTTTTGATGGCGGCATTTGCAAGTTTTCTTTTGAGTGTTTCCATTTGGTTTCTTGGAGATCAGTCGGTTGCACAGCAACAAGGAATCTTTGTAGGATTGTGGGTTCCAAGTATTTTAACTTTAGGAACATATTTTTGTCCAGCATGTGACAGATAAGGATAATTATGGATAATTTTGCTTTATTTATATGTGGTATTGTAGTTACGCTCATCGCAGGGATGGGCGTGATTACATCCCAAGTTTTTTTAGGATATTTTAAATATCTAGAAACCGAAAGACTTAGGCAATTAAAAAAAGCACAAGCACAAATACTAGAATTACAGCAACAACAGGAAAATAGTGATGGAACGCTCAAACAGACTGTGTAATGCTTTTGCATTAAATACAAATAATAATTCTGTAATTAAGGCATTTGAGTTAGTTACCTGTAGGGAACTTAACGATTACAATGGAGGAACAATTATAGAAACATTAAAAACAGCAGAAGATTTTTTAGATACAGAAGAATTTAGTTTAGATGAGCCTTTCTATAGAATATTCGCAGTATATAAAAAAGACTACCATAAAAGCAGAAAAGCCATCGCAGATTTTTATGATATAAAAGAAGCTATGACTTTTATAGAAGAACTAACAGGAAGTCCCGTTCACATATATTCATATTAATACCATGCGTAAAAAAATATTACTTACAGGCGGGGCAGGATTTATCGGTCATCATTTTGTTGACTATATATTGACACATACTAATTATGATATAATCACTCTAGATAGATTAGACTACAGTGGCAATCTCAATAGGCTGCACGAAGTTACGAGTGAATTAAACAGATTAGAACGCAAGAGAGTAACTACTATATTTCATGACTTAAAGGCTCCTATTAATTCTCAAATTTCTAAATCTATTGGAGATAATATATCTTATATAATTCACATGGCAGCAGGCAGTCATGTAGACAGAAGTATAGCAAACCCTTTGGAATTTGTAATGGATAATGTTGTAGGCACAGTAAATATCCTAGACTATGCTAAAACTTGCGATAATCTTGAAAGATTTATATATTTTTCAACAGATGAAGTATTCGGTTCTGCCCCTAATAATATAAAATATAAAGAAAACGATAGATATAATTCCACCAATCCTTATAGTGCCTCGAAAGCTGGTGGAGAAGAATTGGTTGTAGCTTATGAAAATACATACGGACTACCTTGCTACATTACTCATACAATGAATGTATTTGGTGAAAGACAACATCCAGAAAAATTTATACCTATGTGTATATCTAAAATACTTAGCGAGAAAACAGTAACAATACATAGCAATCCCGAAAAGACTAACGCTGGATCAAGACATTATATCCACGCTAAAGATGTTTCTGATGCTGTTTGGTTTTTAATGAATTACGATGAGACTAAATTAAAAGTACAAGATTTTGGTGGAGCGAAATGCCACAAGTTTAATATTGTTGGGCCAAGAGAAATAGATAATTTAGAATTAGCTAATATGATAGCTAATCATCAAAATAAAGAACTAAAATATGAAATGGTAGATTTTCATACGGCTAGACCGGGGCATGATTTAAGATATGCTTTAGACGGAAATAAAATGGAAAAGATGGGATGGAAGCCTTCTTGTGTAGATAATAGGCTTGGGGAAGTTGTAGATTGGACTATAAATAACGACAGATGGTTGTTTAATAATTCCTAACAAATTTCTAACATGCCGGAAATATTGAAAAGGGTATTATACAACATCAAGGCTAATCGTAGTCTCTCGCCAAACTTCCCCACATAAGAGGAATTTATTATGAAAAATCGCAAAGGTTTTACTCTCATCGAATTACTGGTAGTTATTGCAATCATTGGCGTTTTAGTAGGATTATTACTTCCTGCTGTTCAGTCTGCAAGAGAAGCAGCAAGAAGGATGTCATGTGCTAATAATTTAAAACAACAAGGTTTAGCGGCACATACAAGCATGGATTCACAAAGATACTTTCCTGCTGCTTCTTGGACAGTTGACTCTGCTGGTAAATCTAACATAGGCAATCGTTCAGGTACAGAACATAGTTGGAGAGCCTCATTGCTATCACAGATGGAGCAAAGAGCGATAGCAGATCAATATGATTTTAGTAAAAATTGGTGGGAACAAAATGCTACAGTATTAGGCTCAAACCTGTCTGTATTTAAATGTCCATCTGCTTTATCTCCTGCCGGTGGTTATGCTAGTGTAGATGGGCCTACCAGAGATGACGACAGTGCTGCTACAACTATGAATCCTAATAATCTGGGATATACAGACTATGAAACTTTTACAGGTATTAAGAGTAAAGTATTTCCAGCCGCTTCTGATATTTATGCAGCAAAAGATAGGAATGAAGGGTGCTTAATTAAAGACGCAGTAACTAGAGATGCTCATATTAGAGATGGATTTTCTAATACTTTATTGATTGTAGAGTGTGGAAGTAGACCTGATACTTATAAAGCTGATACTAATAATGGTGGAACTCCTACTGGTGCTACCAACCAATGTATTGGATGGGCAGATAGTGTGGGGCCATTTAAGTTAGATGGTATGGATAGTAATGGAGATAAGTGTAAGAATTGTGATGGTAATATCCCTTTTGGGGTTACTAATAATGGTGAAGCATTTAGTTTTCATCCCAGTATTATGAATGCTTGTTATGCTGATGGTTCGGTCAGAACTATTAATGACAATGTAGATTTAGCTGTATTTGCTGCTTTACTTACCAGAGCAGGTGGAGAGACTAATAGTAACTAATAAAAATGATTAATAATGATTACTTGGTAGATATGAGTTGGTGTGACTCTGGTGGGTATTGTGATTTTATGCCCATCAGAGGAGATAATAATTTAGGATTTAAAAGTTTTAAGACAAAAAACAGAGCATTAGAATCTCTAGACAATCAGCTAAAATTAGCCGAATTTAATCTTGCTCCGAGAATCGCCACAGACCTGTGTAAAATACCATACTCTTACGACCCACAACTTTTAAAACATTGGAATCCAGAAGAAACTGTGACCTCTTGGGGGTATGTGACAGAAAAGGCTATGCTTGTTGATATAGACGATACTCCTTATAATAAACTGCAATCTCTTGTGGATAATATAAGAGATAAAACAGGATTGAAGTTTTGGGATTGTCATTGGACAAATATTGGATATATTAAAAGAGGGCGTAGAAAATTATTAGTATGTATAGACACAGGTGCAGAAAGTTTCACCCCATATTGTAATGCTTGGGGCTATGAAGAGCCGGGGCCAAAATGTCCATACTGCGACAAGTATCAATGTTATTGTTCTGTAGCTTTAACTCATGAGGATTGTATTTAATGAAATATGTTGTAACGGGTGGTGCTGGATTTATTGGTTCTAATTTAGTTGACAGGCTATTGTCTGAAGATCATGAAGTAATTATTATTGACAACCTTTCTACTGGAAATCTCGATAATATTAGCGAACACGTTCATGAGTATTTTACATATAAAGATATAGCTATGGCTTTGCCTCAAGAATTAAATAGAATTTGTGAAGATGCTGATGGTATATTTCACATGGCGGCATCCCCAAATGTACAATTCTCTATAGAAAATCCTGTTAAAACCATTAACTCAAATTTAATATCTACAATTAAAATGCTGGAAGTAGCGAGAAAAAATTCTGCTAAATTTGTTTATAGCGGTTCATGCTCTTGTTATGGCAATTCTGATAAAATCCCCACGAACGAGAAAGAAAGTATAAAACCTTTAAGCCCATATGCTTTAAATAAATATCAGGGAGAAGAGTATTGTCGAATGTATTCTAAAATTTATAACTTAAATACTGTGTGTTTAAGATATTTTAATGTTTACGGATGCAGAATGACCAATACAGGAGCGTACAAAAGTGTTCTTAGCGTATTTTTAGATTCTTATAATAAAAAGGAGCCACTTAATATCGTTAATGACGGAGAGCAAAGAAGAGATTTCGTCCATGTTTCTGACGTTATATCTGCAAATATAAATGCTATGAATTGTGATGATAAATTAAACAGCCCTATAAATATAGGTTCTGGTAAGAACTATTCAGTAAATGAGATAGCTGATTTATTTGGCACAACAAAGAGTTACGGAGAAAAAAGAATAGAACCAAATATAACCTTGGCAAGTATATCTATGGCTAAGGATATGTTAAGATGGGAACCTAAAACTGAATTAGAACAATGGATAAAGGAGCAATTATAATGCCTTATATTAAAGAGAATGCTAGAAAAGAATTAGACGACTGTATAGAATCTATGGTAGATTGTTTAACTCACGGAAACGAAGAATTAACAAGTGAGGAATTTACTGTTATTTGTGGGGAAATTAACTATACTTTTAGTAGAATAATAGCCAAAACTATGGGCCATGTATCTTATACTAAAATTGCCATAGCTACTGGTGTATTAGAGAATATAAAGCAAGAGTTTTATAGGCGTGTTGCAGCACCTTATGAAGATAAAAAAATTGTTCAAAATGGCGATATAAAAGAGTATAAGGCTTTCTAACATGGATATTGATAACAATCAAATAAATAAAAATATCTTAGATAATAAAAAAGAAATAACTTCTTTGCAAAAAGAATATAAAGATATTAAAAAACTATTGAAAAATATAGAAAGAAAAATTAATTTAATTTCAGATAAAATACAAGAATTTGAAATTGTTTTTGATGCTGCTGAAATTATAGAAGAAGAAATAGAGAGACAAATGGAGGATTATAATACAGATTGGTCTCCTTATGATGATGAGGATTTCAAACCAGAAGAGTATGAAGATTACGATGCTGACGACGATAATACTCATGGATTTTGAGGATTGGTTTGAGATAGAGGATGAAGATTTAGAATATCCTTTTCTGCCATGTTTAGATAGAATTTGGATTCCAACTTTAATTAATGCTTGACATAAGCAATAGCCGATGATATACTTAGGCTATCACAGGACAATAACTTTTTTGGAGACTAATAGATGAAACTTGCAGATCGTACAGTTGAAATTCACTCAAACGGCGTTGACGCTAGTAATCAGTTCAGTATCGCACAGACCAGCAAAATGTTTAAGATTTTGTCGGACTCGTTGTATTCTGACAAGGTGATGGCAGTAATTCGTGAACTTTCTACAAATGCTAATGATGCTCATGTCGCATCAGGTAATAGGAATCCTTTCAAGGTTAGTTTGCCTACGCAAGCAAACCCTAACTTTACGGTGAGAGATTATGGTACTGGATTATCTCAAGAAGATATGGAAGAACTCTATACAACTTATGGGGCTAGTAACAAGAATGACAGTAACGATTTTACTGGTTGTCTTGGTCTTGGTTCTAAGAGTCCATTTGCTTACACTAAAAGTTTTAGTACGACTTCTTTCTTCAATGGCAAAGCGTACAACTACATAGCAGCTATGGATGAAGGCGGCGTTCCTAGTCTGAGTTTATTTGGAGTCACTGATACTGACGAGCCTAATGGTCTTGAAATTAGTTTTGCAGTAAAGCAAAGTGACTTCCAAGAGTTTACTGAAAAGTCTAAGAGAATCTTTCATTACTTTAAGACTAAGCCAATGATGGAGGGTGGTACTTGTAAACTTCTTCAGAACCATACTTATTCTCACACTAATACTATTGTAGAAGGGACTAACTGGCGTGTTGGTAGAATATCTGATAATGATGACAAGTATCCTAGTACATATAACAGTCCCGGTGCTGGCATTGTGGCTATCATGGGCAATATTGCGTACCCAGTAGATTCCGATAAGATTATCGGCAAAGAAGAACAAGAACAAAAGAGTGATGCTATTCAACGATGGAATAGAGCATTCAAGAAAGCTGATGTAGACAACTGGACTAATCTAGTCAAAGAGATATTAAACTCTGGGTTATATCTTGAGATCACCTGTGATATTGGTGAACTAGAGATGGATGTTAGTAGAGAAGGTCTACAGTATACTAAGGGTGTTATCAAAACTCTTAGAGAAAAGACCCAAGATATTTATCTACAACTCAAGAGCAATATGTCAACAAAGGTTGAAGAGTGTACTAATCTTATAGATGCTTACCAAACATATTATAAGCTGGCNGATATTGCNGGTGGATATACTGCTGGGGCAGAATGGATTGATACAGAAGGGAAGANACACGATCTGTCTGCTGGTGAAGACCTAGATTATAAATTAGGTAAACATAAGCAGTTGTATGTTATTAATTATCGTACTGCTAGTCATCGCTCCAAGAGAATGCTGTACCTTACAGATAAAATCCATCATGAAACTCTACAGGGTAAATCATCAAACTATTGGGAGAAGACTCGCAAGACTAATCCCTTAGCCTTCTTTGTCTGTGACACTAGAAGTCCTGAGACTGCTAAGAAGATTGCTATTAGATATTGTAATCAGAATGATTGTATGGCGTATCTTATGGTTGACACTCAAAATCCAGAAGAAGATTCTGGTGAGGGTTTCGCTAAACTTATCAAAGATATTGGTGGAGAAGAAAGCGTTAAGAATATTTCTGAATACCGTAGTCTGCTACA
>JGI24004J15324_10000357_pt1 | contig 18571 bp, 20 predicted proteins | sample LinPmetageLP32_FD_15324 | JGI IMG/M metagenome (IMG submission 15324)
GAATACTTGATAAGAAGACTATAAAGTCTATAGATGATCTCTCAGTAGCTGAAGCAAGAATCTTTTATCAAAAACTAAGATCTCTGCCTAGATTTAATAACCCAACAAAGCTGCCTGTATTTAAAATGCCTAAGTACACCGGGGCGCAGTTCAAGGCAGCTTCTAGGTTGCTGCAAGAAGTTCCTAATGCTGATGAAATAGCTATAACTAACGCTACAGGAATTACTGATCCCAAGGTTATAAAAGAGCTAAAAGCAGAGCTGCGACGGCAAAAAATACGCGACAGGTCTACAACAGAGGTTGAGCCTGTAACGCCAGACTACCTGAAGCCTAAACCCGTAGCTCCGGGCATGAACTTGATTCCTGTGGTGCCTGTCGAGCAGCCTCCCGTTGCTGATGTTGAGCGCCTAAGAAGATCTATACGAAAAGTTATGAAGGGCTTCGGCCTGTCTGACGTTGCAACAAGCCTAGATTTTGGCCTAAAGACAGCGGTCAGAACGCCTGATGGAGAGCTTCTTTATGGCGTAAGAGCCAGAAGAAAGGACGATCCAGATGACATAGTTATTGGTGGTGCAGAAGGCTCTGGTCAATTTGTTAGATCCAATCAAGCAGATCCAGAAGGCCGAGCAGAGGCTTACTACGACCCAAGTTTAAACACTATTTTCTTGTCAATAGATACGGTTATGACTGACCCGTCTATGACTGAAGCGCAGATAGAAGAGAAGCTGCTAGGGGTGCTTGATCACGAAATGATCCACGCAATGCGGAAGATGGATTTATTTACACCCAAGGAATACGACCTCCTAGCAAGGGCCGCGTCCAAAAAGCTTCACCCAACATCAGTAGATGAGAACGGTAACCCCAGAACATTCTTAGCTTGGGCAAGCGACTAACTACAAAGACTTTACAGCCCCGCAAATAGTAGAAGAGTCTGTTGCCGAGTTAGTTAGAGGAACCAAGGCTGACCCTAAGCTTTTACAAGGCAAACCAAGATCACTTGTCGAAAGAATAACGAGGTTTTTGCGTAACATGATTTCGTCGTTAAGAGGCGAGAAGTTTAATTCGTTTGGCGAGGTTGTAGGCGCTATAGGGTCAGGTGAGATTGGCGGCAGGACTCGCGGAGAGATAAGAGACCTTGTTGAAACTGACAGGGAATTTGGGCAAGCAGAAAGAAACGCCAGACAAGGCCTTAGCTCACCCACAGGGCAGTCATTGCCAGACTTCAGTAGAAGGGCTGTGGGCGCTCCCGAAACAGATGTAAGGCCAGAGATTGCCGACGCTTACCTTAAATTTCAGACCGGGGAGTTTACCAGAGAGCAGTATGATTCTATTGTTCTTGGCACTCTTGATTCCTACGACTTTGTGCCAGAGCCAGCCACTGAGCAGGAGATGCTTAACGCTCTTAGTTCTGACAAAAAAGACAAAGTTAACGTACCTGTAAATGACGGGGCTAATGTTGGTTTGCGTCTCGACATACTTGCGTACACAAGAAATGGAGTTTGGGTTCCTACTATACACGGCAACTTTGGCGTAAATGCTAAGGGTAGCCCAATCAGAACGTCTCACAGGGCAACGGCATCAATAACAAATGCCGACTTTACTCAAACCAAACAGAATGCTCCTCAGCGCGTAATGGAAGGGCAGGTTCCGGGTACAGCAGGATTTATAGAAAAACAAAGAATAGCTGAAGAGATTGCGCCACAGATCGAAGAGATCAAGCGTTCAGATATGGACTCCAAGGCAAAAGAGAAAGCAGTTAGCAAGCTTACAAGCCGTCTTGCAAAATTCAACAAAAAACCTTTTGCTCAAATAGACGGGTCTTTTGTAAGCAGAACGGACGAAGAGAATGCCGCGCTCGCAGAACAGGCGCTTAACGATCCTGCGTGGATTCAAGTCGGTTTTGACCCTAGAAGACACTCATACTTCTACGACAGAAGGACTGGCGAACCAGTAACCGTTGCTGATGAGGTCATACAGGTTGGCCCGTTAGTTTTAGCCAAGAATGCAACCAAAAACGTACTGCCAAGTGGCGAGCCGTTTGAGACATTGTTTTCTCGCGTGGAGGCCGAAATGGGCATCAACGTCAGAACTGATGGCGACGTAAACTATGCCCGGTTAATAGTTAGCGGTAACAAGCGGTACGAGTCCCGTGACAAGGATTCTCTACGCCCCTATGTAGGAAAGCGTATTGGTATTATTGAGACGGGTTCTGGGCCAGCAAAGTTGGTTGGTTATGCCACGGTGGGTGAGCCTGTCGAGGTTGGCGAAGCAGAGTTTGCTGACTCAAGGGATCAACACCTTGTTCCTGAGGGTAGCAAGTTTGACATCAAGCCGGGGCAATCAAAGTTTCTTTACGAAATGCTCGACCCTGAACAACTAGATCAACCCATAGACGCATCTAGCACTAAAGGCATTGTTGCCAGAAACATATCAAAACTTGGAGATGACAATGTACGATCCTTACGAGGAGGAGACGGAAGAGGCCGCGATCAAGGCAGAGGCCGTGCGCCGCTCGATGGTGCGCCGATTATCGCAGGAGCAACGGGGCCAGACCCAGACATCAATGCAGCAGCAGAAAGCTATGCAGAGAAGTTTGGAATCACGCTCAAGCGACAACAAGAATATGTAACTGTAGACCCCGACATCGCTGGGAGAATAGCCTTAGCGTATGACGATATGGCGCATAACCCCGAAGATCCTACGGTCAAAGAGGCTTATGAAGATCTAGCAAGGCAAACAAGAGATCAGTACGACGAACTGGTTGATGCTGGATACAAGTTTACATTCTTTGATTCTGAAACAGACCCTTACGCAGGCAGTCCTTTTAACGCCATTCGTGATCTGCGAGCCAATAAGCGCATGGCTGTTTATGGCACATACGATGGTTATGGCACTGAAGGCCTGACCGCAATACCCAATCAAAACGACCCGTTACTAGAAGATACCGGTATCGTGTGGAAGGATCAGCTAGGTAAAGATCATCCTGTGTTGGTCAATGATTTGTTTAGAGCGGTGCATGACGCATTCGGGCATGGCATTGAAGGCGCTGGCTTCCGCGCTCGCGGTGAAGAAAACGCATTCCAAGCTCACGCGAAACTATTTACTGGCCCAGCGTTACAAGCGTTAACAGCCCAGACCAGAGGACAAAATAGCTGGCTAAACTTTGGCCCGTATGGCGAAAATAATAGAACAGCTAATATAGAAGGCACTGTTTTTGCTGAGAATAAAACTGGTCTATTGCCTAAGTGGGCATCTATGGAGGGCGTTGATGGCGAGATCATGTTCTCTCGCAGAGCAGCCGAGCAAGGCGGTATTGAGGGCAATGTAAGCACAAGATACCCGACAGCAACTAAGGCAAAAGAAGACCCTATAGAAGATTTACTGGTCAATGACTATAAGACATTCTTGAACGACAAGACTGTGTTTAGAAAGAACATGGCGATCATTAAGAATGCAGCGTTGTACCCAATACTCCAGAAGTCACCAAAGCTTCGGTCAGATGAGCAGAAAGCAGAAGAGTTTATTGATTTAGTCAAAAACAACCTGCTTGATATTCATGACAGAGTACCTGCCGAGACAAGAAAAAGCTCAAAGCTTTGGTACAAGGGAGCTAACGCTTTAATTAGACGATTTGCTGAGCGGCATGACGTTTCTATGGAACAAGCTGCTGCTGTTGCTGCTGTGTTGTCTCCTCAGAAAGACTGGTATCAGAATGCATCCCTTGCTGAAAGGACAATGGATACCTACTTCAATCATGCAGCGCAACCGTTCACCCCTGAGATGAAAGCTCGCGCAGAAGAGATATATTTTCACAAAGGCATAAAGCCACCGGCTCAAGCAAGAAATAGAGAGATGCTTAGGCTAATAGGGTCATCGTCTTTGGATCAAGTTCTAAACAAATTCAACGACCCAGCGGCGGGTGAGCATGCTGCTGCCATGTGGATAAGGACGTTTGACCAAACATACAATGATCCAAGTTATAGAATTGTAGCACCTGACGGAAGGCTTCTTGATTACGCAAAAAACTCTGACGGCAGTAACTCTAAGATTGCTTGGGGATCTTTAAACGAAATAGCAAAAGCTGTAAAAGCGTTAAAAGATACAGATATAGGTGTTATATCAGCCTCGCTTGGGTCTGCTAACAAGGTTAGAAACTTCTATAACAACATATACGACCCAGATTCAGATTTGGGTTTTGTGACGATAGACACTCACGCCGTTGCCGCAGGGTTGTTAAAGCCTCTTGGTGGGAGCGCGTTTGAAGTGTCACACAACTTTGGCACCAAAGGCTCCTCATCTAGTATTACTGGTCTAAACGGCATCTACTCAATGTACGAGGAGGCGTATCGCCGTGCCGCTGCTGAACGGGGCGTACTGCCTAGAGAAATGCAATCCATTACATGGGAAGCTGTTAGAGGACTATTCCGACCAGAGTACAAGTCGCAAAAGAGTAACGTGGACGTTGTAGACAATATATGGAAGCAGTACAATAGTAAGAAGATATCTTTAGAACAAGCACGGGAAATGGTTTATGAACACGCAAACAAGATCAAGCCGCCCGACTGGGAGCGATCCGGTGGAGGCATATCTGAAGGAGACGAAGCAACCACTTACGAGAGAAAACTATCTAATGACGGCGTATCCAGACCGAGACCTGACTCAGCCACTAGGCGCAGAAGAGGAAGCGATGCTGCCAGACAGGTACAGACTGAAGAAGTAGGCCTGCCGTTTAGTCTTTTTGACAAATATAAAAAACCAAAAGTTATTGGTCAAAGCGAAGTTGACCGTGTTGTAGAAAAGAATATTGAGATAGCTGAGAACAGGCCTGCTGGCACCGCGCCACGGGTCAATCCCGGAGCAGATCCGTATGCTCAAGCTGTAGCTGCCAACCCTGACAAGGGTCAACAGTTATCTCCAAGCGAAGAGTTTTTATTCTCAAGGGCCAACGCACCAGAAATTAAGCCTGCGGCTCAATCAGCAGTAGATAATGTAGTTGCAGAGCTACCTCTGATGACACCCGGTCAAACCTACCTCAATGTTCTTGACCAAGGGTCTATAAGTAAAAGACTTACCGATTACAAACAACGGTACGTTAATCGGTACGCTCAGCTAGAAAATTACCAAGGCCTACTAGGCGATCTGCTTGCGGATTCATCTTCTATGGCGGCAGTTTTAATGGCTGACCGAGCAAACGCTATTACCGGAGCGGCTCTTCGGTATGGAGTCCCTGTATACACGGGCGGCATGACAAAGGTTGCTGACTTCAATCACACAAACAGCCGTGGTGAAACCAAGCAGTTTCGCGGTCTGGTTGATGTCATGTCTATACTTTATACGAAAGAGCACGGGTCTCTGGAGCAGCTTGCACAGGCTTACTCAATAGCTAGGCGATCAGTAGTACTTAAACAAAGGGGCATAGAAGTCCCCGGAACACCTCAAGACCACGCAGCTAACATTGCCACGGCAGAGTCGTTTTTAGACGCTAACGGCAACTCAATCATAAAAGATTGGTATGACGCTTGGCAGGATTACAACAGCTATACAGTTCAGTTCTTAAAGGACACAGGCGTTGTTGATGCCGACACCGCTGAGCTATGGCTAAACCAATCAGACTACATCCCGTTCTATCGTCAAGTAGAAGGTGCAGAAACACCAAACGCGCCAAATATCTTTGGTGGGCTTACTGGTAGTGCTGACTTGAAGGCTATCAAAGGCAGTGAAAAACAATTAAACGTGCCACTCCTAGAAGCTATCGCAATGAACCTGAACGCGGCAATAAGTATGGGCATGAAGAATGTTGCTCAACAGCGTGTTGTCAGAGACATGAAAAACATAGGCTTAGCCAGAGAAGTTGGTAAAGGCCAAAGCACTGCTGGTGAGGCTGTTGTTACATTTAAGGTTAAAGGTGAGCGCCGTCAATTCATTGTTGATGACCCGTTAATCTATGAGTCGTTAACTGTTGAGCCTGCTGGAGGTGTTGAGCGAGAGGTTGCCAAGTACCTTGGCTTCCCGGCCCGTGCTTTGCGAGAGATGGTTACCCGTGAACCCGGCTTTGTAATAGCAAATATGCTTCGTGACTCAATGTCTGCTTTTGTCACATCAGGATCTAACTTCATACCAATTGCAGACACTGTAGTTGGCTTTGCAGAAGGTATGGAAACGCTCGAAAGGAGTGGTGTAGTTGGCGGTTATGACTACAAGAATGACCCAGATAATATTAGCGAGTATGCAGGAAAGATCTTGCAAGGCAGAAACAAGAACGTAAATCAAAAAGGATTGCTTACCAAAACGTTTCTTAGCTTGTGGGACGGACTTGGAAATATAACCACCATGTCAGACGCCGCAACAAGAAACGCGGTGTACAAAGATGTTTTGGCTCGCACAGGCAACGAAGCAGAAGCTCACTTTCAAGCAATGGAGGTTTTAAACTTCGGTAGGCGTGGAAGCAGTCCAGTTATGCGCTTGTTAACAGCAACAATCCCCTTCCTTAACGCAAGAATTCAAGGACTAGATGTATTGATCCGGGCTGGCGCTGGCAAGAACACTGCAAATAGAGAGTTGTCTCGCGGACAAGCCGCAGCAAGCTTTATTGCGAGAGGATCACTTATTGCTGCCAGCACAGCTATTTACTACACAATGGTTAGTGATGATGAGCAATACAAGAATCAAACCGAGGAAATAAAAGACAACTACTGGATAATTCCAACGCCCTCAGGCGTACCGATTAGGGTTCCCATCCCGTTTGAGGTTGGGCTGTTGTTTAAAACGCTACCCGAAAGAATAATAGATGCGTACAACGGCGAGACAACCGCAAGGGACTTGCAGCAGTCAGCTAGACGCGCAGTCTTTGGAACGCTTGGTATTCAACCGCCTCAAGCAATAACACCAATCCTTGAGGCTTATATGAACTACGATATGTATACAGGAAGGCCTGTTACTCCCGTGTTTATAGACTCAACACTAGATCCGCAACTTCAAGAGCTTGCCTCTACATCCGAGGTTGCCAAGAACATGGCTAAGGTGCTTGATATAAGCCCGATCAAGCTAGATCATTTAATGAAAGGTTATGGCGGCACAATTGGCACGGCTGTTTTAGGTTTTGCTGACCAAGCATTAAGAAGCAACACCCTTCAGGGCGATAACAGATCCGTACTTGCTGGCACAGACACTTCACAAAAACCAATACTAAGAAGGTTCTTTGGTAGTGAGTTTGGTGGCGGAGCAAAAGAAGACTTTTATGAGATCTGGGACTATGTGAAGAGGACAGAGAACACAGTAAAAAGTCTAAAAGACGCCGGTAGAATGGAAGAACTTGAGAATTTCCTAGTCAATAGGCGTCAGTTCATGGGCGTTAGGAAAAGGCTGCAACCAACAGCCACGGCGCTTTCAAAGCTAAGAAAGCAAAGGCGAGATCTACTAAAGGCAGATCTAACGTCAGATCAGAAGCAAGAGTATATGAAGCTTATTAACGAGCAAGAACAGTACTACTTAAATGTTGTGCCTAGCTTGAAGCGTCACGTTGAACTTCCAAGCATAAGCGAAGAGATAACGACTAGGATCTCTAAGCTATTTTAACTTGCACTCGACACGGATCTGAAAAGAGAAGCTTTTAGTAGTTACGCCTTCTTTTTTTAGGTTCCGTTGGATTAGTTTTTTCAGACATTCCAATTCTTTGTCAGTAAAATCTTTGTCGGAACCCATAACGAACAACTTTGGATTACTCATAAGGCTTTATTCAAAGTCCTTGTGACAAAGTTGTAAATAGTACTTGGTGCCAACTCTACCTTTCGGGCTATCTCTGCTTGTGTAAACCCCTGATCATAAAGGGCTTCTATTCTTCTTTGTTGATGCTGAGTTAATGACGGGAACTTAACGCCTTTGGTTCTAGGGCCAAAGTGCTTACCTATTTCTTTTTGAGCAATAATTGCCTGATAAAATTTAGACACAACTTTAGTCATGTTTACTCCTTTGTTTGATTGAATGAACCCGCCTAATCGACCACACGGACGGGAACGTGCTTGCAGGGAGGTATAGGTGAACCTACCTTGGTCTAAATAAGCCCCGCCTGTGGCCCATCGGACGGGAACGATGCTGGAAGGAGTGTGATGACCCCCTTAGCCGTACTATTCTTACGTTAAAATACTATAAACCGGTCAATATTAAAATAAACAACCGGCTCTACATCTTGCCTGTCTCCGCGATCAGTTCTGCCACCAAAGCCTACACTGTCTGGCTTATCGCTAAGGTTGATCCAACCGGAAGTATCCTTCCAATCGACAATAAGCAAACACTCTACGCCGGTTGCGTCAGTTAGCGCCTTGGCGGCAATGACCTTTGATACCGACAACATATACGTTGGGTATGTGTCCTTTTTTACTTTGCGACACTTTATCTCACCGAACAAAACAATCTGATTATCTTCTGTGAAACTAATGTCTATCGGGTACTTTGAAGGGTTTCTAACCCAAGCCATGTCATTTGCCTCAGCAAACAAAGTGGCTACAGCAGCTTCGCGACCTATGTCAAAGCTTGTTTCATATATAGGCCTCACAACTCACCCTTTCTTGACGGTGGAACTTTAAACCCTATGTCAGCAGCCGTATCAATCAAGACATCTATTAACCGGCTATACGTTGATGAGTTTGTTTCACCGCTTCTAGACAAAGGCCGCCTCATTACACCAAACCTAGTCGGAACCTCTTCACTGCCAAACGCCACGCAAAGCATCTCTTCATGCATTTCATCTGGAGTTAACCCGCAGTGGTCTGCAAAGCTGCCGCACCATTTGCGGTAGTAACCCTCTTGGCTTCTGCTTCTGCCCTGCCTTATCGGCTTAACCTCTAGTGAAACGCCCTTCTTGCAACCAAGAAAAAGCTGCATGATCTCACCACTTCTATGTGGTGCCGCCGCGCAGATTGGGCCGAGAATATCCCCGACCCCTTCGCCCTTTATCTCAATCTTCATAGTTCAGCAAATCTTCATAGTTCTTCAGTCGATATGCAGGTTTAGTTTCTTCTGCCATCTGATCAACAGTTAAAAAACCTTCGTCATCCACCTTCGGGGCAACCAAGTCTTTATGTGCGTCAACCAACTTGTTAACTACAACCTCGATCTGATCCAAGGCCTCTGCTAAACCAATAGCGTCGCTACCCCTTATCATTGCCTCACCTTGATGCAGCAGCGCAGCCCGGTAGTTTGGGTGGTAACTCTTAGAGTCCCAACCTCTAGCTGACTTTGTTTGAACAATCCACTGGTGAGAGTCCGAAGTAATACGGGTTGTCTCGTCAATACTTACTGTGACTGGCATAACGCCTCCTTAAAATGGAATATCTTCGTTTAGGTGATCATCAGACATTGGCTCTGGAGCAGCCTGTTTAGGTTCTTTTTTGTACACCTCCGTTGAAAGGTACTTGTACTCAGAACCGGTCTCCTTAGCCACGCGATTCCACATAGCTACGTCGATCTTTAATTTAAACTCTGGATCTGGGTTGCTTGCGTTCTGCTTTGCTATGTCTAAAAGCATAACCAACTGATCTTTGGACACTACAATGTGGCCTCTAAAGTCAGGGTGCTTTTCGTTTAGCTTTTCGTGTCTCCACAAACCGCCGTCACTCTTTGGGTAATTACTCATGCTGTTTCCTTACTCGCTTGTTGTTTGAAAAAGTTTTGCTTTTCTTCCATAACCACCCTTAGTCTTGCGTAAATCTCAGGGAACTTATTTTTGATGTGATCAATGCACTTCAAGTTTGCGTCATAAATGCCACGCAAGCCTTTTTTGGTCTCAATCATAGTTTTAATCGTGTCGATCATTGCCTCAACCCAAGTGGTTGCACCAGCCTCATCAAAGGCTAGGTAAAACTCATCCTCATCATCCTCGACAACAGGTGCTGGAGCCTTCTGCTTCGCCGCAGTCTTCTTAGGAACCTCAGGCTTTGCAGCTACCGGGGCGGCCTTCACAACCTCCTCAGGGGCGCTTAAATCGGCGCTGTCATCATTCCAAGTATCTTCAGGTTGAACCTGACCTTGGTAGATGTGAAAGCCAAGACCAAACATTGCTATGCACTTGACCAAGCAGCGCATCTTGCTGTCGCTGACATCCTTGGCATTCGGATTGGGTATTGATTTGTTTTTGTAGTCCATAACCGGCAACCACATCCGTCTGGCATAACTACCAATGACCACTACGCAATGCACGGTCTGAGACTGATCAGCGTGAACCTCTATTGGTTCAAACTCAAAATGCGCTTGAGGATAATTCTCCATCAAAAGCTTCCAAGCGGCGTTCCACGAAAGGTAGGTTAGGCCATTTTTCTTCTTGGTAGATTCTTGGCAATCAATTGCGTAAAGTTTCGACCAAATTTCAGCCAGTGTTGGCTGTGCTGCATTTTCCATTATTTGCACTCCTGCTAATGGTTTTGTGATGAAAAAGGGTCTCGCTTCCAACCCTTCAATGAACTTCTAAACGCCCTCTTTGGCACTGAGTAGTGACTCTCCAAAGCGGCTTCTAACAACATAACAATTTCAATCGGCTCAAAGCTGTAGAACTCTGGCAAAGGCATACTTGCAAGAAAGCCTTTTGCCCAAGTAAAACTAGCTATAGACCCCTTAATACTCATCTTTAACTGAGGTATCTGCACTATGGCAAACACCCCAACCATGCGTCCGTAAGCCTCTCGATCTTGTTCAATCAACCTGAACCTCCTCGGTGTTTTTCACTTTCCTGTGTAGGAATGTTTCACACCAATGCATTACTTCGTAAACAGCCTCACTCACCAACTCTGGATCAATAGGCTCAACAACTGCCGTCAAAGCCTTAGTATCTGAGTCGTATCTAAACTTAATATCCAAGTGGCCTTTGTCAGTCTCCACCGTTAACCTCCAACTTAAATTGATCACACCACTGTGCCACCCTGCACCAATTCTGAGAGCATCTTGTTGACTCACCGGGGCGTTCTTCAACGACCGATATACCGTCAACACCCTGTTGATATTTTTCTGCTTCGCCCTGAGACTTCAGCACTCGCAAAGCACGTTTCCTGCCCTTCTTGGTCACAGCGTAAGTTGTTTCTTTTCTCCAGCGTTCTTTGTCGCTGCAATCAGGAACCTCACCACCGGTCAACCAAGCAAACTCAGCGTCTTGATGTAACTTCACCCGGTCACTGATGTACTTGTCGGCATCGCTGGTAGCCCACAAAGGCACGTTCACAATGTGTATTGGTGATTTGGGATAGTCTGGCTCCATCTGCGCCTTGCGGCGCTGCCAGTCCCTCAGAATGGCTATAACCCTTAAAGATTTGACTGGTAAATGTTTAACAGACCTAACCAACCAAGCATAAGCATTGAGTTGATTGTGCCATTCAATCTTGTCGTTCACCACAGACCATACGCTTGTGACCTTGTAGTCACTTACAATCACGCCGTCCGCATGAACCTCTTGTAGATCAATAGCACCAGAGATCGTCCAACCCTGCTCTTCTGCATAAAGCCTTTCTTCGGAGATGACTCCAGCCTGCTCGTTGTCAGCTACGGCCTTTTCAAACATACCGTGAACGCTTGTGCCAAACCTACTCCAAAGAAAATCTACAACATCCTGAGAGATGTCATCCTCATGCTCTCGCTGCAAGATGGCTATCTTCGGGGCATCAATCAACTGGGTCACAGACCTGTTGGATTTGCCCTTGGTGTAGTCATCCTGAACAAGTGCCGTAACGACGATCTCAGGAAGGTTGAATTGATTGGTTATCTTCAAGAAGAAGTCTCAACCATTCTGACCCGGACAAAGCCTTCGACCTTGTGGTTCTTAACCTTCAGGGTTTTTGTGCTTATGCCTTTGTTACTGCGACGATATTGCTTGGCGTAATTATCAACGCACCTCAGCACATCTTCCGGGCTAAGTGCTAAGTATTTGTGTGGAACATCGAATCGACTATCGACCTTCATGCTCTCCACAGTTTCCATAAACTCTGCTCTCAAAAAACTTTCGTCACTTGGTGGCTTGGGTATATCCGTAATATTGAACATCTCACACTCCTGCGTTGGTTCATCAGGCGATTCTGTAGACCCGTAATCCGTGTCGCCCTTCACGGCTTGGGTGCTTGCATTTCCGAACACTAAACTTTTTATCAAACTCCACGCCCGTCTCATCATCCTGCTGAAGCCTCCTGATCGAACTCCTGATTGCGTTTGTTTTTGCTCTTGTGTGGGCTTGGCCCTCCGTCTCTATGAAGAATGATTGGGCCACCGCCATTTCCTTGACCACCTGTTTGAAATTGGACGGCAGGCTCTCCCCGTGACCCATCCGGTTGTCCTGAGGTAGGGGTATGTTGTCCTCCAAAACCAATAAATTGTCTTCTTGAATCGTCATAGGTGACGGTCTCCATTTCTTCTAAGGTTAATAAAAACTGTTTTAACTTAGCCATCACTGCTCCGTCGTATGTTATATTGGATACTGCATACGCAGGGTAACAAGGATTTAGTACATTGACAACAGTACATTTAGAAATATATGGTGAACCCGCCTCAAAGGCTAACAGCAGACAACTGGTAACCATCCGGGGGCGGCCTGCTTTCATTAAAAGTAAGAAGGCGCGTGATTACGTTGCTGCCTTTGACAAGCAATGCCCAACGCTAAGTGAGCTAATTGAGGAGGATGTTTCGGTGACAATGACTATTTTTTACAAAACAAGACGCCCAGATCTGGACGAATCGGTTATCCTAGATTGCATGCAGGGAAAGATTTACAAAAATGACCGGCAAGTGAAGGAGAAGCATATTTTCTGGGGATTGGATCGCGAGAATCCAAGGACGGAAATATTGATTGAGCTTCAGGAAAATAAGGCGTGAATGTTTCTTTCCCTCTAGGAATATTCCTAGCTGGTAGGGTTCCAGCCCTGCACATTCCTAATTATTTTCAGTAGTATTCCAAGCTCGGAATATTCCTAAGGCCACCTGACGGTGGATTTTAAACACAGCAAAAGCAGGAGTGCAAATGCTAAATAAAGAAAACCTAGATTTAATTCTAGGGCAGTACACAGAAAACACTAGGATCGTTTGCCCTGAGTGTTCAGAAGAAAGAACAAAAAAGAACGTCAGAACTATGAACCTTACGGTTGATGGCAACTCAACACTCTACCACTGCCACCATTGTGGCATTGCCGGGAAGGTCAGGCACCCCGACTACCGAGAACCTGTACCCAAGGTCAGGGCTATCTCGGTACCCAAGACGATTGATGAAGGATTGATTGAGCAATACTTATCTAGTCGCGGCATTGATTTCAAAGCTGTTAAGGATTATCCAATCGTGAGTGGGCATAAATTTTATCACGGTCACGGCGAGTTACCTTCTGTCGGTTTTGTCTACGGGGACAAAGAAGCGGTTAAGTGGCGCAGCATAGAAGGTAAGAACTTTACTCAGGACGGCGCAAGCAGGACGTTATGGGGCATTGAGTCTCTACCTGAGGGCGCTAAAACCTTGGTCATTGTTGAGGGTGAAATGGATCTGCTGGCTTGTGCCAGTGCTGGTGTAGATTGCTGTGTGTCCGTACCCAACGGCGCTCCAATCAAAGTATCTTCAAAAGCCATCGTGCAAGCGGATGACACCAAGTTCAACTATGTCTGGGCAGCCAAAGACGTTATCGAAAGTGTTGACCGGGTGATACTTGCTGTAGATTCAGATGATGCTGGCACCGCGCTTGCTGAAGAACTGGCTAGAAGAATCGGTAGAGCTAAGTGCTGGACTGTTAAGTGGCCTGCCGACTGCAAGGATGCAAACGATGTTCTGCAAAAGCTTGGTTCTGAGGCGTTGTCTGACGCCATAGGCGAAGCTGAGGCTATGCCACTTGAGGGTGTTTACAGCGCCGATGACTACGCTTTGGAGATATCAAACTTATACGACAAGGGTCTGGTTGGCGGCATCAGCACCGGCTTAGCGTCTGTGGATAAACTGTTCACAATTGTCCCCGGTCAGTTGTCGGTAGTGACCGGGCTGCCCGGAAGCGGCAAGTCAGAATTCATTGACCAGATAATGGTTAACCTAGCTCAAAGCGAGGGTTGGAAGTTTGCGGTAGCCAGCTTTGAGAACCCACCGCCACTGCACATAGCCAAGCTTAGTGAGAAGTATGTAGGCAAACCATTCTTTGAGGGGTCTCCTGACCGAATGTCTAGGGTTGAATCAGTCAATGCCATGAAGTGGGTGTCTGATCACTTCTTATTTCTAGAGCAGCGGGGTGGTGACTCAGCAACAATAGAATCAATTTTGGATCGTGCGAGGCAGGCGGTAATGAGGCTGGGCATTCGTGGCCTTGTCATTGACCCCTACAATTACATCGCGCAGTCCAAGTCGATGGATAACGAGCATCAGGGGATCAATGAGATGCTGACCAAGCTGGTGTCTTTTGCCAGAGCAAACCAGATACACATTTGGTTCATAGCTCACCCGGCTAAGATGGCAACTAACCCAGACGGCACAACTGCTGTGCCTAAGGGCATGAACATCTCCGGGTCTGCCGCTTTCTTTGCCAAAGCTGACTTGGGCGTAACCGTACACCTTAGCCCTGAGAAGGATACTGAGATACACGTTTGGAAGTGCAGGTTCAAATGGATAGGCACCACAGGCGGCACAGTGCTGGGTTATGACATACCCACGGGCAGATACTCTGAAGTGAAGTGGGACAAGCTAGAGAACCCTTATGAGACAAGCAAAGATTGGAATGAAACCGACAGCGAATGGCTTTAAGTTCTGTCTACCCGCGACACCTACAACGGTGTTTTGCACATCAGTGGTGACAACTGTCCGGGCAAGCTTGGGGGCTATCAAAAATCGGCGGAAGACGCAGTCAGAGCGACTTAAAAAATGGACAGACAAAGAAACGGACAAAGCAAGTGTCTGTCCGCCGGTTGCTTGCAGTGGTAGTCGTAAGTTGTTTTTACATTTGGGGGGTAGAGTATTGCAGAACGCAATCTCTTATCTATTGACTGGTCAGTCTTTTGGAAGTTGCCCCCCAGAAACCAAGCGAGGGGCTTGGCGGGGGGCTAAGTAGCAGGAGTCCGATAATTAGATATGAATGTTAACGCCGGGTCAACATTCAAGACAAATCAAATAGGGTTGATTATCGTCTTCGGATATCTCTTCGGTCATCTCCGCACCGCAGTCATCACACACAATCGCGTCACGTTCCCACGGATTTTCATCAAAGCTTTTGCCTACTATCATCAGTGTATCTCCTCATTTTCACAATTGCACAACTGCTCTACTAAATAGTCAGAGTAGTCGCTGGCTGCTTGAACACAGATCAGAGACGCATCCGCAGGGGTGGGGATACTGTAAACAACCAAGATCATCTCAATTATTTTTGCTATCTGCCACCCTCCATCTAACTCTTGAGGCAGAATCCTTGTCAGTTCCTCGCCCAGTGAATCGTAATCTATAACCACCGGCTCAATTAACGCCTCGCTCATTTTCTTGTACTCCAAGTTTCTAGCCATAAAGGCATAAATAAAAGCACGGTCATTCCGGGAAATGCTACCAGAGGATTTAGGCCATAGCCTGTGTCCATAAACTCATAACCCATGTTGAACAAGATCACTGCTGACCCCGCACAGACCATTGCCAAAAAGATTTTTGCAAAATCAAACATCACTCTATTCTCCAATTAATATTTAAGGGTGAGCATTTTAACGCCATGCTCAGGGCGGGGTGTTATCCGAAAGCGGTAGACCTTAGGTTTGCAATGCGACTAGGGATAACCTTCGTTGCGTTGCAGCCGTCACAGGCTCTGCCATCACTCAGCGGTTGAGCGTTGTGGCCTTTAGACCAGAATATCTCGCCGTCAGGTGTGCGCTGAGGCTCGATAGCCTCGTCACACAAACTACAATTTTCTACTTCCATGTGATTCTCCCGGTAGTGGCGCGGAATGCACCGCAGTGACTACCCGGCAGGTAGGCACTACGCTGGTATCAGCGGTCATCGTCCAGATACATCAGGGCAAGCTTCATGCCCTCAGCCATTCCCTCATGCCAGTGCTTCTGATTTTCAGATGTGCCAGCAAAGGTCATGCTCTCAATGTTCTCTTTCATTTCAATACTCAGCGCCGCACGGGCAATGCGTATCATCTCTGCATTTTTGTCTGATGAACTCTTCATCACTATTCTCCAAAAAATAAGTAAGTGCCAAGGCTTTCGAGGTCGCGTCTCTGTCATTCACCGCAGGTTGGACTTCCCTGCGCGTACCCTGCACCAATTTGTACCAACCCATAAATCGTGCAAGGTGATTCATGGCAAAGCGGTTTAAGTACACCAATTTGATTCTCCTGTTTTTCAGCGGTACNTCTTGCGCCCAAAGTGTGGCAATTATTATTCTACGCGCCAGATTCGGCGTGTCATGATTTTTCCTGTCGGTGCGAGTTGACATTTTGTANCCGAACTCGTTCTTGCCTAGCAAGCGAAAATTATTAAGCGTTGGACTGTAAAGCGACCCGTTGGGTGCCATTATCAGACTAGCCTCAACACTATCCCCGACTGACATTTGAGAAAGCAANTCTCTAACGTGTGCGAGCGAGGCNCTTCCACTCTTCGACCTTGGCGGCATTACGACGCCCTTATCTATCTTGAACATTTTGTTCTCCAATGGTTTTGATTTGGAAAGGGCGGCGGGAATCGAACCCGCTTACCTAGATTTGCAGTCCAGTGCATAGCCGATCTGCCACGCCCTTGTGTTGGTGATGGAGGTAGGATTTGAACCTACGAAGGCATTAGCCGCCAGTTTTACAGACTGGTTTCTTTAACCGCTTGAATACTCCACCAATGATTAATTGTGAGCAGTTTTTGTCGTCGTACTCAGGACGCAATGTGCAAGTTTTGCATCGTGGCGAGGATGGATCACGGCATTGCCGTTGCTGTTACTTGACCTGAATGACCTCACCGAACGCACCACAACCCCTGAAGAACGGCGCTCTGTCAGTGGTAGCCCAGAAGACCGGGTAGTTTGGATCAGAGAACGTGTGCCGCGCAGTAGGCCCGACATCGCCCCAGCCGTCAGTGAAGTAGATCATGGCGCAAGGATCAAGATCATGCTTGTCAACATAGTTGAACGGCGGGTTGAACTCAGTGCCACCAGTTTCAGGTATCTTGAGAATGATATCGTCAAAGCTGTCGAACTCGTCAACTCCACAGATGGTGTCGTGGCAGTAGATGATCACGGTCTTGATTGGGTTGATCTCATCAACGATGTCCTGCAAATGCCCAGCAACGATTGCCAGTTCTTTGTCATCCATCATTGAGTAGCTGCTGTCGACAGCCACTACAAGCTCACCGTTTGGTTGGCGCTGAGCCGTAGGCATAATGTAGCCCTGAGAAAGCAACCGGCGGTTAGGCCTAGCGAACGTGTTGTGGCTCAGCACAAAGTCGTTGAAGCAAGACTTCAGGTGTTCGTGCCAAGGCACTGGCTCACCAGAGAACCCTGAGATGATCAACTCAATGGAAGCGCCACGGCCCTCACCCTTGATTTTTTCATGAGCCTTGACGGCCTCGAAAATCTGAGTGGCGATCTCGCGCTCTTCAGCAGCCTTAGAATCTTGCGAAAGGTTCTCGCCGTCATCACCTGAACCATCCCAGACTTCACCCCAAGGCGCGTCAGGGTTGGCAGGGCCGCCACCGGACTGATTGCCGCCCTCAGCGTCATCACCGCCCTGAGAGTCGCTGTCGGCTTCCTGAGAATCGTCACCGGGCTGATCACCCTCACCATCCTCACTGCCGGGCTGATCACCCTCAGCGCCCTTCTCATCTTCAAGTATCTTGAGAATCTGCTCAGCAGACATACCCGCATAGGCTTTGTCGTATAGGCCGTCGTAAATGTTGAAGCCGTCACGCATCAGCGCGTAGTTGATTGCGAAGTCGCAAGCCTTGCCCCACAACTCCATGCATGATCCAACAGGCCTACGCAAGTGGTGAAAGCCGTCAACGTGCATGATCTCGTGAGCATCCACAGTCTCAATGAACTCAAAGCCGCGCTCCAAGAACATTGCAACAACCCAAACCGGGTTGAAGTAAATGGCCTTACCGTCAGTAGCCATTGTGGCTGTGGAGGTGGTCTCAACCAACTTGAGTTGATGAAGCCTGAAGCCGAAGTAAGGAAACTTTTTAAGCATACGCTTTCGCGCAGCCAGCATAATGTCTATTGCCTGATCCATGTTTAATCCCATAGTCCGGTTAAATTGTCCACAATCGATTTAGCGGTCGCGGCTTTGGCCTTGCGGTCGGTGTCTGATTCGCGCAAGTGGTCTGCGTCGAGACCGGATAGCTGACTGAGCAGCGCGTTCCCGGCAAGCGTAAGCTTTGGACAGCCGGTGATGTTTAAAGCAGGCAGTATTTGTGCCAGCGCCTCGATCTTATCAACGGTGTTATTGCTGAACTTGCTTGCACGGACGGCACCCTCAGGCTTTGTACCGTGCCTCTCAAGTCCGTCGATAAAGCTTTGCAGGGTGTCAACAACCCGCTCATGTATCTCCTGTGCGGCAGCTTCGACACGGGCATTAGCCTTTGCCTCGACGGCGGCTTTGACCTTGGCAAGCTTGTC
>JGI24004J15324_10000361_pt1 | contig 18495 bp, 17 predicted proteins | sample LinPmetageLP32_FD_15324 | JGI IMG/M metagenome (IMG submission 15324)
AAACCTTGAGCAGCTTGTTGGTTCCAAAGATTTAACTTACCTTCCAATTGGCTCAGAGAATTTTGTAAAAACTCTAGCTCCCAATTTTTAACTATTACTTGCGCCATGATTAATAATCCTGTATCGCATATTCGCAAATTTTATAACGAAATTTGATGATTGAACCGGCGGGAATGGTAAAATTACCTAGACCGGCGCTAGTAAGATTATGCAGATAAACACTAAAGGTTCCATTGACATTTGAGCCAGTAACATTCAGAGCCACTTGCTTTCTAAACTCCATCAATCCGGTATTATTCAAGACTGTTGTAAAGTCTGAATCGACGCGCAAAACCAAACCCTCTACACCCGTGCCAGAGCCGCCAGTTGGAAACTCCACAGCATATAAAATTAACTGTTGACCCGACTTATTGCCCGCGCTGTCAGTTGTAGAAACTAGAGTATAAGGAATGCTCAAGGCTAAATTAACATTACCGCCTTGCGACACAATATTTGCACCGCTAAGACACTGCACATACTCGATAACCCCCCGTTGTACAAGGTTATCTGTGCGCCCAATAATAATGTCATCAGTAGTAATTGTTCCGGTAACGGCTTTACTCGTTGAAAAGTTAGCAGCATAAGATGGCACTACACCGACACAACTAATTGAGCAGTTCACATTAGCAAGCTGATTGTCGTACATAATCAATCCTGTACGACCACCGACTTGCCAACCTGACGACATAATATTTGTAGCAAAATCAACAAAACGATTACCGTATATCTGCGCTCCATCTCCGCGTGAACGCTCAATCATCCCGCCGCTTACCGTGACTGTTTCAGAATTATAAATAATCAGACCAGTTTGAACCGTAGATGTGACTAATCCAGAGCGTACAAAGTCGCAGCCAGTAATTGTTAATTGAGAAATGCTGTGGAAGTAAGCTAAAGTCCCGCCTGATTCAAAGAAATGGCAATTCGATATGTTGATAAAATTACTAATTTGATTCGAGCCACCACCCACATCATACATAGCAGATATATAAGAACGGTAGATAGTCGCATTACTCATCACTAGCCCATCAAGACTAGTTGTGTGGATACCATAGTTCATCTTTATTAAAGACAAATTGCTAACTGTCCAATCTGCTGCTGCGTCTTCAGCTTTGATAAAATAGTTACAATCTTTTGCGGTCATATCTTCGATAAAACATTTAACCGCAAGTTTAGAAGAAGTATTGAAAATACACTTATCTAGGTTATAAAAGTCTAATCGGTTAAGAACTAGCTCTGCTGTATCTGACATATCAATAGCATGGGTACTAGCGTTAAAACTTGGCGCATTAGCAAATGCAGCTTCAGTTATTGTTGTACCCGCAAAGCTCATCTGTTCGATTGAACAACCAAACGACGTTACATTACTTCCTTTATTGAAACTAAATGCTGTTTTGCCAGTTGTTATTCTTATTAGCGTAGCGCCAGAATCAACAGTTGGACTAAACGATGACGTATAACCATTAAAATTTGCACGACCCGCACCTAATATTTTTATGCCCTTGGTAATTTGTACGCCGGTAGATATTAAATATTCACCTTCAGGAATAAAAACAGAACCGCCATTTGGCAACGCATCAATGGCTAACTGAATCGCAGGGCCATCGTCTGTAGTTCCATCACCCTTTGCGCCGTAATCCAAGACATTAATTGTCGGCATGACAGCTATGAGCATTCTGTTTTGCGCTTTAGTAAGTGCCATGATTAACTACCCAAAGTTGGCTTGGTTGCGGGGAACGATTCTTGCGATGGCCATGAGCGTAGGCTTACCCTATAGGCAATAATTGCATCGTATTGACTGTGATCAGATGGAGTATTGTCAGTGGCTATTAGTTCCATATCACGCCACATACGCGCCTTTTCCTCTGCTGTAAGCTCTGGTGCTGTTGGCTCAACGTATGCTTCAACATAATCAAAATTAGCTTTAACCCAAGACTCTTCGCCTTTGATACAAGGATTAGTTACGTTGCCGTCAGCGTCTTTTATTATCCATAAATTACTCATATTATTCTCCTTAGGATGGCAAGTATTGAATTAGTACAAGCCCGTCGCCACCTGCACCGGCTATGGCATAGCCCACGCCAGCTGACGATTTACATCCACCACCCCCGCCACCAATTCCACCATTACCTGCGGCGGCGTAACTACTTCCTGCTGTAAAATTAAAATTTGCGCCCCCAGATAAATCTCCACCATTTATAGTAGCGGTAGTTAATCCTGCACCGGCATTATATCCGTACACCCCTGCATTTCCCCCAACTATTTGACCAAAGCCAGACATTGCAAGTCCACCGCCAGACGCATCAGATTGGCCACCGCGCAGTTGTTCAGGTGTAGGGCCATCTCCTGTTCCATAAACTCCAACAGCACCGCCGCCAGAACCACCTGCACCTGCTCCTCCAGTGTTATTTACGTCACCACCACTCGCCGTCCCACCAGTGCCTGATCCACTAGTGCCGCCAGTATTAGCAGCACCACCGCCATTCGCTGTTAAGGTTGCACTTAGTCCTGTTCCCGCTACAGTTGAATTTCCACCTGCACTTGCAGTTGCGCCGTTGCGTGTTCTTGGCCCGCCTACTCCAACTACAACCGTATAGCTACCACTTGTCGTTACCGCAAGGCTATTTTTTTTGCAGTACCCCCCTGCCCCGCCCCCTCTTTGCAGGCTTTGGTTAGTCAACCCCGCCCCACCACCGCCAATCACATGAATACACACATTCCCATCCTGCGGAGGAACCCACGTTTGAGATTGAGTTAATGCAATTTGCGGTAAAGCACCACCGCCACCAGAAATTAGCGAACTTAATGTACTCATATTAATGCCCATCCTCTAGCGGCTGTTGTGTATGCAAGCGTCAAACCCATGTTTGCCACATCTACTGTTAAATCACTGGCAGCGCCCATTACATTACTGCCGCCTCTGCCAATTACGGTGTTGGTAAAATTCCCATGTGCAATGTAAACAACATCTCCCGCAGTCGGGCTAGAAGGTAATGTTATAGTCACGCCCGCATTCGCTATGTAGTAAAGATTATCTTTTGCAGCCGTAGTTCCGTTTGCTGTCACATTGGTAACGGTAATAGAAAANCCATTAGCATCTACATACGCCTTGATTGACTGTTGACTAGCCACCTTCGTTGCGCTGTTGCTTGCAAAATTATCTTCATCAAGAAACGCTGTACCTTGAATTGATGTATTAATCGTTGGACTAGTTACAGTAACCGCGCCAGATGCAGCAGATACTGCAAGCGTTACATTTCCTGTAGTACCACCACCACTTAATCCTGTACCCGCTACTACGCCTGTAATATCACCCACTACATCTGTATTGCGGATAAACTTTCGTACTTCTATTTTAGAATTTAATGGCGGTGCTTCAGAGAATGTAACAATTAATCCAGACAGACTATAAGAGCTTACTTGCTGCATTAATCCATCAATAGATATTTGTAATAAAGTAGCTACTGCCGGTGCATCAGTAAGAGTAAATGCCGTTTGAGAGCCAGTGCCTGTAAACTCATCTACTGTTAGTATTTCAACGCCTGACGCAGTATAAGCCAACATTTCTACTGCACCAGTAGCATCAAATCCTAATAATTGACTAGCTCTACTAGAAGCAATTGGCAACTCCATGTTAATAGTGCCTGCATCTGCAACAGGCCGTCTAATAGCTCGTATAAGATCAGTTGTGCCTTGCTGAATAGCCAACCATAATTTGTTAAAATCACCGTTTACATCAAGTGCTAAAAAGTCTCCGCTGTTTTGATAATTAGTTGTACGAGACAAAGGCATATCTAAATAAATAGCAATTTTATCGCCAGTAACAGCATCAGAAGTTAGAGTAACATTACCGCCATATGTTCCTACTACAGACAACGTATAATCATTACTTTCACCAAGTGCTAATGCAGTTCCGTTTTTTAGAACTTTTATATCGCTTTCAAGCAAAGCTGTAAACGTGTACGCAAATACCCTTTGCCCACTTGTTGCAACATAATCGTTTCTAGTTGTTGCTGCTGTTACTGTCATTTCTGCACCTCATATTGTGCGGATTATACTATAAATGCTGTTATAGATCATTTGCAGCTTTTTCTGCTTCATTAAAAGCAAATCGTAAATAAAACAAATTCTGCAAAGGTATTAATCGTCGTAATGTTCTAATGTCAGATTCAGTCATTTCGTCAGAAGATGTTATAGCATTTGTAGCTGCTACAGTTGTACTTAATAAACTGCCTAATGTTGGCCCAAGCAATGACTCTGATACTGTTCTTGATACTTGTTTAGAAGCAAATTCATTAACTCCAAGTAACGATCTAAGCCCAATTGAATTACCCGATATTTTTTCAATTGTAGTATTTATTTCTCCTAATATTCCGGCCATACCAGATCGCTCTATACCTTCCATAGCCCAAACTTTTGGGTCATCACTAATTGGTCTTCCTGCAATTTTTTGTTTTAAATAATATGAAAACATCCCCATACCCATTAATGACACTACACCGCCTAATGTATTTTGATCTTGCCGTTGAATAGCAGGAATAACTATTCTTTGTGTAGCTGAAAAAATAAATGACCTAAATTGACCAATAGTTTTTCCCATTTCGCTAGACATAAATAATGGTTTTTCTTGACCGGGGATTATAATAACTCTGTCGCTTTCTTTTCGTACCGCAGCGCCCCATATTACTTCTAAATTAGGTTCATCCCAGTTTTTAGCATTTGTTAGCCATATGCCATCTGTTTTGCTTCCATGTTTTTTTACTTGCTGCCACATTCTTTTAGATGTTTCTTCATCAATTCCTAATCTAGCTAAACGCTTGTCATACTTTCCTTTAGACAAACTATTAAAAATAGATGTTTGCATTGTTACTGCATGAAGTTGTTTCATTCCGGCAGTCCAATAATCAAGCAAATTAAATTTACCAAATTGATTTACACCGGCCCTTAATCCTCGCTCTACAATAGTACCGCCTTGAGCATAATCTGCAACGTCAGCAATAATTTCGGACTTTCCTGATTTAAGAACATCTGTACCTACGTCATATCTTCGCAACTCTTCTTTTGCAAGTTTTGTAGCTTTTGAGTTAGAAATTAAAGGAATTAAACCTTTACTAAAAGTATTTATAAATCCTTCAGCCATTACAACACGCGCAAGATCTGGCAAACTTGATATGGTTACACCACCTAACAACCTAAGATAATTTAAATCTCTTGCAGAACGCCCCATCCTTGACCAAATGTTATCAGCTTGAAAGCCATAAACACCGCGTATCCTATCGCGCATGCCTGCAATGTCTATTTCATCCTGCTCTTTTTGCTTGGTCATTTTTTTTCTTTGTTTAATAGTAAGATCAGGATTATCCAACTCTTTGTCCCACCAATCTCTAATTTCTTTTATTTGAACATCCATATTTACATCATCAAAAGCCCTCATTAACTCTAAATCGCCTGCTATATTTTGCACATATCTTGCGCCTAAAACTTCTATGTCATTTTCTAAAAATTCTTCAATTAATTCATCATCAATTTGAAAAACTCTATTTCTTAATGGGCCACGCAAAGATGTTCCAGAAATACCTTTAGAATTAACACCTCCTTTTTTTCCATCGCCTAATTTCCAATCATAAGGTAAACGTCCATCTGGACTACCCTGTATGCGTGTAGCAATTTCTCCGGCTATTCGCCTATAGTCTTGATCTTCCATATCTAAACGATTTTTAAATTCTGAATTTTTAATTATTGTTTCTTGTTTTTTTAATTTCTTTTTTTCATCACGAGTTGCAGTTTTAATTTGGTTTTTTAAATTTGTTAATTTAGCTTCTACAGAATCACCGGCAAGATCATCTAAAATAGACTGACTTTCATCAAACAACTTAGTGTCTTTATCAGCTAACCAGTTAGATACTTTAGTAATAAACTCAGGACGATTTGCTGTAATCTTATCTTTATCCCAAACACGATTTAAATAATTATTTGCTGTTGCTACATCAACATCTTCTGGCAATAACTTTTGTGCAACCATTTCATTTTTTAGTGGGTCATATAATTCTTTGCGCCACATATCAGAGGCTGCTTTTATTTCTGGTATATCACTATCGCCTTTGCGTATTGCAGTAGCTACAGCTTTGTTAAATTCTCTTTTGTTTAATTTACCTTTTCCTTGCCGAAAAGTTGTTGTTGAAGTTGCAGTTTTTTCAACTTTAACTATTTCGCCTGATTTTTTATATGCATTAAAAAATTGTGCATTTTCTTGCAAAGCAGTTGCATATTTACCAGAATGTAATTGAGCTAATGACTCTGCTGCTTGTAAAACTTGACCATCCATTTCTATTGGATTTTCTGCTAATCGTACAGCTATTTGCCTAGTAAACGGATTGTCACTTGTTATTGTTCTTGATAGAGGATCAAAACCTAACTTTTTAGTTACAAACTTAGCAAATTTTCCTTTTACTTGTTGATCGCCAAACGTCTTAGCAGCACCTATACTTTCTCCTATTGGTGCTGTTTCAACATTAATTGCAGGATTAATACCCGCTGCAATTTTAGGCTCGACATTTAACACATCTTCTAATTCAGCTATTTGTTGTTGGTCAATACCATATTTTGAAAGACTAGCTGCACCACCGCCTAATATGCCACCTAAAAAAACACCGGCACTAACATTAATAGCAGATTCGCCAAATGTTCTAGTAAGTTGTTGTGAATGCAATGCTGCTTCTTCTATAGCTGTGTCAACAGCAACAACAGAGCTAGTAACAGCAGCACCACTTAAAATACTTTTCCCAGTGCGATATGTATTTAATGCTACACCGCCAACAGATAAAAATGTTAATGGTGAAGCTATACCGGCAACCATAGTCATAACGCCGCCTAACGCACCCGCTTGTTGAATTGTTTGGCGATCTTTTATTTCCATTGCCATTTGACTGCGTACTGCTTCTATTTCGCTTTCATCATCAGCATATATTGCAGACATAACAAAATTTTCATTTAACTTTTCTGCATCAGTAAAAAAACTATAAGCGTCAAAATCTGGATTATCTTTTGTATCAGGCTGACCAACTACTTTAGAAGATAATGCTCCAACTATATTTTCTTGTCTAAATGCCGCGCTTGTAACTTCGCCAAAACTTAAATCAGCAATAGGGTCAACAGGTTCAGTAGGCAATAAACCTTGCCTAAGACCGTAAATCTCACCTTCAACACTAGGTACAAAAGGCATTATTTATTTTCTCTTTTTATGTTAGAGCCTTTAAAAAATTGCTTTTTCTTTTTACCTAATATTTTAGAAGTTTCATCAACTGCTTTATCAAAATCCGCATCTAATTGATTAACATAATCGTCTAATTTACGACTTTCTTCTATTACTTCTTCTTTTATTTCTTTAAGTAAATTTCTTGGTTTAGGAGTTGAAAATTTTCCCAATTTAAATTGATCTTTTATTTTTTGTTCTGCTTTTTCTTTAATACGCGCATTTTCGTTTTCTTGAGCTATTTCTATATTTGGATAAAACCTATCTTTTGTTACAACATTTCCTTCTTTATCTATGCTTTCAAAAAATAATTGCTCTAAAATACCATCATTATTTAGTGCAAAAACTGTATACGTTGGGTTAAAATTATTACCTAAAGTAGCTATTCGATCCGTTTCATTATCAGAACGAAGATAAATATTTTCTTTTGTATAATTAATATTTTTATTATCTTTTATTGCAATATTAAAAATTTCATCTCTAACATCTTCATCAGAAATTCCTAAACCATTTGCATATGTGTAAAATTTACTGGGAGGAAATTGCATTACACCATCTCCAGTTAAAGATGTTTCCCCCCATTGAGTTTGAATATCTTCTTTAGCCATCTTTCTTGCTTTATTAAAATTGTTTAATGGACTTACTCCGGCTACCCAATAAGTTTCAACTAATTTTTTATAATCAGCTACTAATCTAGCAGTGTTTGCTCCTAATGGATTAAAATCAGGCTTAAACATTTCTTCATAAAAACTTGCAACATCAGCATCAAGATCAATTTTAGGTTTTCGAGCAGAACTAGATGTTGTAGCATCTTCAAATGCTTTTTTTCTTGCTGTTATTTTATCTTCATTATTTATATCAACTTCAGATAAAGCCATTTTTATAGCTTGTTGAGGGTTATCAGGCATATATTCTAAATTAAATTGTATTTGTTCAGCTAATGCAAAATCATTAGCACTAAATACTTTAGACATAGATGGCTTTTGTTTAATCCTATCCATTAAATCTAAAGCTAAAACAATTTTTTCTGGGTCAGCAGATATAATGTCATTTTCTATTTGTGAAGACATATCAGATGGAACAATGCCAAGTTTTTTTGCATATTCAGCTTGTTCCATAACTCTTTCTATTGGATCTGGAGAAAGATTTTCTTGCCATGATGCATAATGTTTATTTACATCTGCTTTATCATAAGTATTATTTGTTGAATTGCCATTTAGAACATTGTTAATTATTGCGTTTTGATCTTGCAATTTATTGTTTTTATTAACTTCTGTTGCTACTAATGATTCATATCTCATTCTTTCTTCTATAGTGCGAATTATACCGCTATCAAACATATCTGATATTTTTTGTAATGCATTTTCAGGATTAATCTCACCTGTTTTAAGTTTAAAAACAAAAGAAGTTAATTCTAACCCTTCTTCTTCAGTTAAAGTATTTTGTTCTTTTTTGTACGTTAGTTCTTTGTCATTAACTTTTGCATTTAATTGTTTAATTAAATTATCTGTTTGAGTTGGGTCTAATCCTTCAATGTCTCTTGCTTGAATTAAACGATTAACAAATTCTTTACCGGCAGCAATTTGCTCTAAAGGAGTTTGTTCTTCATTTAATAATGTTCTATCTAACTGTCCAATTACACCTTGAATAGCAATATTATCTTTTAAAGATTCTAGTTGATTAATAGCAGATGCGTCTAAAACTCCGGCGTCTATTCCATTATTTATATCTGAAGTTATTGTTGCTAATGCTGCATTTACTTTATTTTTATCTCCATTTCTAGCAGAATTTAAAACAGATGCTACTTGGTCATCTATTCCTATTGCTAAATTAGCAGCTATAGATGCATCTGCTTTTATTTTTGCTTGTTTATCAATTTGACGTTCTATATCAGAATTGACATTATTATAAAATTGAGCAGATGCAAGTTTTATTTCTGGCGGTGCATTATTTAACATCTTTAATGTTTGAGATGCTACTTCTCTATAAGCATTAATATCATCTGGATTTTGCGCTTGTGCATCTAACAAAGAATTTTTTAAATCGTGATTAAGGCCACTTTCATACGCTTTAAGTGCTACTTGATTATAAACTTCACCTCCCCAAGCAAATGGGCTTTTCTTTTTTATTTCTGTTCCTTCTTCTCTAGCTTTAGCAACGTCTGCTAATGCTTGTTCTGGAGCATCTGCTGCTGCTTTTGCTTTACCAAAACCCACAGATAAATCAGCTACTTGCTGACCTACACCGGCAAGTTGCTCCATTCTTCTAGCTATACTAGGATCTACTCCAGTAGGAGTAAATGTTCCGTAATAGCTTATAGGTTTTTGTGCCATTATTTTCCCTACTTAAATATTTAAAATGCCGCCACGCGCTTTTAATGTGCTTAAACTTCCAACACTGCTAGGGCTAATTGATTTAGCAACGTCTAAATTACCGCCGCCTAAACCACCGGCAATTGAAGCGCCACCTTGCAATAATGTACCAAGTGCAGCAGTTCTACCCATTTTAGCAGCCATAGCTCCTTGCCTTCTCATTTGGCTACGTTTTAATCTTCCGCTTAAAGCTATCATTCCTTCACTTAGACTAATATTTTCCGCAGACGATAAAGCTAAACTTGATGGCGAACCTTCTATTGCTATTCCACCGGCAGCTAATGAAGCATTGTTAGCAGCTAATATTTTATTTAATTCTTCTCGTCGTTTTAATTCTTTACTATCAGCAGCAATTTTTGCTTGTCTTGCTTGTTCTTTTAATTGATCTTCTTGTGCTTTACCCGCTTCTACCTGACCATAAGCACTAACTGCTGTTCCTAAGCCTGCTAAAATAGTAAAAATCATGACGATTCAACCTCATACTGTATTGCTTGTATATGAAATGGTGCTGCATCAGGCACTGTAATTAATGGTGAAACATCTATATCCCAACCTTTACCGCCATTATTGTCTTCAATAATACCAGTGCGTATTTCAAATGGTGTACCTAGTGGGCTATCAGTTGCGTCAACGCTTGCATACTGTAGGTTAGGCGTTCCTAATAAATTACCATTAGCAGGCAATGCACCTCGCCCAGATGTACGAGTTGCAGTTAAAATAGAACCAATAAAACTGTTAGCTAAATAAATTGCACCATTTACATTATAAGAATTACCAACTACAGGCGTACCGCTAGTTATTAAAAATGCAAAAGTATTATTAAATGTTGTTAATTGTCTAACAGGCGATGGATTACCATCAATGTAAATTCCCGCGCTTTCATAAAAACGCAAATTCATATTTGTTATTTTTTTCTGTTTCATAGCGTTTTGTCCTTTACCCATATTAGTATTAAGCGGCATGGGTTTAACAGTAGGAACAAAATTTAATCCAATTTCTAAATTTAATGGGCCACCTGATAATTCATCTGCTGTTAATGTAATAGTATTGTTTGCTGCAACAACTCTATTATCTAAATTATTACCATTTCCTATTACGCTAACAATTGATCCTATTAAATGCGTTTTAGGTAAAGTTACTGCTGTAGCAGATACATTGTTTATTTTTATTGCAGAATCTAAAAGATAATTAAAATCCCACTTTTCTATTCTATAAACATCAGACAATCTGTCATTTGGCAAAACTCTATTTACTAAAAACAAATCATTATTAACTACAGATGCAGTTTCGGCATTTCTTTTTAAAGCTACTCCTCCAGTAAACAACCCAGAATCAGCATTAACAAATTGAGTAAAACCGTTTATATCTTGTGCGCGAACAGTATTTAAAATAGATGCAGTACCATCAGTATTTATTATAAATACCCAGTTAGAATCTTCTGACGTAGTTCCTGTTAATACAGCTAAATCTGTTGGTTGATTAATAAGATGAGAAGATAAAACAGAAATATCATTAGATGTGTAAGCGTCTTCATTAAAATTAAACACAAACTGTCTAATTGATTTACCGTTTTGATCTACAAATAATGTAGCGCCATCTATTGATTTTGCTTCAACGCTAGATGATCCATGCTGTGTTTGAGAGTCAATAGATATAGTTGTTGGTGTACTTCCTTTAACTAAAAATTCCGCACCGGCAGTAAATACTTGCAAGCCACGATCTGAATTAATATCAACAATTGTTGTTAAAGTTCTTGAAGTTATTGTAATAAACAATCCTTCATCGTCATCACCTTCTTCAAAGAAAAAATCAAAAAATGTTCCAGACTTGGATGCAAATAAACTTTGTTGTTTAGATTTTGTTCCTCCTAACCATAGTCTACCTTGATGAAACGCACCCATTTTTGGGTAGCCTCTTACATTACTCCATACATTTTCTTTTCTAGGAGAACCATTTTGTTGTGTAACAAATCGAATAGTATTGCTAGACGTTCCAGAAGTGGGAAAACCAGAAAAACGTTTAAAATTCTTTGCTGATTCTCCTGATACAGTAATATCAAAAACAGATACATTTCCACTTGATGTAAAATTTACAAATGTAACATCTACACCAGTTTCTCCAAATACAGGCATTTCTTGCAAGTTTTTTTGTAAATTAAAAGCAGTAGACTCTTGCCCTCCTGTCGTACTAGCGCCAGAAAAAGTAATGTTTTTACTAACTACACCTTCAACATCAATTTGATAAACAGTTCCAGATTCAAAACCATTAAATGTAATTCTTTGAATTTCACTAACTACTGGTGTAGGACTTTCACTATCGTCATAGTCAAATTGAGGCACATTACTAAACGGAATATTATCAATAGTAAATGAATCAAATGTATCGCCAGATTTATTAATTATTCTTTTTGGTGCATGATCTTGTTGAAACAAAAGCATTACATTTTCTGTTTGAGCATCACGAATTTCATTTATTTGATCGCTGCGATATGGCAATCTTACATTTGCAATTAATAAAGTTTCAGTAGAACCGGCATGAGGTATTCTATAAAACGCCATATTACCAAACGCAGTAGTAACAGAATTTAATCCTCCTGTTGCTACAGCTAAATAATGACGATCTGTTTCAATACTAAAAGAAAATGTTTTAGTTTTTGATACTTGAAAAGTATTACCAACTTTTGATTCAACAATTACGTTTAAATCAGTTAATTGAAAACGCTTATCACCTAAATCCCCTGTATCACCAGTTCTAATTAAACGAATAAATGATGATGTATAAGATCCTACAACTTTAACTCTTACATCTTGAGATGCAGCAGTTACTGTTATTGTTTGAAGTGTTACCCAATTACTAACTCCGTTTGCTGATATTTGCACTTTAACAGCAGCGGGTAAAACATTACTTTCTGTTCCTGTTGTTAATTGAATGTTTTCAACATCAATAAAAACAATTGGATTAGTTCCAGTATATGTATATCTAGCTATTTCATATTCAGTAGCTCCTACACCTATCGCATCAATATCAGTTGTAGTTAATACAATTGTAGAAGAATTAAAATCATTTAAAGCTAAAATAGCAGCAGCCTCATTACCTCCTGCTGATGTAGCGCCTCCTTTACTCATGCTCCCGCTAAGAGTGCTGCTATATACTAAACCATTTAATTGACGTAATGCTTGGTCAATATGCTCTGTACCGGCGCGTCTTTTTAAACCACCTTGCGGAACAATTAATACATTTTTAGCAGTTTCACAACCGGCATAATATTGATCTAAATCAGTACGGCCTTTTAATAGCGGCGATAATTCACCACTAACAAAGTTAGTCTGCATAAATGTAGAGTTAGCCATTATTGCCTCACGCTAATAAATGGCTGACTCCTAATAGGCGTAGTAGGATGTTGTTGTGAATCTGTATAACGCGCCATACGCGACGCATTAATATACTTAGCTGCATTAACATCAGCAGATGCTGCACTATCACGAATAGATGGTGCAAAATCCATAGCTAAAGCATATTCAATCATTTTAGCAAAATAAGAGGGCCAGTTACCTTCTTCTACATTAGCCGTATAATCACAAAACACAGAACCAGATGTATTGGCGTATAATTTATCACCAAGAATTTGATAGTTAATAGCAGGGTCAATTTTAATCAAAGCTAACATATCAGTAGGTAATTGATAAATATTACTAAATTCATTACCTACAGACGTTTCAGTAGTTAAACCTAACTGAGCTTTACGCCTAGCAAAACCCCATCTAAATTTAGATAGCTCTGCTTGGACAATATTGTCATACAGGTTGTTGGCTACTGTTTCTGCGCGAGTATTACCGCTTAAAGATGTAACTGGCAAATCACCAATTAATATTAAAGCATTAGATATTAACTTGATTTTTTCAGCCATGATTTTATTTGCTCAACATACTTTTAGATGTTTTAGCTGCATTCTTAAAATCAGCATCAGTAGGTGCGCCAACAGCGCCTTTTTTACGCATTTTTTTTCCGGCTTTACGCTTGGCATGAATATTTGCATATAAACCTTTACGCATAAATTACTCCGTTTTATTTAGGCTTTTTAACCTTGGGTGGACGGCCCTTTGTACTACCGTATGTACCTTTACCTTTTGGCATTTTATTCTCCTAATAAAAAGGGGGCTTGCGCCCCCGATTATTATGCGGTTACTAATATACCGCCTGCCGCTGTAATGCTTGTAGCGGTTTGTGTCTTAATGTACGTCAAATGAACAATGGGCGCAGTAGCCGTAGTAGTGTCCTTACAAATAATAAGATCACCAATACTTAACTCACTAATAGCCGGTAAAAAATAATCGGCATTATCAATCGCCGCCTTATTGTCAGTAGAAGTATACTGCCAAGTGCTGCCACCATTTCCAGAACCGCCAATGCGGCATAATCCAACTCTTGCAAAAGCCATGATAGCCTCCTATGCAGTTTGCGTGTATTGAACTTTAACTAAACCACCCTCATCGCGCACAACGGCTCCTGCTTTTAACATTCCGTTACACAAAAATGAAGTTCGTTCTGGCACGTAATCAACACTGGTTTTCATATCAATGCCAATTGCAAGTCCTACAGCAGGGCGTTGGAAGAACCAAGAATCAACAACATTTGCAGCAGTAGTTAATCCACCTTCAACACGAGTTTCAAGAATCACAAACTTAAACCCGACTAAAGTGTCAATTTCACCAGAAACAAGTGCTTTTACTGCTTGAAAATCTACAGATGTAGCAGTTGTGTCGTTTAGCAAACCTGACAACCCAAGAGCATTAACAGCGGCAAACAAATCACTGTTTGGCACACCTTGATCGCGCAATTCAACTTGCGCTTTAATAATCTTAGACATGTTAAGATTTGTTCCTGCACCACCAACACCAGTACCTACTACACTAGTTAATGGCGTAGAAGCATCCATAGCATCAATTACAAGTTGGTCACAACGACGACCAAGAGCATCAGCAATAGTGCCTGCTAATTCTTGTTTTTCGTCAAAGTTTACATCTTGAGCATCAAACAAATCGGTATACTCAGGAGCATTCCAATTTTGCAAAGTTGCAGTCCGAAATTCGTGCGCTACATCCATAGGAGTAACAAGATCAGAAGTAGACTTTTGATTAGCTAGTCCCTTCCCCATACGACGAAACTTATAAGTATCGCCCACTACATTGTTGCGCTGTGTTACAGCACTTTTCAGCAGGCCACTACCTTGATAGGCGTGTTTGACCATACTGTCAAATTCCGTAACCGCAACAGCGGATAAAGTTTTACTCATGTGTATTTCCTCAAAAAAGAGTAATTTAAAAACAATTTTTTAAGGTATGTGCTGAGTACCCAGTAATCTGGTCAGCAGTCAACCTAAATCACTGGGCATACTAAGATGGTATCCAGATTGGGCGATTATAACTTAAAATATATACTTACATCAACCAACTGTTATTGCGTTAGGTTTATCGCCTCCCCATTCATGTTGCATTCTTTTTATTTTCTTTTCATGGTCAGGGCTAACGCTTCTTAATAATTGCCCATTTTCATGTTTTTTAAACATTTCAGTTTCAATGTCAGACCATGTAATTCCTGTTGGACTTTCTCCACCATCAATAGGAAGTTTAACAGGAGCAGTAGCTTTAACTAACATTTCTACTAATTTAATAGAATCAGCATTTGTAACTAACTCTCGCGCTTCTTCATATACTTCTGAGCTAAGATTGTTTTTCAAAAATCCTTCAACAGTCTTAATCCTATTGTGTGCGTTATCACCTAACTTAGCTAATTCATCTTCTTGATTTACTTCGTTTACAGCTTGATCTTGTGCAGACAATAATTGCCACGCATCATTATATGCGTCTTGACTCATGTTAGTTTTTGCAGCAAATTCATTTAACTCTAATAACAAAGCATCGTCTGACTCAATGCCCTCTGGAGTTTCATAGCCATCTTTGGGTGAGCCAGTAAAGCCACCAAACTTTTTATTTAACTCAGAATATGCTTTAGCTTGATCTGATACGCTTTTGTATTTATCTGGAATATACCAATCTGGAATATCGCCACTGCCTTTAATACCTTCAGAAAGAAAAAACTCTCCTTCACCTAAAGTTGGTGCTGCTTGATCTAACAGAGTATCGCTAGTGTTTTCAGTCGCGGTCTGTTCTTCTTCCATTGTTTACTCCCAAGGTAAATTAATAATCTTTCGTTTTTTGCTTAATGGTTGATGTTTCATTTTTATTTCAAAAAATTTTCTTTTACCGTTTAACAAAGCAAGTGTATTAATATCAATCCATTCAACGTGTTTGCCGTCTTTGTTGCATCTAAATGCACAAAACTTTTGAACATAATCGAATGAATCAAATTGATATTCTTTAGCTAAATCTTCTAACCATGACATTTTAAATCCAGATTCTTTTAAAAACTTTTTTGCACCATCAGGCACAAGAATTTTTGGCGTAGCTTTTACAGCACGTTTTTTAATTGTTTCAGTCATAAAAGTTCTGCTTGGTTTATTTGATTTATAATGAATTTAATTACGCCAGACTCGCCATTGTGATACGCAGCTTCATAATTTGCGTTAGAAGAATTAAATGGTGTATCGTTGTTATAAATAAATCTTTGATGCAAATCTTCAATTACTTTTTTGCCATTGTCATCAGCAAAACATCTGTTATATGCTTTGGCTAATTCAGCAGCTTTTGATCTTTTTTCTGCATTATGTTTTTTAGCGGCTTTAGTATTAACTGCCGCTTTATCTATTTCGTCCCAACTCATTGCATTTGAACAGGCGGTGAAGAAGTAGGCAATCCGGCTTGTTCAGCTTGCGCTCCTGCTTGTATTATCTGTTGTTTTTCAGCTTCAGTTCTAATTAATTCTGCAGGCATTCCTGTTTTAACTCCGGCCCATGTTCCAAAATCTTCAGTCTTAAATGCAATCATTGCCTGATCTGGCCCCGCAGTTTGCAAAACAAACGCAACTGCTTGCTGAACGCTCATTAAATCTTCTCCATCTTGCGCTTTAGCTAATGGAGAAAGGAATTTAATATCAATATCACGCCCATCTAATTGAATTGGCGTAATTAATCCGCGTCTTGTAAGAATATATGTAACTCTTTTAATAATTGGTATTAATACCTCAGTCTGTAGCCGCCCAAATGCGCTACCAATCCTCTTAGCTAGTTCCCTAGACTCTAATGCTACCTCAGTAGCAGATCGAACAGGGCCAGAAGGATCGCGCAAATCATTAAACAATGCACGTTTAATAGCATTTTGCAGTTCAATAATTTCAAATTGTGCTAATGAAAGATTGCTTCCTGTATCTAACCGCTGAATACTAGGATTAGATGAGTTATTAGAACCAACAGGAATAACAATTCCTGGTGATATGCTTATATTGTAGGGATTTGTAACACCGTCATCCGTAGCTGTGTACATTCCTGCTAAATCAATAGCCGCTTTTTGTAAAACAAACTCTTTCGCTTTGTTTAAAGACCGCACATCAGGCAATGCTTGCAATGCCGGCCCTCTTCCTCTAATTTCACCTGATACTTTAGAGTATCTTCCAGTAACCCAAGGACTAGATGGCCCATAATCTTGCATCCAACTTATTCGATCTTCATTTTTTACCCACACACAACCATAATATGTCTTAGCTATAGGCATATACACAACACCCTCACTAAGTTCTACATCAGAATCTGGCGCATTTTTAATTTTTTCAGCAATAGCTTCAGATGGTTCAAATCCAATCCAATGTCTTTCTAAGTTACGGGCTTTGACAGTAAACTTTCGCCAATGCGTTTCAATTGTGCCAAATGGCCCTTCTTCAAATGCTATACCTTTTTGTGGAATAGCATTAAAAATAACAGGCATATTGTCATTGTCTTCTTCATCTACTCGTAACGTACCTGTACCTATTAGTAAATCTAAAGCGTGTTCGTAAAACTGAGTAGCAAAATTACTACGATTAATATAATCAAATATCGTAATTGCTTGTTTTTCCAAATTGGCTCTAATTTCTTCTTCAGATACTCCATAATCACCTTCTTCTAACATTTTTAAGACTTGATCTGACGGAGCAAATGTCGCCCACCTAGCCCATATAGGAGCAATATTTTCTTGAAGTTTACTAGCACCTTGCTGTATTGCCTCAAGAGCAGTCGAGTCAAAGATTCTTTCCATCTTTTTTTGACCCTGACGGTTGCTGTCAAACAAATTTCTATTAGGTAAGAAAAACTCATACACATCGTCAAGTATGTCGTGCCAATACATAGCTATTTCAAATGCTTTAGCTTCTCGCCTTTTTAAATCATTGAGCGACCCTAACTCTTTAGGCAATTCCATTATGCTGTTCCTGATCTTGCGTTAGCCTGTGCTTGTGCAGATGCAATTTGACTAGCAGACATACCAAACATTCCTCGACCTACACCGCTTCCCATATAACCGCCACCGCCTATTCCTGATCGTTTTTTAGCTGCTTTAGGTGTAGATGCTTTAGCCAATAAAGATTTAGTTCCTAAAGTTCCTCTTGCTACAGCTTTTAGACGCTTTTCACCTTCGGCAATTTCCTCATCAAGAGCAGCTTGTTGGCGCATTACCATTGCTTTGTCTTCAGCAGTTGGTTGTGGAGCTTTTGGTCGTTTCATTTTTTTGCCTCTTTTGTTTCGACAAATGTTTATACAATTGATATGGAGTTAATATAAACATATTATTAATGCCTAATAGTTGTTTGGCATGACCAACACACGTATTTAACATTAATAAATTGTTATTCGTTGCGTTTTGTTTATACCCGCACATAATAAAAGGTTCGTCGAGTATATCATCTTTG
>JGI24004J15324_10000369_pt1 | contig 18245 bp, 33 predicted proteins | sample LinPmetageLP32_FD_15324 | JGI IMG/M metagenome (IMG submission 15324)
TACTAATAGTTTAGCTTTCATACTATAAGTACGATAAAATCACAAAGTGTACTCCACCCTATTTAAAAAAAAACCCTTAACCAGTATTAACCAGTTAAGGGTGTAAAGACTTGACAAAATTTGTCAATTAATAAATAGGTTAAAGTAGGTTAAGTTAACCTCCCCTACATTGTTTTTATTAATAATTTATTTTAGAGATTCTTTAAGAATTGTTTCTACTGTATTGTTTATAGACCTGTTTTCTTTCTCAGCTTTAATCTTTACTTTGTCTAGAATCTCTTTGTCAAATCTAAAGCTTATTGGAACTTTTTTTTGTTTCATTTCTGTATATTTAAAAAAGGGAGCTGTTACACTCCCATTGTTGTTATTTTGTTAAAAGGTTATTTAAATATAAAGCATCTAAACCTTCTTTTGTTGATACTAAAAAACTATGCAAACTGTTAATTCTATCATATTCTTTTATATTTAAGCCTTGCATATAACCTTTACTTACATTTCTTTTTAAGTCTAATACTTTAATTTCTTTTATTGCTATTGTAATTGTCATTTTGTTAAGTTTACATAACTGCTTCATTGCAATTATACAGCTAATATAATACCTTTTGCAATACTATGCAATACTTTATTTAAATACTTTAATGTTTTTTTAATAAATATGATACTCTCCTCTGTTAGGATTTTCTAGTTGCATCATTAAAGCATACCTAGCTGCATCAATACAGTCAGGATGAGAGCCTGTAGGCTTTTGTAGATCGTTGCCCTCTTTGTCTTTTGCCCATATATAACCCTGAAGCTCCTTAATTAAATTCTTACTTCTTCTAGTTACATAGATTTCATTCTGGTTCATTAAGTTAATTCCATAGACTATTGAATCCCTACCTTTTGTCACAGGATAAACTCTATGACCATAGTTATTTAACTCGGCTATTGATTTAGGTTCAGCTGAATCGGCATAGATGTTTTCTTTGATATGAAGATTAGTTAAGAATAAACTAATGTCTCTATTATGCATACCCTTTTTATAAAGCAGTTCATCAAATATGTAAGCATTATTCCATTTGTATAATCTAATGTATGTAGAGGGATCAACAGAATAACCAAAATCCATTCCTCCACAAAGCAACCTAGCATCATTTGGTATATTATCAATCTCTTTCCAGTCTGAAATACAAACACCCTCCAAACTTCCTATTTCTCCTAAGCCATAGACTTTCCACCAGTTAGCCCAATATGTAGAAGTCTTAGCTTTGTATTTAGCTTTCTCTATTTCCTTTACTATAGATTTAGGTAGGCTGTCATTGTCTTTATAAGTTAAAGTAATAAAGTCAGTTTCACTTTGTCCTATAAGTTCCTTATCTACCCAAAATAGATTAGCAGGATTATAGTCTAGCCAGATGTTTCCACTTGTTCTTACTGCTAGTTGTTGGTAAGCATCAAAAGGCACATTGTTACATTCATTAATATATAAGTCTGTTCTTCTTGCCCCTCTTAGTTTATCTGGTTGGTCTGTGGAGAAAAACTCTATGTAAGAGCCATTACTAAATTCGTATTTTAAAGTGCTTCTATTAAACTTCTTTTCATAGTATCTATTCAGACCTTTTAGAATACTTAAAAAGTCTTTTAAAGCACCTCTACGCAAGTGAGGAATAGATTCAGATACTACACTAATTTCTTTGCCTTTGTTTTTAATAGCATAATCAATAAGAATTAATAAGATTGCTATTGTTTTTCCTGCTGAAGAACCACCTCTAATTATCTTAGTTCTATTATTTAGGTTTCTTAATTTATTTAAGGCTAAGGTTTTTTTTACTTGCATGCTAATCTATAAACAAAGGAAGGTCTTCATTTATTGTAATGTCCTTAGTTTCAATTGGTCTTCCTCTTCTATAATTTAAATAAAGCTGTATTGCTCTAAGATCGCCATTTGCAATTAATTCTTTAAGTTGTTTAATTACCTCTTCTTCACTAATAATCAAATCTAATTTTTCTATTAAATCTTGCTCTTCAGATTTAGGCTTTCTTCCTGCTCCTAATCTTTTACCTCCATTGTATTTTCTTTTGTCCATAATTGAAAAAGATTGATTAATCAATTTTTATATTCTCATTTGGAAGTGGAACTTCTACATTAAACCACTCCCTTAAAAACTCAACACACTTTACATGAAACTCTTCTTGTTCTATTGTAGAGTTATCAGTTGTCGATTTTGGTGTCTGTATTATCTCAGCTGTTTGTTCATTAACTCTTTCATCAAATAAAAATCTATTTTTAAAAAAATCATGTGTTTTTTCCTTAGACCATATTTCACCCCATTCGTTATATATTGCATTTACTGCTATTGGAATTATTACTCCAAAATAATAAGCATTTTGAGGGGAGCTTCTGTATTTCGTTTTCATCTTAATTATAACTTCGACATTTTTTCCCTCAAAGTGTTTAACAGCATTTGCTATCATTCCTTTGTTTCTAACTAGCTTTCCGTTTAAAACTTTGGAGACAACAGCAATACTTTTCATTTAATCTCTATATATAACTAACTTATTTTTTTTATTATTTACAGTAAAGCCATTTTTTTCAAGAATGTTAATTGCATATTTAACCTCTCTTTCTTGCTTTCTGAAATGTTCAAAAATATGATTGTTAATTGCTTCTGGCATAATTTATTTTTTTAATTTTGGTACTCTATTATAATTGATATTTAATTTTTTATTTTTATTAAAATTCCATTTATTAATCACGTTCCCTTCAAAATCCAATATTGTATAACCTTGTAATGCTAAAATCTTAATAGCATTTAACACTTCACCAACCTTATCATTAATTTTATAAGAGTTAAACATTAATTCTTATATTCCAGATATAGTTGTTTCATAACATTTACCATTTCCCTTACACATGATCCACAGGAACTCACCTCTCTTTTAGATGCTAATACCCTATTGTGTATTATTACCATTATTTTTTGCTCTTCGTGTGTTAAAGTTGGTCTTTTACTAGAATAGAAATTATCAAGCCATTTATATTCGTCATCATTTAAGCAGTCTTTGCTTCTATATGGAAATACTTTATTAAGTAATTCTTTTCTTTCATCACATCCACAGTCTATGCCTGTTACTTCACTTACTTTTTCAACTACCTTTTTTATTCCAGTTGCTTTTGTAAATTTTTCAATAGTGTCTCCAAGCCCTTTTGATTTTGGAGCAGACTTTTTCTTTGTTGCTTTTTTAGCTTTAACCTGTTTTGCCATAATAATATTCTTTTGCTACTTCTTTTTTTATTGTTAGTTTACACCTTTTAAGTGTTTTAAATACAGACTTACTGCTTATGGTAGTTGCTGTAGAAATTTTTCTAATGCTTGGTATATGGTAAACATATAAGTTCAACATTTTTTTATCATACCAATACATATTAGAAATTGTTTTTTCAATTGTATTAAAAACAACCTCCATGTTTTTAGTAGAATTACTTTCTTCTTCTTTGTCTATGTTTGAGTTAAGTGAAACTGTTAAAAGTTTCTTTTTTTTATAGTCATCAATAATTATACTTTTTAAAGTTCTAAAAAAGTATTTCTTATTTATTTTGTTATTTATATCATAATATTTTTGAGGATCAAAAGAATTAAGTCTTAATAATTTTATGTAGGCATCTTGGACGTAATCCTCAGCGTTTCTTTTTTGGGATAGACTTAAGGCGTTTTTAATAACATACCTTACCCACTCCACATGGAATTTTGCTATGTCAACTATTACTTGGTCTTTACTCATTTAACTAAAACTAATGTTGCATTAGGTTCTAGTTCATCAAGTAGTGCTTCGGTTAGTTTCCATTTAAGTCTCCAGACATCAGTCTCAAAACCTTTAACTTCAACAAGCTCTATTGAGCCATCAGGATAAACTACTTTAAAATCAATAAAGTAGTTACAAATTTTCTTTTCATTTACATACAATCTTAAGGGGTGCTGAGGAATGTACTCAGAAATTTCACCTGCTTTTAGTCTCCATTCTAACTCTGCTGCATAATCAGCTTCTTTTTTACTATGGTAGGTTCGACCATTGAACTTTTGCTTTACAGCTTTGTACTTATTTCTATTCTGATATTTCTTAGTGTACATACTAAGCAATACATTATATAAAAAAAATCAATACAAAACAATACTTTTATATTCTTTTAATTAACCAATCACTTTTATATGATCGTTTAACAATTCTATAATAAGATTAATTACTTTTTGTTTTTCTTTTTTAGATTTAACTTCGTTTGGTATAGGCAAAGGAGTAGTCTGTGGATTAAAATAATTTTTAAGATATTGTCCAAATTTTCTCATCGGTGTAAGGGATAGAAACCAAATAAGTTTTTTCATAATATTATTTTTTATCTATTTGTTTTAATTTTTTTATTGCCCATTCAATTCCTGTAGCACCTCCCCAAGCATCCCACATTAAACCACCACACCCCTCAGAGTATGGAACATCTTTATGCTGTTGATGTCTTTTGAATGAAGCCATTCTTGCAATCGTTTCTCTACTAATATTTTTTTTGTCTGCTAATTGCCTAGCTCTAGTCCAACCAACTTGAGTTCCACAGCTTGAGCCATTTTCTTCTTTGTACTTAATTGCTTTCTTAGCATTGTTAGAAGCAGAAGCAGGATAGTCATTATAAGATTTAAGATTAACTTTTTCATAGTTGTCTCTATATTGTTTTGAACATACTGCTAGTCTTTGATCTGTATTAGGAAATTCGCTTACGCTTGTAGAATTACTCATGCATCGTTGCATAAAATCCTTTCTACTTTCTGACGCTTTTGGTTTTGGTAGTGGCATATTAATTGTTTTTTATTTTAAACTGCTATATATATTTGTCCTATGTTATTAAAAAGAGGTTTTACTATTTTTTCAAGTTTTAAATACAGAAGTTTATCTTCTTTTATTTGTCTTTGGAGTTTTTCAACTTTTTTTATATTTAATTCTCTTTTTAAAACATAAACATTTTTTAAAGTATAATCATGGCTTCTATCAAATTGCCAACTTTGTAACATTAATATTGATAATTTCTCTTCATCAATACCTGCATATTTTAAATGTTTATATAAAAAATATATTGCTTTATTAGCTAAGTATACTCGTTCTTTATTATCATGCTCTATATTTTTAACTTTTTCTAAGGCTACATCTTTAGCTATTTGTAAAGACTTATATTTAACCGACCACACAAAATCAGTTGGAAAATTAAAATTTAAAAAGTCATCTTTAGTATATTTTAAAGATTGTAGTGTTTCTATCTCTTTTTCATCTTCAGTAATAGCTTTTTTAAAATATTGTAAATTTGAAAATGTTAACAATTTTTTATCCCACCTAAGTGCATTAATTTTAATAAGTCCATAATTTTTATGATTTAAAACGTACCAGTGATTTATTTCTTTTCCGCTTTTATGTCTAACATATCCTAATATGCTTAATGTGTTTAACCATTCTTCAAAAGATAAATCATAGGTTGGTATTTGGTTAAAAACACTTATAGTCATGGCTTTGTTGTTTACTCTAATAGCTTTTATTTCTACTTTTAAAGTTGTCAATGATAGTTCTTGTTTAGTGTGTATGTAATTGTCGATTTCTTGCATTTTGTTTTATTGTTTTAGGTTATATATTTTTAGATTTGTATATTTCATTCTCATGTTCTCTTGCTGAAGCTTCTTCTGCTAAATTAAATCGTTCATCTAGGTAGGTTCTAAAAAAGGTTAATATTTTATCTATAGAAAGCCTTTCGTAAAACTCACCATATTGCCCTGAAATAATTCTTTTAAAAAGTAAAGTTAGATCAGACATTTTAAGCATATAAAACTCTTCAACAACCATGCTAGAACATAGATTAATTTGTTCCTCGCTCATTGGTTTATTTAGATTTAAAACTTTATTTAAATACAATAACCAAAAAGTAATAAGCCCCTCTGTAAATTGTCTTCCTTGTTCGTTTTGAAACCTACCAATGCTTGGAGCTTTACTGCTCATGGCTTGTTCTATAGTTTTTACTTTGCCAGAAAATGCTAAACAATTTTTAGGACTGTATTTTTCTAGCAAGTTCTTCTTGGAACTCTGTTGAATAGCTGAGTTCATTTTTATTACTTTGTTTTCCATTATATATTCCTTTTATATGAGGTATTGTATTATTCAAATTGTTTTTCCAGTTCTTAATAGGTTTACCATGTCCGTTTTTCCATCCGTTGTCCTTCCATGAATTATATTTAGATAATAAAGCAAACTTAAAAGGCTCTGAATCTTTGCCTAGTTGTTTATAGATTGTATAGCTATATTCTAAAAATTCTTTTTCGGTGGGTATATTAACTCTATTTCTATTTTTATTTCTATTTTCATTTTCATTTTCATTTTCATTTTCATTTTCCATATGTTTAACATATGTTTTAGATATGTTTACAACAGAGGACTCGTCTTTGTTTTTTCTGTTTTTTCTTCTAGATTCACTATAAGCTTTTCTCTTATTGGCTTCGGTTTCAAGTCGCTCGTTATAATACATTTTTTGACCGTCTATTTTAAACATGTCAAAGACATCTTCATCATATGTTTTACATATCTTCAACATATCTTTTTTCCTCAAGTGACCTTTTTGATGTTGTAGGCATAAAAGTCTAATAAATTTTCCAACTTGGTCATCAGTTAAAAACATAGTACCAGTCAAAAAATCTGAGCTGTAAAACAAAAAAGCAGGATCCTTAGACATAATTAATTTCTTTTGTGTTAGTGGCGTACATATCAGAAGCTTTTAAATAAAGTTCCTCTTGTTGACTATTATTTAATTTTGGAAAAACAACGTCAATTTTTTGTTTATAAGAAGCAGTTTCTTTGTTAAGTAGGTTAATACATTTTAAACTGCAAAATCTAGCTTTATTAAAAAAATCAGGATCGGTTTCCATTAAGTCATCAAATCTTTTTATGGCAACACTTATTGTTGAATGATTTCTATTTACAAATGCACCTATTGTTGATCTGGTGTGCTTAGTACATTTTGAAGCAATATTTGCATAGATTTTCAAAGCATCACAAAATTTTCTTTCTCTTGTTTTTAAAGAGATATTAATATTGTTGAACTCTGATTCAACTACAGCTTTAATTTGAATTAAATCTTGCATCATTTTTTAATTTTGTTAGCTTCTCTTCAAACCTTCTTAATTCTTTTGTAGAATCTTTTATATGCTTTTTAATAAGATCATGACTACAGGCACTCAAATCTTTATATAAATCTTGTTTACAAAGTGAAATTTCTGCTGATAAGTGTATTATATGTCTACTGATACTATTATAAGTTTCATTAAAAGAACAAAGTTTAAAAGTTGAATTTACTTTGCCAGTTATATAATTCCTGGATGAACTTACAGATTTTACTAAAAAATCATTTTGTAGTTCTGTCATTCTTGAACGAACTGTGTTAAGACTTAATTTATTGTTAGATATTTTTGTTATCTCTTGACAGGTTAAGCCATTGGGATTGTTTCTTAAATAATTCCAGACTGCTTGTCTATGTGTTATTATTGTCGGTTGGTGTGAAATAAAAGAATTATTTCTGTTTATAATTGTTTCCATAATTAAAAGGGTAAATCGTTAGGTTCATCGTTATTCATGTCATTGTCTGAAATAGTTTCAGCATTAATGCCATTTTTCATTCTCCATTCTGAGGAAGACTTAATGGTTTCTTGTAACCAAGAGGGAACTAAATCGTTAACAGTTGTTATTGCATCTGGATTATAATTGTCGTTATAATCCCAAATAAAACTATGATTAAATTGACTAGGACATTCAAGTCCTTTTGGAAGAGTAGAAATTCCACCAATATTGGCATAGGTCTTGTCTCCTACAGAGTTATGTACTATTGAAAGCATACACTCAGCTCCCAGTAGTTTACTTAAATCAAAGGCTTGGCAATCGTCTTGAGTTAGTGCTTTGCCCCTCCAGTTATTTAAAAAAGGTAGTAAAGTAGATTTTTCATGTAATGACTTAGTAAATTGTCTCTCAATTACATAAGGCTGTTCACCTTTTTCAGGATTAAATACTTTGGTCAATGTAGGCAGTTCAAACTTTAATCTTATTAATGTTCTGCTTTTCTTTTGTCCTTGATATTCAGTAAGAATTGTTCCAATATCAATCATTGAAATACATCTTGCAGGATAACTTCCTGAAGGAATAATTTCTCTTTTTACAGAGCTTGAATTTGATAGTATCATATTTATTTATTTAAGGTTTGTTTAGGTTTATATACTTTTAAAATAGGTTCAAAATATCCCTTGTCTATTAGCTGATAACTAATTGTTTCGCCTGCGTTAAAAACAGTTTGTGGAATACTATTGAACCAAACACCGTTGTCTCCATTTTCCATAAACACATCGAAAACAAAGTTTCCGTTTCTTATTCTTCTAGCAGAGCTTATCGATTCTATTTTTTGATTCATTTTAATAGTCATGAAATTGAGCTTTAAGGATTCTAAATTGTTTGCCATGTGTAGTAGCTTTAATTTTGCCACTTTTAATTCTTTTAGTAACTGTAGGAGTACTAAGATTTAAATATTTAGCAGTTTCTTCAATTGTCATCTGAATATTTAAATCGTTTGCTTTTATTATTGCTTCAAATACTGTCATCTTATCTGTGAACTCAAAGCCAAATTCGTTGTAAAGTTTAGTGTCTAAATTTTNTGCCATTANGATTGAGGNGTTAGGTTAAACAATTCTATTCGTCTCTGTAATATTGATAAAACTTCATTATGGTATTGATCTGGAATTTGTTTATAACCAGAAAACCAGTTGTTTCTTATGGATAATGGTTTTTTACTGTAATGCTCAGCTAAAACTTTTATTAGCTGTTTTTGTTGGTCGCTATCTAATAAATTAAAAAGCGATTGAATGTTCTGTTCCATTTGTTATAATGTTATTAATTACACTTATTTTAAGTTTTCGGTATTGTATTGGATTTATGTCTAAATAATTGCCATCAGCATCAATTACATTTATAGAAATTTCAAAGGATGAGGTTAAATTGTTATAATGACAATAGCCATCAATTTCTATAATAAAATTTCCAGATTTCATTTGAACGCCATCTAAATCATAATTAGTAGATGTGTACTGGTCTAAATAAAATGGCAGTGTAATTGGTTGCATTTCTTCAAGAAATTTTGTAAATTGTATACTGTTCATTGATACTTATTTAACGTTTATTATTATTATTATACAAACAAAAGTAATCAATTGAATACAAACAAACAAATAAATTTTGTAATAAATTAAAAAAGATTACAAACTTTTATAACCTAACCAATAGAATACTAAACAAAAAAAAGTGGAAAAAACGACAATTAATAGCAGAATACAACAGATTATTAGTTCAAATCAATTAACAATTTCTAGTTTTAGTAGACAAATTGGATTAATAAATGGAGTTACTATCTCTAAAATTATTAATCAAAACAGAAAACCTTCCTCTAAAACTATAGGAAGAATTATTAATGCCTTTTCTGACATAAATTATGACTGGCTTATAAATGGTGAAGGTGAAATGTTAAAAGAAAATAAAAATAAAATACAGTCTGTAAACAACGATGAACTAACTGTTACCAGTAAACAAGTAATTGATTTTATTAGTACAGACATTAAAGATTATATTGATAATCGTGTTGGTAAAAATACAGAAAATTTAAATTTAAATTATCTAAATATTAAAGAAGTTATTTTAAGTGAAATTAATACACTTATAAAAAATTACCATAATAACACTATAAATAGAATGAAAAAATTATATACACCAATGGGAGTTGAAAATATATTAAATGAAGTTGATATAATGAAACAAAAATCTATAACCAATAATAATAAATTTATAAAAGCACACAGCAAAACTTTAAAAAAAATAGATAGTTTAGAAACAAAAATTAATAAAATCACTGAAGCTGTTTTACAAATTGAAACCTATAATTTATTAGAAGAAAAAAGAAAAGAAAAAATAGACAATAAATAAAATAACATAGCAGAAATAAGGCTTTCTGTTTTTAATAATAATACAATTACATATGAACTTTCAAGATTTTACAGAAGCAATTCACCATACAAAACATTTATCAGAAGAAGAAAAAGATATTCTATATAAAAAATGGAAAAAAGAATACTTTAAAAAATTAAAAAATAAATATTCATTTGTAAAAAACATAGAAACAAAATCTTAGCTCCAAAGTTTGTTGCTTGTTTCAATAAGTGTATTGTCATTTATTTTCTTATATTTTTGTAAAGTTTTAACATCCCTTATTCCCGCTATTTTCATTAGTTGGTGATCTGGCATCCCTCTTTCACTCATTAGAGTAATATACGTTCTTCTTGCAGTGTGACTTCCAATAAGTTTCCATTTGGGAAACACTTCTTCTTTTTTATCTTTACCCATGTAGCTTACTTTTTTTATTTTGTCGTTAATTTCAAGCTTTTTACACAGTGCCTGTATTCTTATATTAAATTTTTGACTTGAAATTTTAGGTAGTTTCCACTGGTATTTTTCTAATAAATTTCTCAGTTTAGGATGCAGAGGGATTAAAGAAGTGATTTTAGTTTTTTTAGATTTTTTTATAATAACAGATTGCCTTTGGTCAGCTTTTTCAAACATAGAATAATCTGAAAACCTTTGCCCAGTATATGCTCCAATTAAAAACAAATCTCTAGCTCTTTGTTCCGCTCCTTTAAGATTTGCTTCTTCTAACAATTTTAGTTCAGATTCAATTAAATGTACATCGTTGGTTTCATGTTTTTTAATAGTAAAATGTTTATAATCATTATTAATTTTGTAACCTTTTTTTTTAATCCACAATAAGCATGTTTTAAAAAAATTAAAATATCTATGGAGCGTATTGTCATATAATTTGTCATTATTTCTTAAATAAGAAATAAAAGAACTATAAAAATTATTATCTAAGTCTCTTAGTGTATATTTTTTATTATTTATTGATTGAAATTTTATAAATTTATTCAGCACCACTTTATACTTTTGAATTGTCTCTTTACCAACTTCTTGCATTTTAATTTTTTCATTAATAAATTCAATCCAAAAATCTTGTAAATAAATAAGTGTTTTTTTCTTTTTACTAAAATGTTCTTTTAGATGTCCTATTGTAAGTCCACTTCCATTTTTTTCAATAGCCTTATTTAATTTTTTATTTAACTTAATAAGCTGATCCGTTATTCTTTTATTTTTATAACTGTCACCCCCCCTTTTTAATTTAGGCAGTCTATTTAGTTTAGACCAGTCTTTAGGATGTATTGAAATATTAGCAGGTTTTACAAAAAGTTTTTTTTCTTTTTTTACATAGTATTGTATTATAATTGGAGTTGGTTTATTAATTTTAGGTTGTTTTAAATAGAAATACATATTTATAAGTGTAAGAAAAAGTGTAAGTAAATATATGTCTAAATTAATAAAATATATAAAATTAGATAAACTATAAAAAAAACTTAGAAGGTTTTTACTCTTATTTTAAATAAAACATAAAACTAGATAAAAGAAGTTCGAATCCCCGTCTCTCCGCAAAATCCCTTGTAAGTCATTGATTTACAGGGGATTTTTTTTTATAAGTGTAAGTATTAGTGTAAGTTTTGCTATAATTAGCTGTTTATTTACCAAGTTCCATTAATTCATTTATACAAGTTTTGCCACCAAAAACAACTGCACATCCAATAGCAGGCTTTTTTCCTCTTTTAGCATAAGCAAAACTATACTGGTCAAAGTCAATGCCACACCCAACCTGACAACCAAAAATTTTAAAGCTTGCACCAACAAAATACTCAGTGTAAGCCTGTGTGTGTAAATGTCCCTGCACTGTACTCATTAAGTCTGATTTGCATTTTGTTCTAGCAGTTCCTGCTTCTCCATGAACATATTGGACATTATCATAAACCACCCTATCTTTAAATTTCCATTTTGGAGTTTTTAAAACTTCTTTATAGGATTTAATCCATGCCTTTGGTATGTTACCAGAAAAAGCTTTTCTACGTATTAAACGATCATGGTTACCAATTAAAACATCAGCTTTTGGAAAAGCTTCATACCACCTAGCAATTCTTTTTATAGCAAATTCAAGTTCTTCAGCTCCACTCATGCCATCGGGATCGGTTTCATGATAAGAACTAAAATGGTTGTCAATTAAGTCACCAATAAATATTACTTTATTACANTTNTGTTTACTATAGATATATTCACAGTGGTCTAAATAAGAATCTAAACAAAATGGTTCATGTAAATCACCAATAACTAAAATGCGAGATTCTTTTTTTGTTATATGCTGATAAGCTATTTTTTTATTGCCTTTAAGTCTTGGTCTTATTTCTATCATTTACCCTGTCCTTTATATCTTTTCAAGTAATGTTTTGAGGATTTGAGTTTGCTAGATTTATTTTTTGAATGTATTCCTTTTCGTTTTCTAGATTTAGATTTATATATTGATAAAATCTGATTTTTAGCCATTATTTTCTTTTAATTTTTTCAAATGATCTGCCACCGAAATAAGCTGATATAACAGTAATTAAAGTAAGTTGTAATAAATCAATCCATGTGTCTTTCACTTCGAAATTTATAACACCTGCATCAATAAAAATTATTAAAATTGTAGAAATAACTAAAAATAATAAAACAATAGGCCTTACATTTTGTGAAAGCCATGAGCCTTTATTGTCTGAAAGCCACCTTTCAGTTACATTTTGTTGCATCTCACTTTCAGCTTCTAAAAATACCTTAGCCATTTCATTTTCAAACCTTGCACGATCCTCTTTTGAAAAAGTATGTCTTGCTATTATATCACTTATTTTTTCAGCTACGTTTCCTGCTGCTCCACCAAAAATTTTTGATAGTATTTTTTTCATAAAATAATTTTAAAACAATTATTAATATTATAATTGTATAAATGTTTGCATGACTTTCGCCACAAATTCCAAGTAAGTGTTGAAGTGTTTCCATCATAATTTATTGTAAAGGTAAAACAGTAAAAGAGCCTATAATTAAAATAACTATTATTATGAATATAAACTCAATTGTCTGTTCGTTCATCTTTTATATATTTTGTCTTCTAGTTTATCTAGTCTTTTTGCTTCTGTTTCAATATGCTGCTCTAAAAAATTAATTTTTTGCTTTATTACGTCAAGAGATTGAGCAGGAGGCAATTTTTTAGCCACTTCTATTTCTTGTTTATTTAGTTCTATTTGTTTTGTAAGTGTTGAATATGTCATTGTTAAACTTATAATACCTCCGACCACTAATATTAAGGTTTTTAAATCTAAATTTAAATCTGATTTTCCGTCTCCATCTATGTCTAAGTTGACTTTTTTATTTTCTATTCCCATCAGTTATATATTTGTACTCTTCCTTAGCATTAAAACATGGACAAACTTTTTTATTTGTAAAATCGTTATGCCCATAAACTGTAGCATTTGGATATTTTTGTTTTAACTCTTTTAATAGTTTTTTTAACGATTCTTTTTGTTTTTCGGTTCTGGTGTCTTCCCATTCTGTCATATCTCTATTCATTCCTCCAATATAACAAATACCTATAGAGCTTCTATTTTTTCTGAAACAGTGAGCTCCAATTTTTTTTTCTGGTCTAGCTTCTTGTATCTCACCACTAAGAGTAATTACATAATGATAACCACAATCTGACCAACCATTTCCAGTAACATGCCACTCTGTAATATCTTCCACATCAAACTCTTTATGTTCTGGAGTAGCTGAACAGTGAACTATAAGCTTATTTATTTTTCTCATAGTTTTTTAGTTTTTAAAACTGTGTAAACAATAGTACAGATAAGAAGAATTACTTTTAACCATGTCTCAATTTCAGTCATTGTCAAAGCCAAAACAGCAGAGTTTAAAAAGTAAATCTTCAAATCTGTTATGTCCATTATTTTTATTTTATATATTCGTCAACTACAACAGCTTCTTCTTTCTCTTCTATTGGTTCAAAACTTCCATTTTTTAAATCAATATTGATTTTACCATAATCTTCTTCTAGTTTCTTTTTAAACTCTTCGCTTTTTAACTGTGACTGATTTAAAGCATGTAGCAAATGGAATTTTTGATTTTCTAACGCTCCAATATCATGCAAAGCTTTCGACTGTGTTTGAACATGGTTTTGTAAGGTTTCAAGTTCTTCTTTTTTAATTTTGTTACTCATTTTTATTTATTTAAGGATTAATTTTTATTTGTTTTATTTACATTTACATTCTTGCTTTAATAAATCAACTTCTGCTTTTAGTTCTTGTATTGACTTAACTAATAAAGGAACTATTTTAGAATAATCAACTCCCTGCATTTCTTCAGCATCTTTTTCTCCTGTTACAGCGTCAGGTAAAACTTCTTGCAGTTCGTGAGCCATAACTCCATAGCTTCTGCTTTCATCTAATTTCCATTTAAAGTCATAAACAGGTATTTTAGAAACCATATCTAAACCTGCAAAATCTTGTAAATCTTCTTTTAATCTATAATCAGAAGTTGTGTTAAAAGAAGTTGTGGTATTTGTATATGAAATAGAACCTTTTTCACCACTGGCTTGTAAAAATTGTAATACAGTAGAAGCTCCTGTATCTTCTTTATGAAATTGTAATAAAGCAGGTGCAGTATTATTAGTTGTTGGTATAATAAGTAATTCAGCAGTTGTTGAATCTCCTATTTTAACATTTCCTTCAAAAGTTGCGTTTTTACTTGTGTCTAATGTTAAAACATCTTGAAGAGTTCCTGAAGAATTTGATGTTCTTAATACCATAGTTCCGCCATCACCTGAGGTAAATCTTTTAAATGCTATTTCAGATTTAGGTGTTCCTGTTGAAGTTGAACCTCTTAATACAGCTTCTGCTCCAAAATCTCCTGATGTATTATTAATGTGAAGTAATTGTTGAGGCGAAATAGTTCCAATTCCTACATTTCCCCAATTGTCTATACGCATTTTTTCTGTATTGTCAGTTTTAAATATTATATTAGAATCTACTGAAGTATGGTTAGCATCATAATCAGCACTTAAAGTTAAATTTTGATTAGCTAAAAGTTCTGTACTTCCTGCTGCCCTTGATATTTTAAAAACTTCATAATTAGGGCTTTCTCCTCTACTAAAAATTTGAAAATCTTGAGAACCAGTTGTACCTGCTGTTTGAATTTCTAATAAAGCAGAAGGTGTGTCAGTCCCGATCCCGATGTTTTGTGAACTGTCTATGGTTAAAGCTATAACTTCAGAGCTGTTGTTTGCTGTACTAAAAATCATTTTACCATATTGGCTCTGGTCACTTGATGCATCTCCATCAATGCTAAAATCAATTTTACCAATAGTCACATCACCTGTTCCATTATCAAAGTTTTCAGCATAAATAGTAGAAACAATAAAACTTGTAGTGCTGTTAGCTCTACGACCTGCTAGTCTCAAATCACAAGTTCCATTTCCACTAGTAGTTTGTTTTGCATCTATTTTATAAGAAGGATTACTATTTCCTATTCCTACATCTCCAGAACTGTCTATTGTTAAGGCAGTAGAATCAGATGTACCAATTAACATTGAGTTATTAGAATGAAAATAGGTTATATACCCTGCACTATTTTGAGTAGTATCTGCAAAATATATTGCACTCCTGCCATCAGTATCTCCACCTACTATTGTTATTCCATTTTTATCATTTACACCTGTACTTCCAACAACAAGATTATCTGCATTAGTGTCGTAACCAGATGGCGTTACTCCTATTCCTACGTTTCCAGAACTGTCTATTACTAATCTAGCATCATTTGCTGTATTATCGTATATATAAAATAAACCTGCACCTAATGTATTTGCAGACCCACCCACTGCTACTTCCCAGTTTCTTGTTGTTGTATTATGTAGACCTAAAACTGTTTGGGAAGTATTTGTGCTTTGAATTTTTAATCCTGGATTTGTTCCATTTTGTACAGTGTTAGCTCCAACAGTAACATTTCCTGCAAAAGTTGAGTTTCCAGAACTGTCTATTGCTAAACTATTATCAGGTGCAGTTCTATCTACTAATAATTTTTTACCTGTAGAACCTTGGTCAGATGCTAAAGCTATATTTGTTCCATCATTAATTAAATAAGCGATATCTGTACCTTTTTGTAGTGTTATAAAAATATCACTTGTATCATATATATGTAATTGAGAAAAAGAAACAGGCGTTATTCCAATTCCTACGTTCCCCCCAGATGTTATCCTCATTTTTTCTGCACCATCAGTAAAAAACGCCATATGATAATCACTTGTATTATATCTAATTAAACCCTCGTGTCCATTAATATTATTATTTATAGAAAACATTAATCTACTATAATTACTTGCACTTGCTTGTTGGGTATTAATTATTATACCACCTTTTGTACTATCACTTACTTCTAATTGAGCAAAAGAACCTAAAGTAGCTGATATTGTATCAATTCCTATTAAAACATTTCCTGAACTGTCTATAATAACGGATTCATTAAATGTACCATCCTTTCTAACAGCAAACCTTAAATCTGCTGTTCTATTTGCTGAACTTGAAAAATCTTCTATTGCTGTTGATTTTATGTAAGAACCTGCTATATTATTAGCGGGTGCAAAATATAAGTTAGCAGTATTATTTGAAGTAGCATTTGTGTTTGTTATATATACATTTGTAGTTGTAGTTTGTGAACTTCTTAAAAATACAGCATCTGAAGCAGTACTTGTAACATCTAAATTTCCATTTACATCTACATCTCCTCCAAAAGTTGAACTAGCATCAGCTATTGTCAATACATTAGAAGTGGCATTGTCATCAATTCCTGTAGATGTGAAATTTGTAATTTTGTCACCTGCTGTTATAGCTATGTCTGTTCCTCCAGTTGTATTTCCAACTGCTAAAACCTCCTGTAAAGTATCGTGTAAAGCTACGGAAGCATCAACATAATCTTTTGTAGTTAATGTTAAACTACTATCACCTGAAACTGTAGATGAAGAGCTTACCTTACCGGCAAATATACCATTTCCAGTTTCTCCGTCAAGTTCTATTTTTAAATCAGTATTTTTATAAAATTGTAATTTACTAGCATTAAAACCACTTCCAGTTACACCAGTAAACTTAGTTACTGTAGTTGAATTTTTAATTTGGTCAATAGTTCCGTCAAATTGAGCATTGCCAGTTGTTGTTATGTTATTAGTAATAGTCAAATCATTTCCAATTGTAACATTACTTGGCAAGCCTATTGTTAAAGATTGATTTGAGGCACTTGTTTCAATTTCATTTGTAGTTCCTACAACTGCTAAGCTCTGTGAATCTAAATCAACTGCACCAGTTGTCCCTCCATCACCACTAAAATCTAAATCTTGTGCAGTTATACTTGAATCTATAAGGTCTTTGACAGCAGCTGAAGTTGGAATTGTAGTGTCATTGTCATTGTTAGCAATTCCGTCTGCTTGATCGACAAATTTTGTAATTGAAATGCTTTGTCCTGTATCTGTAAGAGTTCCCCATGCTAAATCACCAGAAATTGTAGCATAACCTGTTATTAATGCATTTCCGGAAATGTGAAGAGCTTCTGTCGGTGTTATGCCTATTCCTATTTGAGTTGTTGAAACATATAAAGGAGTTACATTTCCAAGTCCGTCTGTAAGTTGTTTCGCTGTCCCTCCTATAGCATCGTTGTCAATAGTTTTTAGAATAGCATCGTAAGTAGCTGAAATTAATTGTCCTGTAAATGTCGCCAATGTGTTTTATTTTTAATTTGTTCTACTTTATTTTCTAAATATTTTTTAAGCAAAATTTCGTTTTTTTCTTGCTCTTTTTTTGTTTTTAACTTAACTGCCATCCTCCAAAATTTGCTGTGTCATCTGGATATATATCAGGAAAACTATTTGCATAGTATTCAGGAAATTGAGCAGGCGAATTATCCTGTAAATAATCAATTAACCTGTTTGAAAAGTATTGAGCTGTAGTCCTTTCTTTTTCAATTAAAAAATCTACTTCGTTTTTGTCAGCATTCACAGCATTTTCAGAGGTGTGTTTATATATACCATTGTTAGAAATTGAATATGCACCATAAGGAAGAAATTCAACCATAGCCCAATGACAAAGAGGTTGTTTAATATAATCTTGTACTAAGGTTAAATAATGTCCTGCTAAATTGTTATTAGCAATTTTAGTTTCAAGTTGATTATATAATTCAGTTCCTAAAAATCTTTGTATTTGAATTTCCTGTGCAATAAAAATATATTG
>JGI24004J15324_10000376_pt1 | contig 18093 bp, 30 predicted proteins | sample LinPmetageLP32_FD_15324 | JGI IMG/M metagenome (IMG submission 15324)
GTATGAAGTACGACAACAACAAACACAAATATTTAACTCAGACTGTTTGGTAAAATCAAAAAACAATTGACATCAACTGCGTGATGCATATATACTTGCAAATATAGGCAACAACACAGGCACAACACAGACACGGTAAAACAGAGACAGGTTGCAAATCCTTGAACATAACTCTAGGTCAACAGGCAAAGTCATTATGGCACAACGGGTATTCACAAACACCACCGCGTGAAGTAAAGAAAGCGATGCTATAGGTTGGTATAACCCTCCCGTGAAACAATGCATCTGGATGACGAGTGAGTCCACTCACATAAAGTCACCACCTGGAAACAGGTGGACTCTGAGTTCATCAATCTACATAAAGACAAACAAATAGACGACAGTCTATTTGTGGACTTACACAGTAAGTCCCATACAATGCCATTGACAATGACCCACAAAGATCATATAATCAACACATGAAGCAATTGACACCAGAAGAACAACTGAAAATGCAAAGCGATTGGATCCGTGAACAGGAACGATCAAGGATGGCGGAAGATCAAAGGGTATGGGCCAAGAACAGACGCATACAAAGAAATGCCATCAGGGAATATAAAAAAAGCGATCACAAGGCAATAACAAAGAATACCAGCAAGTCAGACCAGATCATTTGATCCATTTGCTCTGGATACTGCACACTCCATCTTTGGTCAATCTGTACACTCGCTTGTCCTGGGGATAGAACCACTTCAAGGGACACTTACGCAATCCATCCACACAATGACACTCGTTGGCAGTTGGCGTCCTGGCACCCACCTTGCCTGCCTGTCTCTTGCATTGCCATTCAGCAACCTTAAGGAGTTGTTGTTCAAAGTCTTTCATTACCAAAATATTTACTTTGGTTGAGACTGATCTAAAAATTATGAACTAGGTACTTCTGAATTGTTGGAGAAATATCTCCACACACCACCTGCATAGAACACAGGAGTATCTATCGTGGAATCTCCATCTGATGCAATCGCTATCATGCCATCTGCTAGATCTGATCTGGCATACAGGGCACTTCTGGTCTGTGGATTCATCTGTATCACAGAGTTGATGTTGACACAACCTGTGTTGGGAGTAAGGGTTAGGTCTGTGGAAGAACTTGAAATTATGGTGTCAGGCAGTTGTGCATTGGGAATCTTTGTGTCTGATCCCAGTGATGCCACACCTGAAGCCTGTGCTCTGCCATTGATGATGTTGGTTATCTCATCCAGGGCCGCTTTTAAATTGGGTCTCGCTGATGCTGGGTTGTCTGAACCTGCATCTAGGTTTGTTGTCACTATGTTGTTTGCATTTGCTGGCCACGCCATGTTTGTTCTCCTTCTATATTATATTTAACTTTCTTCGCCAATTGAGCCATCATCTAGGATTTTTACAATGGGAAATCCCTTGACAAAAAGATCTATTGTGGCATCCGTCTCATCACCTGAGTTGGGTTCGTATAATTCTATGCCCACAGATTGTGGATCTGTTTCAACCAATCTTGTGATTGGTGGTATGCTGATAGCGGTGCTGGATACTGCACCTCCTGACTGTACCGTGTATCCTTCTGCGAAGTAATCCAATTGCACATAATTGCCCAGTGAACTGGTGCCTGTCACATTGGTGTCTGACACCACAGTGGTAGGTGTTATGCCCACAAATTTTATTGAGGAATAGGTCAGTGCCAGAGGTATAGTTCTTATCCTGCTGGATCCATCATCTCCGCCTGTGGTATTGAAACCATTCACAACTTCTTCTTGCAGAGCAGTCAAACTCCTGAAACCCAAACCTGTTATGGCATTGGGTGCCGCGTTGGTGCCTGTGTGTATGGTCACTGTCACCCTCCAATATCTAAACTTGCCAATTGAAGTGTAGTTGGGAGCAGAAGTCCTTGTCAATGTGATTGTTGTGGCAGAACTCATGTCTGAATTGGCTGATCCTTCAATCAAATAGGTTGGTTTGTCTTCGTTGGAAGTGTCAAAGGTCACAGGTGTGCCAAGATCTCCATCCAGTCCTGTTGAAAGAGTGAACACAGGTATAACCTCAATGGCTGAACCCGCATCAAAGATATCTGTTGTGAGTGCCAGTGTGGTTGAACTTGTTAAATTCTGATACCATGAAGTCCAGTTGTCCCATGTGGCATATGGTGATGTATCTAGGTTGGTCCAAGTGAGAGTGTCCTTAGGCACATAAGCACCTTGTCCTTCGTCTCTGAATCCTGTTGTTGTTGGCATCTATTCTCCTTATTTTGATATTGGCGGTAATGGCACAATACCTGGTAAAGCATTCTCTGTTGTTAAACTTACAGTCACTGGTGTTGATTCTACAAATCCACCTGATACTGCTGTCACTCTAAAATCATATTTTGTGTTTGGTTGCAATGAATTAAATTGATATCTTGCTTCCACAGTTTCTCCTGCTAATCTAAATTCTGATTCTATTGAAAGTTTAAATTCAACTCTGTACTTGATCGCAAAAGGAGTCGTTGTCGCTGTCCAATTCAATTCAACCTGTGGTTTGCCCAGGTAAATTCTTTTTAAAATTGGATTATCTTGATCTATCATGTTATATCTTCTTGTTCTCTGCTGTTAAATTTGTTACTGGTTGGCAAGTGGTTGGATCAGGCAGGTTGAGAATAGGTTTTATGTATTCATTGCCTGTTGCTCCTATGCCATAGTGACTGGCCTGATGTTCCACTGCTGATATCTCAATTGATCCTGCTGTTGAAACTTTGATGTCCATCACTCTAACCACACCATCAAAACTTAGGTGTTCATTGGTGACCCTGATCAATCACCCACTGCAAGATTTGATGTTGCAAGGTTGGTTGTAAAGGTTATTAATTTTTGTGTTCTAGATTTTTTCAAGAACACAGCACCATATTGTTCTGCCTGTGCCTTGCTGGTACAGAATGGTACTGAAAGTCTTTTTTCTAATCTTATGCCGTTGTCTTCAGCCAACATAGATGTATCTAGACTGCTACCTGATTCAGGAAATGCAACCTCATCTGGTTGATAATCTTCATCTGGATTCACATAGATCAGTCTTACTCTGTTGACTTTGCTTAATTTGTTTTCTCCATCTATGTTCATACCACCTATGATATGATCATTTGTGACTGTCATCACAGTGGTTGGTGAACCAGGTGTTGCTGTGATATCTGTGTCATCACCTCCGTGCTCAATCTGTAATTGATACTTTCCTCCTTGGTATGGCATGATACCTCTGAATGCCGCATTAAGTATTTTTGTGTTTGACATCAAAGATACACCAGTGTCCAGTACATAGTTGGTTGAGAATGCTGGAGTTGAACTGTAATTTGTGTATGAAACTGTTTGATCACATAAGTGAGCCGCTGTGTCCCAAGAAGTATAACTGAAATCATCATTGGTCAATCCTTTGCCATACAGAGGATTTCTCATATAATCCAACAGACAAGAAACAGGATTGCTTGTGAATGTTATTGTTTCGCTGTCATAGGCTGTGGAGTGTGATGATGTCAAAGTTTTTGCATCAAGAACTTTTTTACCTTCTATCTCTGCAACCATATGTGGAACATTACCCAAGAAAGGATTGGCATTGACTTCTTCCTGTGTGGTGCCTTCAATCCATTCAAATCTTGCGGCAATGTATGCAACACCTTCCAGTTTGTGATTGGATGTCCAACTGCCTGTGTTTATGCCTTGCAATAGACTTGACGCCACTTGAGATCCTGTGCCGTTTTTGTTGTTCCTGCCATCAAAAAATTGGAATTTAACTCTGCCATTATATTGTTTTACAGATCCAGATGGTGAAACTATTGAGCCATGTGTAAGTTGTCCTGATGTGATTCCTGTGTCCTTGTCATCTAACATTACTTTGGTCACACCGTTGATTGGTCCTTCACACAGCACATAGGCCACATAAAGGAATTGTGATTGATCACCTGTGCCTGCTTCAACAAATACCCTAGTAGCACCTACCATTCTTTTGCCATAAACAACAGGAATACTTGCCACTGCTGAATCTTTTGCGACAAGAGCACCTGTTATGGCCGCTGTTTGGTCAACACCAATGTCATAATCTGGAACATCAATATTGACTCCAAACGGTGATGTTATTGCACCAAAAACTTTTCCAACTAAATTTCCTATGCCACCAATTATGCCACCAATTATGTCGCCAATTATGCCACCTTTGTTATGCACAAGATAATCGTCTGCATAGTAGGTATTGTCATTGTCTAAATGTAGATTATAAACATTCTCAAACCAATTCAACAGATTCCAATTGCTTGATATGTTTTTAATTTTTGTCTGGCCTTTTTCAGTTATGATTGTATCACCAACTTTAAGTTGGCTTATGTTTTCTAAATCTTTGTGATTGTGGAACCAGTTTGACCAAGATTCTGGATCCCACCAATGCTTGTATGGTTTGATTGCTTTCCAACCTTCAGTTGTTTTGAAAGGATGTTCTGCTGTGGCAAAAAATTTGCCTTTGTTGATGCTGTATTTTTTTCTAAAATGTAAAAATGGTTTATATACTTTCTTAACTTTGTTTGTACCTTTAGAACCTTTGATCTCATCACCAACCTGTACATCTTTGATGCACTTGTATTGACCATTGGACAATTTGATCTGTGTATCACCTGCAAAACAACACATTATATACTCTCCAATTCAAAATGATAAAAAGGTTTTTTGTAAGGACCAAATTCAGGCAACGATGCTATCACCTTGAATCCCAACCATTCCAACCATTTGATATGATCCAAATGTTCTTTGCTTACAAAATTAAAAAGTTTTTTGTATCTTGGTCTTATGTCCAGGATAACTCTCTTGCATTCAACTAAAAATTCTCTTCTAAGGTGTGGATATCTTTCAATCCAATCACTCATCAACAACCAAGGTTGTCCAACATCATCTCGTCCTGCCACACCAAACATACCTTCAGGCTGACCATCAATCACGATTGTATAACTTTCAAGACTTGCTCTACAGGTTGTTTTCAATCCTTCTTTGTTGCTCAAATCAGTCATCCATCTGATTGTGTTTGTGTCTTCTGTTCTTAATCTATTAGCAACCATTTCAATGTCTGTGGCCACTGCTTCTCTGAAATAACCTTCAAGAGCAGTACGGATGCCTTGTTTTTTTCTAATCATCAATCACTACCTTTCTGAATCTCTTACCATAAGGTTTGTATCCAAGTCTTGCATAAAATTTTTCTATCTTTGGATTGTCATCTAAAAACTGATAATCCAATCTCACTTCGCTGGCACCAATCTGTTTGGCCCATTCGTAAATTGCTTTGTATAACTTGATACCTGCTGATGTGCCTCTGTGTGTTGGATACACATAGGTCACAATGTCTTGGACGAAATGTTGCCAATTGTAATTGTATTGACCAACTGCAACAGCGATGCCACCAATCAACTCATCTGCTTCAAAGGCAAGAAATACTTTGAACATTGGATTGTTGATGCTGTTGAGATAAAGATTTTTTACCCTGTCAGGATCGTAAGGCAAATGGTATTGCGACTCTTTGTGAGATGCTCTTCCCATATCAATACAATCTTGTAGATCTTCTCTCGTAAATTCTCTAATAATCAATTGTCTTCTCCCAGTTTTCTGATGTTTGTGCAAACCCGTTCTTTAGCAAGAATGACATATTGTCTTTGCCCAACATCATTGAATCACTTTTTACATTTACTTCAGTGACTTTTTTTTCTTTTGCAAAATTATAAACTGCATTCAACAATGCCTGATGTGTTTCAATATTTCTATACTGAGGTTTGATATGACAAACCAAAACATCAATGAAAGGTGTTTTGACCCAAAGAGATTGTGTAAGTGAAATCAGTATGAATCCAATCAATTCATTGTTGACTATCAATGCCCATTTGTGTGTGGCTGGACTTACAAAAAGCATTTTGCATTTGTCATAAAAATCTACTTTGTCAAAGTCTACACCGTTCAACCCTCTTTCATGAACTGCTTGTATGGCCAATTCAAGACCTGGTCCCATGTATTTTTTTGTGTCTGTTATTTTAATCACTGTCAACATTATGCTCTCCCCCATTTCATGTCTTTTACTATTGCGGCAGAATATTGAAAACCCTCATCATCTGGAAAATGAATTTTCTGTGATGCAGGATTAGTTTTTCTGCCATTTAATCTTTCAAAGTCTGCAAACATTGATGCAACGATAATGGCCAAACTTGCAGTTTTTTCTGATTCTTTGATTTGATATCCTGTGATCTTACCATCAAACAAAGTGAACACATCATCTGATGTGAATGAATAATCATTATCTAATAAAACTCTGTGAATCACTACTCTGGTGTTGATGTAATCATTGTTCAGCAATAGAGCAAGTGTGGTTGTTTCAACTGCTGTAAAATTCATTATGAGTTGATTGATTCTAAGGTCTGATGATTCAGTTATGTTTCCAAATGATAAAAATTGTCCTTGTGCGAGATAGGTGTTGGCGCCTGAATCAGGTGCTGTTGGAGAATCATAATCAATGTTGATATTTGTTGTTGTAAGATATCTGGGTGTTGATAGATGCAGTTCAATCAAGTCTGCACCAAATATTCTTTTGCCTTGAAATTCAGTTTGTTGGTCTGATCCTAAACCCCTGGTCATTATATCTCCTCGTTTAATACTACTTCATATCTAAAAGTTCCGTCTGCCTGTGTGATGTATTTCACAACATCAGTATCTAGATAGACTGTGAAAGGTACATCATCATAAGTGATAGTTTGACTTCCACCTGTCAATGCTGTGGTTAGACCTGGTGATATGTTCAATTGGTTGATTGAAGATCCATCCAGATTACAATCTTCTGTGATCATATAAACTTTGTTATGGTTTGAAAACTTAACAAGATCACCTTTTAACAATGTGCCTGTTGCAACTGAATTTACGGGTATTGTTTTTGACCCTGCCGCAAGGCTAAGAAGTGGATCAGTTGTTGTGATATTTTGCACCGTGATTGTGCCTGAGGCTGTGCCTCTAGATGAACTTACCACTGGTGGTGTCACCACAAATGATTCTGCTTGACCCAATTGACTCATGAAGAATGAATAATCTGCCATGGCCTGTGCTCTTGTCAAAGCAGGTGATTTTAATTTGAAACTAAAAAACTGTCCACCTGTTTGTAATCTTTGAGTCACACCTGAAACTGATGTTGTCACTCTTGATGTTGTGATAGATTGAAAGTCTACCGTTTGATATCCTGCTGATGCTGTAAATGTTCCACTCATTATGCTGTTAAACTCCTTTTGCCTCTTTCTGCAAGACCTCTATTGATTAATCCAATAATTAAATCTTGTCTTGTTTCTAATAGTTCATTGAAATCTGCGGCATCAATTGTGTTGATGTTGAATGTGACATTCATGTTTTCCGTTGTGCTACCTGTGCCTGTGTCTGGACTCATGCCCAATTCATTGTTTGGTATTATTGTGCCTGATGAGTTAGGAACAAATATTTCTGGTCCTCTTTCACCAACTACGATTGGAGCACTGGCACCTACTGAACCTCCTGCGGCAAAACCAGGTAGGAATGAACCCATTCCACCTGTTAAGGCATTCAATACCAATCTCAATCCAATTTGTTTTTGCAGTTGGCTGTTTAATTTTTTCATAGAATTTGTTTCTTCATCTGTAAATTTTTTAAATAATTTGAACACTATGAGTTGCACACCCAGTTGCACAATACCTGATATCAATTGATGCAGTATGGTTGTTGCTAGTGCTTTGATTGATTCTCCAAAACTTTTTGCTCCCATGATGGCATCTGCAAAAGCATCACCAACACCTTTTTTGAAAGTTTGAAAACCATTGATTAATAAATTCACAGCCTCTTGGGCAGGTTTAAATTTTTCAACCATTTCAGTCATTGTTTTGATAAATGCTTCTCTTAAATCAAAAACACTAAATTCTAAATTGCCAAATGCTCCAGTTTGTTCTTCAACTTTCTTTAATAATTTTTCTTGTTCTTTTTGTGAGTCTTTTAAGGCCTGATTTTTTGCCTCAATTTGTTTCACAATGTCAAACATCTTTTGACCAAATTTGTCTAAAACAATTTCACCTGATTCTATTTTTTCTAAAAAATTTAATTGGTCAACACTGGCATCATTAAATGCATCACCTGTTTTGTTCAATCCTTTAGTAATCTCATCCATTTCACTTCTGATTGAATTGGCTTCTTGTCTTAATCTCTCTGCTGTGCCATCCAAACCTATTGCATCAGCGGCAGTTGCCGCTATCTCTTTGGCTTTGGCCAATGCTTTACCCAAAGACGCATATGCCATAAGTGCATAATCAACCACATAACCTATTGCTAGGACAAGTGCTTTACCCTTGGTTCCTAAAAATAAGAATCCTACCACACCAAGTAATTTTATGGTATTTGGTAGATTGTTTGTTGCTTTCACTATGCCATTGAACGATTGTTGAAAGAATGAGAAAATAGGTGTCATCGCATCAAGTAATGCTCCTGCACCAATCATTGCCACCTTTGCCCCGTGGACTATGCCTTCACCAATTTTTGAAGCGGCACCACTTGTTTTGTTAAAACTTGCTTCTAATTCATCGTTGGTTGTTGCAATCACTGCCTTTAAGAAATCAAATGGCCCAGAGTCTGATATCGCTTTGGTTAGGTTAAACATCTTGTCACCTACCATTGATACTAGACCATCAAATGTGTTGGCCATGGCGATCGCCGCATTTCCAAATTCACCATCTTTACCAAACACTCTATTAAATGCTTCTTGTGTTTCTTCAACAGTGACTTTGACACCATCTTTAAAACCTAACAAGGATTTAATACCTTTTTCTCTTAATAGATCAGCGGCAGATATACCACCTGACAATGCTCTCTGTATCTGCTCTCCTGCTGTTTGGAAATCTAAACCTGATATTGCCGCAACATTGGCAGTCAATTCTAGGTTCTGTCTTAATGCTTCTGCGTCCTTTGAAACAACGGCCAAGTTACCTGAAGCGGCCGCAATCTGTTCTAGTGAGAATGGTACTGTGCCTGCAAATTCAGATAATGTGTCAAATGCTTTAGCACCTTCAGTGGCAGAGCCAAACAAGAACTTGAACTTCATCTGCAAGTTCTCAACTTGTCTTCCTGTATTAACAATGCTTTTTGCAAATTTACCTATTCCAATAGCCGCGAAAGCCACCCCTGCTAGTCGTAGGGCACCTCCAAGGTTAATACTGGACTTGGTTGTTCTTCCTAATGATTTGTTAAGGTTATCAATCTTCTTTTGACCAGTAACATTAACATCTATGTTAAGCGGTGTGTTTGCCACTTCTTCTCCTCATTGTTTTCCTGGCTTCTTCGTTTTCCCAAATTAGATATTCTTGCCAAATGTCTAATTCCAATGTTGACAGTTCCATAATCTCTGATAAACTTTTTTTGAGTTTATCAGCCAGGATGAGCAGGAACCTCAACTCAACATTGCCTCTTACTCCTTTGAGATCGTTTCCTTACTCAATTCAGCGGCGTTGTTGATCGCACTCGCAACTTTTACAATCACTTGAGGATCTGCTTCGTTAAGAAGTGTTACCCTGTCAGCATCTGCAAAAAGTCTTTTACCATCTTGGTCAAGTGCTTTGCTTATTATAGATTCTACTAATGCTTCAACAAGATTTCCTGATTGTTGCATTGATATAATCTTTGATTCAGTTTTGAATGAATATGTTTTTCTGTAATAGACATCCATCTTCCATTCTTCTACTGTTGTTTTTAATAACTCACCACCAATTGCTGTTTTGTAATGGTCTGTTATTCCTTTTGTACTTACTGTCATCTTATTCTCCTGTTCTTGTTACGGTTAATGACCTCCCTGATGGATTGTCGTGAAAATCCTTTAGGGGCCTGTTTTGAATATCCCTCGTCAAGCCTTTGGATGTATGGGACTGTGTTTTTGACATCAAATCCTTTACCTTGTTTTTTAAGGTTCCATCCTTGTCTTGCACGACCAGTTTTCTTTGGAGTCTTTCTTTTTATTGTCTTAAAAAGATCCTGAGATATCAAGCCAACCAATTGGTCTACAGATTTTTCTAGACCGTTGATTGCTTTAGTCGTATTAAATCTGATATTAACAGATAACATCCGTATTACACATCCGTTTTTGTTAATGCACCAGATCCTTGGAAAGTTATTGAAGCCTCAACCATACCATCATGATTAGATGTGATTGAATGCCCTGTTACGATAACACTTCCTGCTAGTTTAACACCAGTTGTAGTTCCTGATGGATAAAATTCTACTGACGCCGCATTGTTACCTATTGCTGAGTACAATGAATTTTGTCCATCGTCACCATCTACTAGGTATAAGTCTGCAGAACCAGAAAATTGTGTTAATCCGCCAAGGTAACTTCTTCCTGTTGATCCCATTGATGTAGATTCAATCGCTTGTGTCTCTTGATCAACTGTAAAGTTTCTCACAGAGGCGATTGCCACCACAGCAGAAGAATCATCAGAAAATTTGATTACACCAGATTCACCTGTGTAAGCACTTGCACCGTTATTAGCCATTTTCTTACTCCTCTATTATATTAAAATCTTCTGTGTCTGGAAGATCATTTACTTGTTTAACAATAGGATCTGCTTTCAAAGTGGCACGAGGCCGTCTTGTTCTTGCAGGCTTTTCTATTGTTGGCGATGGTTTTTGAAAGACCCAACCATCTTTTCTATGTTGTCTAACATCTCTGTTTTGAACAACTTTAGAATTCTTTCCTTTATGCATCTCAATTGGCATTATAAGACTCCTTTTTTGTATCTATATGTGACTTCACAAGTGACAACAACTTCTCCCAAAGGCAGTTCTCTTTCAACTACATCTATGTTGGTTATCTGTGTTGTTACTGAATGAATATTGTCTGCAGAAGATGTTATGTCTCTGTCTCTGCTTTTTTCTAATGTTTCTTCTATCTCTTCCACAAGATTGTTTCTCAATGTGTCAACTTCTGTGCCTCTCACATAACATCTCAGTTGATAACTGATAACACTCTCTCGTAGATTCATTGCAATATCTGTTTTTGTTTCGTTTGCAGTGACTATCAGTATTGCTGGAAATTGTGTGATGGCAAGTTTTTGCACATCAAAGAAAACTCTTGAAACCACGCCTGGGGCAGGGTTTGTCATGTTCTTTAATTGGTTCTCAATATTTTTTGCTATATCTTCTCTTGCACTCATTATCTAATCAACCTACCTGAATAAAATGATTGTTTCTCTGCGTCGCTGAAAGTTCCTGATGAATCCAAATCATAGCCAACACCTTCACGAAGTATTAAATCAAATTCTTCATTGAATTTTTCTTTGTAATAATTCATTTTTTCTCTAAAGGCATCACCATCTGGATCAAACGAACTTAAACGAGGATAGATGTAATATGCCAACACATGGTATACAGCCGCTCTTGTAAATTGATTGGAATCTAATCTTCCGTTCGTTAATTTACTAGCACCGCCAACAACTGTGATGTCGTTGATACCGTATTGTTGTGTAGGCCACCATTTTATGTTCAGTAGTCTGATTATGTCTGTGTATGTTTTTTCGTGCAAATCTGAAAAGTTATGAATACCGTAGTCTCTTATCTGAGGCTCGTATTCTATTAGATCTGTATCTGCGGCAAATGTCGCCATTGTAAAGGTCCTTCCTTATAGTAATAATTATTACAAAGTCCTACTTTGTATAAACTTATTTATTGAACATTTCTATAAATGCTTTCTTACCAATTAAAGGAATGTCCACATCTGGCACATCATCATTGACTGCTGTTATCTTGTGTGTTTCAGAAAGTATTTTAAGTTGTCTTTTGCAACCAATTGTGTACTTTCTTTCAGATGGACCACCAGGATATTCATACACTGACTTGGTGCTTATTCCCCAATCCAGACCTAAAATATAAATGGGATCTTTGCTTAATTGTGTTGCCAACAACAGGGCCATCATACCTGAATTTTGTGGATCCACAGAATGCCATTGATGAACAACATTCCACGGTGGTTTTTGATAAGCATCTCTGGTATAATAATTTACATCCGCTTCAATGTTTTTGTTGTTTTCTTTGACAGTTCCTTGATCAAAACAGACCACATGACCAACTGCTCTGTCTCTTCTTATAAAATTACAACCCACTTCGTTTTCTTGCAAAGGAAATGATTGTAAAAGGTCTTGTCTTGAAGGACCATTTAACCAAACCATTGTTGCTTTCATATCTGTATTTAGGCCATAAAAAAAGGGCCAATGTTGCCACTGGCCCTTAAATTGAGTGTGTTATTGAATACTATTATGAAACAGTATTGTCAGTAACAATTTTAACACCATAAGAATCGTGTAATTCACTTACACCGTAAGTCGCTGTTGCAACCAATTCAGTTGCTCTTGCACTTGCGTCTCTTTGTGTTTCAATTTTCATATCTGTTCCAATTGCTAAACCTAATGCATCTCTTGAGAAGACAGCATTGATGGCACTTGTTGCAGATGATTCAACTACATTTGAAGATTCGTAGATATCTATGCCAGATATTCTGCCAACATAACCTTCAGTCATTGCCGCATTAACAACACCTGTGTTGCCTTGTGGAACAAAAGTTGAAGTCATTATTTTCTTCATATTGAAGATTGATTTAGGATTGAATACACCAACATATTGTCCAGGAACCGCCGCCGCTTTTAATTTAGCCGCCGCCGCAAATAAGTGAGCCGCTGTCATCTCTGTTTGAGAGTCAGTTGCTGAACCTAATGCGAATGTTGAGAATCCAGTGAATAGAGCAGTTAAGTCTCTGTCCATTTTTCTCGCTATTGCATCTCCCATTAATCTTCCTAAGTCTGCAATTATATTTGAAGTTGCAAAGTTTAAAGATAAGTCAGATACATTTGTTGCAAAACCTACTTCACTTAAAGTTATATCTTTTTTAGAAGTTGATATTGCCGTCATACCTAGGTCGTCTGCTTCTGCAACAGTCGCCGCAGTTATTGTTGGGTATATTGGTACTTGTAGAACTTTGCCCGCATTTGCAGGAACTGTAAAGTTTTTAACAAGACCTCTCATTACTGATCTTTCTGATGCCACGAAAAGTGCTTCTTGCACGATAGGGGCTAAAAGATCATCTAAGGTACTGGTTGTTGATTTAATTTCATCAGCCATTGTTTTTCTCCTTGTTTATTTGTTGATCTTGTGATCAACGATTTGTTAATGTTAAACTATGCCTTGTGTCTTTCGCCACTCAGCATAAATTTTTCTATGCTCTGGATTTTTCATATCCAAAGATTTGACATCAACATTTTTTGGAGGTTCACTATTGGTGTTAGACGAACTGCCTGCACCTGCTGGTCCTGCCTGGACGAAATGTGGATTTGTTTTTAAAAACTCTTCTACTAATCCATCTACAGTCATAGACTCACCTGTGTCAGTGTATCTAGTTTGTCCAGATTTTTGATCAACTACTTCAACCTGTCCAGTGTCTGACATCTTAACCTGTTCTCTCACAAGTCTCACGACCTGTTCAGGATTAATTGCTTTCTTAGTAGAAGCCGCATTTAACAATGAGCCGTCCACTTTGATCTTTGTCAGTTCACCAGTAAGTTGATTGATCTGTGCATTAGACTTTTCTGCCTGTTGCTGTAAAATCTTTTCAAACTCACCTTTCCTTTTCTGCTCAGCCAATTGGGCCTGTTCTTCTTTAGCAGATAAGTCGTGATATCTCTCAACATCTATACTCTCGTACTTTTTCAACACTCTTGCTTTCTCGCTCTCACGAACTTTTCCAGCAATAGCATCTACCTGTTCTTGACTATAGGTTTTAGGTGTTGATGCCTGTTCCTGCGATGGGTTTTTTGTGACTTCTGATTGATCCGCAGTAGTTTCAATCTTATTGTCCGTCAATGATGCTTCTTGAGTCATCGTCTCGTTCTCCTTTTTTGTTTTGGTTTGAGTTAACCTTGTAAGTGTATTTACCGCTTCCACCGTTTTTATACTCAAACGGATTAATTTGATCCTTCCCTTCATTCTGGGATGGAGCATACAGACTCAGTAATTCAAGTCCAAGTGCATGAGCAACAGACTTTATATTGATTAAGGCCTTCCTTGCTCTGGTGGCAAAACGCATTGATGGATTCTCCATAAGTTTTTCCTGATTAGAAAAATATTCAAGACACAACTTTTTGAATTGTTCATGCCTTGCTGATTCTACTGGTTGTCTATAGAGTCTCCGTCTTGCCATTAACACTATTTAATGATGTAGGAAATTAGTCAAATTTAATTAGGTTCCAAGGCATCGCTCTGCCCTGATGATTCCTTACCACTTCACCTGTGTCAAGATAGTTCGCTGATCTTAACTTTTTGTAACCATTGGATGAAATCTTCTTTTGATAGACCAGACAGACTTTTACTTGTCTTCCGTTTACGAAATACTTTGGCTGTATCTGAACTGTGCCTTTTCTTGCTTTTATTCCTGCCATCAACTACCTCCATGCTTTTAAACTCCAGTAGGCAGGTGACAGACTTTTTTGTCCTTTGACTGATTGTAGTATTGGTGTGAATCTTGCAATGAATGATTTTTGTCTTGCTGGTATGTTCTTTTTGATTCTCATACCTGGTTGTCCAAACCTAACAATATTCACTTTGCCTGTGCTTCTGTTTCTCACATACACAGCACTTTTTTTAGAACCACCTGGTGTTCTAAATGGTTTGTTCAGTGTGACTGTTCTATTTTTATATTTGGCCATGATGCTCCTATTTGTAGATGAAAGGATCTTTTGCTCTCAACCTTTCAATCTTGTCTTCGTATGTTTCTGTAATTTTGTTTTTTGTGTTGTAGTATTTTGAATCCCACCATGAGAAACTGTTGTCGTCAATTGTTTTGAATCCTTTGTCTCTGTCAATAAATTTGTAATCTAGTTTTTCAATATCAAACTGAGACAACCAATCCCATACATTTTTAATTGCAAATTCTTTGCATGAATACACATCTAGTTGTATGACACCATCTGTCCAACTGTGGAATGTTATTGAACTTGTGTCTATTATGGCAACAGAACTCCAACCTTCATTGCCTTCATGATCACCCCATGCAGAGTGTGGACCTGAAAGTATGTTCATGTCAATTTTTTCTACAAGATCTTTTATTTGCTGATTGAGTTTGTCTTCTCCATAATTTGCTAGAGGTGGGGAATTGACTTCTGCTCTTACCAACAGATGCTTATGAACTAGATTTGGACTCATTGTCTTTGTTTCCTTTTCTTGCTTTAGTTAGTGTTTCTAAGTCTTGTTGTATGAGAACTCCAACAGGTGTTGAGTGTCCTCCATACTGTGGATGTGAATACAACCATTCTTCATTGGGTCTACCTTCATTCATTCTCCACATCATTTTTTTTAATCTTCTACCACTGGCTCTCTTGTGGATATACATCCTTGCTACGAAAGAGCCAAGCGGTTTTATCTCTCCTGTCCATTTACACACATCAATCTTTTGTTTCAACCAATATGCTTTGCTCCATGGACATACGCTCACGATAGAAGCGAAGTATTCAGTCCAATTAACCTCTTCTTCCACCTTTTTTTCTCACAGTAGATTTAGTGCCGCCTCGTCTCATTGACTTGCCGCCACCTCTTCTACCACCTTTTTTAGACTTGTGTCCTTTTTTGTGCATAGTTTATTTCTCCTTCCTTTTTAATTTTTTTGCCCACCATCCAACCCAATCCTTCAAGAAGCATTTCGCCTTACTCGTAGATTGTTTAGACAACTTTTTTACAAGTTGTTCTAATTCGTAAATTCTAACTTTTAAGGATTTATAATTCTTGTGATGGGCCATTGCTAAAAAACTGTTCCATCTCTGGATGTAATTGTTTGATCTGTTCATCTGTATAACCTTGTTCTACCATTTCTCTCATATGTTTAATCATATCATCCGTGCTCGTCATTGGTGGATGTGTCATTGTGGTGTTCAAAGGTTGCGGTTGAATCATTTCATTTAATTCATCATCGTCTTTAGCAAGTATTTCTTTAATTTTGTTATTAACAATATTTTTTGTTCCTGGGTCTGCTGTTGCTAAATTTTTTGCAGTTTCAGAAACTTTCTTTAAGATATCCATATCCAAATTCTTGTCTCTGATATGAAATGCCATTGGGTATTTGATTGATCCATCAAATGCTGTACCTTGCCATAGAGCGAACATTCTCCAAATTTGTTCTTCTGCAAGTTGTAAATTTTTTGCCTTCTCACAAAGTTTTGCATCTAACAATAAGAATTCTGATTGCATGGCAACGCCTGACATCTGTCTTGTTTCAATTGCACGAATGGCTCCTAGGTGTGCCATTTTGTCTATGGCCTGTATTTTGCTTTCAATAGATTTCAATATTGCATCTAGGTTAGAACCATTTGGTTGCAACAGATAAGGTTTCAATCCAGGATCTGTTTCACTTGGCATTGATATGATTGCACCTGCACCTGCTTGGGCATCTGTGTCTGGTGTCTTCACAAGTGTTGGGTGATTGGTCAATCTAATCAATTGTTCTATTTCTGATAATTCTGAGAATACTGCATTTTGCATATCTGCAACATCACCAATGTCTGAAACTCCTATGCCTCTGATTGGTGACCTGTTTGCATAAACCCATACAGCAGGAATCTTGCCCAATGGATTGGGTTTGCTTTCAATGAATGACATTGGTTTGGCTTGTTTAGGATCATATTCTTCTAGTATGATCTCTTCTTTGGTCCAAGTTCTAACATAGTAAGTGTCTGTGCTTCCAAATGTTTTTTGATCCATTTCTAGGAACTTGACATATTGTAATTCGTAGTGTCCTGATGGTAATCTTTTCCAATACCAATCTAAAATATTTTCTGGTGTGTATAGGGTCACATATGGTCTGATGCCCTGTTGTAGTTCTTCTGCTCTGGTACCAACCACTGTTTCTGGTCTGTCTACCAACACACAACATGATCCATAAACTGAACTCATGATGTTGACATCTCTCATGAATGATTCCCAAGTTCTGCCTTCCATGTCGCAGTCTTCGTAGAATTGATTTGTTTCAGGTGTGCCTTCCATGGAACCTAGATCTCTTTTTGGTTCATTTCTAAATAGGAATGAATTGTATATGTGGACTATTGATTTGCAATGATTGTCCAATGGTGTTTGTGCTATCCTGTTATCGTAATCACCATCTGACTCGTAGACATAACGAGTAAGGTATTGTCCCATTTTGTATTGAGCACCGCCCAGGTAAGAACGCATAAGGTACTGCCATCTGCCAATGTAATTTCTATATTCTGTATGCACAGGTAATCCTTGTGCATGATAGAATTCATTGTTTGAATTTGAATTTAATAGATTATCGTTTGATGGCATTATCTAACTCCTACTGTGAATCTTTGCGTTGTTGTCGCTTTAAAATCTCTTGTTATTGGATATAAAAATGAAATTAGATATCCCAGTGCATCGTTCATGTGATCAAGTCCTTGTGTTTTGTCAGGCAAAGATGTTCCCTCTTTATAACATTGTTTTGCAAGTGTATTTAATAAATTTTTACACTTTGGGTGTATTACAATACCCCGTATACCTGCCGCTGAACACAATTTGGAATTCACAGAGTTTATTCTGTCTCTGACTGCCATGTGTTTGCCAGGTACTTTACAAACAAAACCTGCATTCTGTAGAATGGATAGATCTGTCTTGCCACCAGCACTTGTTCTTCTCTGTCTTGATGCTGGATCAGGATAAACCACTATCTTTTTGTTCTTGTATCTGTTGTGTATCTCATTGACCATCTCCTGTGTGTTGGATCCCCATATCTGTATCTCATCAAATATATGCACAATACCATCTTTGATGTAAGACACCACTGACGCCATGGGATCCAAGTTGAAGTCCATACCAATATTGATTAAATTAACATCTTCTGGTACATCAAATTGTTTCACATTGTGTTGCATATCAAATCCGTAATAGATAACTCCCGTGAAGGTCTCAAAAGTAGCCTGATACTCCTGACGATATGATTTTATATCAAGATCGTTTTTTGCTTGTTGTATTTCTTCAGGATCTACCCAACCACCTTGTTCTGTGGTGAACAACCAAC
>JGI24004J15324_10000377_pt1 | contig 18083 bp, 19 predicted proteins | sample LinPmetageLP32_FD_15324 | JGI IMG/M metagenome (IMG submission 15324)
AATTGAAATTATAAAAATTGGCCTGAAAAAAGGTGGGAGAAAAAAATGAGTGAAGATACAATAAAATGGTCGCCTAGCGATATGCTAGAGGTTACAATCAAACAGCCAGACGACTTCTTAAAAGTCAGAGAAACTTTAACTAGAATTGGTGTTGCAAGTAGAAAAGATAAAACTCTTTTTCAGAGTTGTCATATCTTACATAAACAAGGTAAGTATTACATAACACACTTTAAAGAGTTGTTTGCCTTAGATGGTAAGAACTCTAGTTTAACAGAAAATGATATACAAAGAAGAAATACAATAACATTATTACTACAAGATTGGAATTTAATTGAGGTTGTACAACCAACATTAGTAGAAAACAAAGCCCCGTTAAGTCAAATCAAAGTTTTACCATTTAAAGAAAAAAGTGAGTGGAACTTGGTTGCTAAATATAATATAGGCAAAAAACCAGAAGATAGTAAAAGTGCAAGTACAACCGTTTAAAAATTACTTAGAAGAAGCTACAGGCGATAAAAAGTTTTTGCGTCTGCTTATCATTACAGATGAGCCAGATAATGCAAAAGAATTTCATACTGCCGATAGACTACAAGAAGAGTGTAAGAAGTTAAACTATCCTTACTATTTGTTTAAACTTACAGGTGGCTATACTACATTTGAGGACGGTGTTCGTAAGTTTCATAACAAAGATGACAAAAAAGGTTTTGAAGTCGGTGCTATGACCGTTGCAATTGTGCGTGGTTCTATAACTAGAAAAGATAGTTGGTTAGACCTTGTATCTATTTTAGAAAGAGCAAATGCAACACTTGTAAATCCTAGAACTACAATTAATATATGTGCTGACAAATATAGAACAGCATTAAGACTTGCAGACTATGGGTTAACACAACCTATGACTAAGTTAATTAGTGATCCTGAACAATCAAATGAACAGGTTAAAGAGGCAGGTATTAAGTTTCCTCTTATTATGAAAACTTTACGAGGTAGTAAAGGTGTTGGTGTACTGTTTGTTGATAGTGAAAAAGGTTTAGATTCTATTGTACAACTTATACACAAACAAGATGAAGACGCTGACCTATTAATACAAGAATATATCAAAACAGAATATGATGTTAGAGTACATGTATTAGGTGGTAAAGTATTAGCCGCTATGGCAAGACCAGTTATTGAAGGAGATTTTAGGTCAAATGTATCGCAAGGTTCTAAACCTAAAAAGATTACACTTACAGAATTAGAAATAGAAGAAAGTTTAAAAGCTGCTAAGGCAGTTGGTGGTTATTGGACTGCTGTTGATTTTATACCAAGTAAAAACAGAGATAAAGAACCACCTTATTTTCTTGAAGTAAACTCATCACCTGGTACAGAGGGTATAGAGGACGCTACAGGAATGAATATCGCAAAAGAAGTTATCACTCATTTTGCTGATAAAGAAAACAGATACACGGTGCCAACAGAATGTGGTTTCAAAGAAATTTTGACCATAAAACCTTTTGGTGAACTTGTATCAAAATTTGATACGGGTAATTCTGGCATGCCTGTTATACATGCCGACAAATATAAAGTAAACGGAAATGAAATTACATGGAGTTTGTTAAACAAAACCATTACATCTAAAATAATTAAAAAAGAAGAAATCAAAGTAGGCGGCTTAAGAGACTATGACGAAACAAGATATGTTGTAAGACTTAATGTTGAGTTTGCTGGTGGTTTTTATAAAGATGTAGAATTTACTATTGATGATAGAGAAGATAGAACTCCTATCTTACTTGACCGTGCATTTATGAAACGATTAAATGTATTGGTAAATCCTCAAAGAAAATATGTGATAACAACCAAATATAGTTTAGAATAGGAGATAATATGAGTGACGTGAAAGTGATTAGAATGACAACAGGCGAAGATGTAATCGCTAAAGTTGGTGAAAATGATGGTGGTATTAGTTTAAATAAACCATTTGTAATAATACCACAACAATTAGGACCTGGCAAACCAGTACAATTAATGATGTCGTTATATAATGCATTTGGTAAAGGTGATACAATCACTATTGGCCAAGATAAAGTTGTCTTTATGACAGAACCTAAAGATGAAATCAAAAACTCTTACGAACAAAATACAAGTAAGATACTTACACCAAATAAAGGACTCATAACTGAAACTAACTTACCAAATTAATGGTAAAAGTAAATTTCAAAAGAGATGATAAAACACTATCGGTTGATGTACCGGTAGGTTATACCATCATGGAGGCAGCTAAAGAACTGGATTTACCAGAGATACCTGCTGATTGTGGTGGTTGTTGTGCATGTGCGACTTGCCATATTCATGTGGATGGTGTACAATGGCAAAATAAATTAAAGATAAAAGAAAACTCTTTAGAACAAGAACTCTTGGAGTATGAGAGAGGTTATATTGAAGGCGTGTCTAGGTTGGCATGTCAGATACAACTTAATGATGATTTAAATAATGTAACGGTGAAATTGAGAAAAGATGAACTTCTATAAAAATGTAATTGAACATAAAGGTAAACTTTTAATTCGTGGTGTTCTAAACGGTAAAGACTATAAAGAAAAAATAGATTTTGGTCCTACCCTCTACGCCCTAACACAAGAACACTCCCAATATAAAACTTTACAAGGTCAGTTTTTAAAACCTATTGAGTTTACTAATATTAGTGCAGCTCGTAGATTTCGTAAAGATATAGCCACACAAAATTCTCCTATCTATGGTCTTGAAAGATATCATTATCAATATATTGGTACAGAATATCCTGAGGTAATTGAATGGGACAAAGATCAAATTAAAATATTTACACTTGATATAGAAACAACTTGTGAAGGTGGTTTTCCAGATGTAGAAAATCCAGTAGAAGAATTATTATGTATCACAGTAAAAAATCAATCTAACAAACAGATATTAACATGGGGTGTAGGTAAGTTTGTAACTGACCGTACAGATGTAACCTATGTAGAATGTAAAGACGAAAAACAATTGATGTTTGAGTTTATGAAATTCTGGATTAAAAATCATCCAGATGTTATCACAGGCTGGAACACCAAGTTTTTTGATTTACCTTATTTAATGAATAGAATTAAATTGATTGCAGGTGACAAGGTTGCAAACAGAATGTCGCCTTGGAATATGGCAAATAGAGAAGAGATTAATGTAAGAGGTAGACCACAAACTGTTTATAATCTGTATGGTATTGCCATGTTAGATTATCTTGACTTGTATAAGTGGTTTATACCAACAAGACAAGAAAGTTATAGACTTGACTTCATTGGTGAACTAGAACTTGGTCGTGGTAAAGATGACGCAGGCTATGACACATTTAAAGATTGGTATACTAAAGACTTTCAATCATTTGTGGATTATAATATTCAAGATGTTGAAATTGTTGACGCATTGGAAGATAAACTTGGTCTTATTGATTTAAGTTTAACTGTTGCATATGATTCAAAAGTAAACTATGATGATATATTCTCACAAGTTAGAGTATGGGACACACTGATTGCAAACCATTTAATGAAAAAAGGTATATGTGTACCACCAAGAGAAGAACATAGTAAAGAAACAAAATATGAAGGCGCTTATGTAAAAGAACCAATAATAGGTGACCATGATTGGATTGTTTCATTTGATATTAACTCTCTATACCCACATATAATTATTCAATACAATATTTCGCCAGAAAAAATTATTGGTGAATCTTCTCACGGTGTCAATGTTAATAAAATGATTGACATGAAAGTACCACTTAATTATCTTAAAACAGAGGGTGCTTGTTTAACACCTAACGGCGCCAAGTTTAAAAATGATAAACAAGGTTTTCTTCCTGAAATGATGGAGAAAATGTACAATGAAAGAGTTGTATTCAAAAATAGAATGTTAAAGGCAAAGAAAGAATATGAGAAGACCAAAGATCCTAAACTTGTTAAAGAGATTGCAAGATGTCATAATATTCAATGGTCAAAGAAGATTGCCTTGAACTCAGCTTATGGTGCAGTTGGTAATCAATATTTTAGATATTATGATGTAAGACAAGCAAGTGGTATTACAACTGCTGGCCAGTTTATTATAAGATATATTGAGAAGAAAGTGAATGAATATATTAATGGTATCTTATTAACAAAAGATAAAATAGATTATATTGTTGCCTCTGATACAGATTCAATCTATGTAAGATTTGATAAACTTGTAGAAAAAACTTGTCAAGGTAAAACTAAAGAACAAATTATAGATTTTCTTGGTAAAGTTTGTGATAATAAAATTGAACCATATATCGAAAAATGTTTTGAGGAGCTAGCAGATTATTCTAACGCATTTAAAAATGCCATGGTAATGAAACGAGAAGTAATTGCCGACAAAGGTATATGGGTGGCAAAGAAAAGATATATGTTAAATGTTCTTGATGAGGAAGGTGTTAGACTTGCTGACCCTAAATTAAAACTTATGGGTATTGAGGCAGTTAAATCATCAACACCAGGTGTTTGTCGTGTTAAGATTAAAGAGGCCATTAAAACTATAATGAGTAAAGAACAAACTGATTTACATAAACTTGTTGCAGAATTTAAAAAAGAATTTTTTGAATTAGAACCAGAGTCTATTGCTTTTCCTAGAAGTTGTAACAATCTTAAAAAATATAGAGATAGTGCAAACATCTTTATTAAAGGCACACCAATACATGTCAAAGGTGCGTTGATATATAATTATCAGATACACAGACTTGGTCTACAACAAAAGTATCCTTTGATACAAGAAGGTGATAAGATTAAATTTATAAAATTAAAAGAAGCAAACCCATTTAAATTTGATGTTATAAGCTATATGACCACACTACCAGATGAATTTAAAATAAAACCATATGTTGATTACGATATACAATTTCAAAAAACTTTCCTTGATCCTATGAGATTTATATTAGACGCAATAGGGTGGAAGTCAGAACCACAAGCAAGTCTGGAGGCTTTCTTTGGTTAATTTCCCAAACAAAAAATACGGAGTAATATATGCAGACCCTCCTTGGTTATTTAAAACAAGATCGAATAAAGGAAAAGATAAAAGTCCTGAAAAACATTATCCTTGCCTTAGCCTCGCTGACATTTGTAATTTACCTGTTAGTGACATTGCTAAACCTGATTCAGTCCTTTTAATGTGGGTGTGTGACCCTATGTTAGATCAGGCATTTAAAGTCATAGACGCCTGGGGTTTTAAGTACAAGACAGTAGGTTTTACATGGGCAAAGACAAATAAAAATACTATGGGATTTTTTACAGGTCTAGGATATTGGACTAGAGGTAATCCTGAAATGTGTTTACTTGCAACAAGAGGTAGACCAAAAAGAATACATAAAGATGTATCACAACTTATTATATCACAAAGACAAAAACACTCGCAGAAACCACTTATTCATAAGGAAATAGAAAGATTGGTTGGCGGTCCTTACTTAGAGATGTTTGCTAGAAAAAAACCTTATGATAATTGGGATTATTGGGGTAATGAAGTATGAGTCTATGTGTAGCATTGACTTTATCAGCCTTATGTGTTATAATACCAGCATTATTATTATGGAAAATGAATGACGAAAACCCTAGATAAAACAGAGGCAAAACATGTTGCCAATATATTCTCCGATTACTTTGATAAGTTTAGTCGTATAGACCAATATATGCGTGACCAGAAAATGGCACAAATTGAAACTATACCTACTGCTCTTCCTGGTATGGGTTTAGATACAGAATTATTTGATGATTTTACTATGTCACCACAGGTCATGGATTTACAAGTTGTAGAATTAGATAATCATACATGGGACACCTGTATTAATATGATATCAAGTCATAGTAATATGGTCAGTATTCCAGGCAAAAGTTTAAAACTTGCAGTAAAAGAAATGAACACAGGTAAGTATGTTGGTTTTATGAGATTTGGTTCGCCAGTTATTAACATGAGACCTAGAAATGTTTTATTAGGTAATGTTCCTAATTTACAAATCTTTAATAAAACTTCTATCATGGGTTTTGTAATTGTACCATCACAACCTTTTGGTTATAATTATCTTGGTGGTAAATTGTTAGCTGCCTTATGTTGTTCACATCAAGTAAGAGAGATGTTAAATAAAAAATATGATATGAATTTAGTTATGTTTGAAACTACTAGTTTGTATGGTAATAGTAAATCGGCTAGTCAGTATGATGGTATGAAACCTATGTTAAGAAACAAAGGTCTAACTGATAGTGATTTTATACCTATGATACATGGTAAACCATTTAAAGATATGTTAAATTATGTTGAAGATAAAATTGGTGTCTTTATTAAAGAAGACGCTTCTAGTAGAAAGTTAAAAATTACTACAGCAATACAAGGTCTAATAAAGAAAGCACTAGATGGTGATGACTTAGAAAAATTTAAAACTACAATTAGTAATGCAAAAAAACTTACTGAACAAAAAAGATATTATGTATCAAATTATGGCATAGATAACTATATAGATATTGTAAATGGTAAAACAGATAAGATTGTCAAAGCACCAAATTACGATAGATTCCATGATAATGAACTAATAGAATGGTGGAGAAAGATGGCTACCAAAAGATTTGACAATCTAAATAAGGATGGTCGTTTACGAAATGACCTTGAAATATGGACAAAAGAAAGTCAGATAGATATTATCAGATAAGGCTTGACAATTATAAACAAATGATGTATATTAGGAGAAATAATGAGTAATTTTTTAAAAGATATTATAAAAGAAACTGGTAATGAGTATGCCACATTGGCAAAAGACGGTGTTGCTGGAGGTGATGTTGATTCGTTTATTGATACAGGTTCATATTCTTTCAATGCATTATTGTCCGGTTCTATTTACGGTGGTTTACCAAACAATCGTATTACAGCAATTGCTGGTGAAGCTGCAACGGGTAAAACATTTTTTGCATTAGGTGTGGTAAAAAGTTTTTTAGATAAAGACCCTAACGCAGGTGTTATCTATTTTGAATCAGAGAATGCTATCTCAAAAGACATGATTGAAAGTCGTGGTGTAGATAGTGGCAGAATATTGGTAATGCCAGTTGCAACAGTACAAGAATTCAGAGCTCAATCAATTAAAGTGATTGACAAATATTTAGAACAACCAGAGGCAAGTAGAAAACCTATGTTGTTTGTATTAGATAGTTTAGGTATGTTATCTACTACAAAAGAGATGGAAGATACAGCTGCTGGTAAAGAAACTAGAGATATGACAAGAAGTCAAATTGTTAAATCTACTTTCCGTGTATTGACTTTAAAACTAGGTCAAGCAGGTGTTCCAATGATTATGACCAATCACACATATGATGTTATTGGTTCTATGTTCCCTCAAAAAGAAATGGGTGGCGGTTCAGGTTTGAAATACGCTGCTTCATCAATCATCTACCTAAGCAAAAGAAAAGAAAAAGACGGCACAGAGGTAGTTGGTAATATTATACATTGTAAAAACTTTAAATCAAGAATAACAAAAGAGAATGCTCAAATAGATGTAAGACTAACTTATAAAACTGGTCTTGACAGATACTATGGTCTTTTAGAACTCGGCGAAGAAGCTGGTGTCTTTAAGAAAGTATCTACAAGATATGAAATGCCAGATGGCACCAAAGTTTTTGGTAAGTCAATCAATACAGAGCCTAAAAAGTATTACACAAAAGAAATATTAGAAAAGATTGATGACTACACAAAAAGAAAATTCACATACGGACAAGACGAAGACTAGAAGATACACCTTTGCTCAACAAGAAGGTAAAGATTATTCTTGTGTCAAGTTAACAGAGGGTAAATTCAAAGATGTAATCTATCACTATGGTAGAGTTGCATTTGCACCAGAATCCGAGAAACAAGATGATGGCAAATTACCTATGAAGTTTGATTATACGGTAGATAAAAATCCAAATAATCTAATACTGCTTGACAATTCTGAATTTATAGAGTATATTGGTGACATATTATTAGAATTATTAGAAGAGAAATTAAAAAATGGTACAGCAATCAAGAATTGAACAAACAATAATATCTAGTCTCTTCTTCAAAGAAGAGTACACTAGAAAAGTTTTACCTTTTATCAAAGAAGAATATTTTGGTAACCGTGTAGAACAATTACTATATGGTGAGATATTTAAATTTATAGAGAAGTATAATAATCTTCCTACAAAAGACGCCATGTTGATTGAACTCGGCCAAAGAAAAGATATTAATGAAGAAGAACTAAATCATTTAAAAGACTATGTTGTTGCTGTTGAAAATACTGAAGCAGATGAACAATGGCTTACTGAAACAACCGAAAAGTTTTGTAAAGATCGTGCTGTTCATAATGCAGTATTAAGTGGCATTAAAATATTAGATGGTAAAGATAAGAAACAAACAGCAGAGGCCATACCACATATATTATCAGACGCATTAGCAGTATCATTTGACAAGTCAGTTGGTCACGATTATATAGAAGACGCAGAAGCTAGATTTCAATTCTATCATACAAAAGAAAAAAGATATCAGTTTGATTTAGATTACATGAATAGAATTACAAAAGGTGGTGTACCAAGTAAAACATTAAACATTGCTCTTGCAGGTACAGGTGTTGGTAAATCATTATTCATGTGTCATGTTGCTTCAAGTTATTTACTACAAGGTCTAAATGTATTGTATATTACTTTAGAGATGGCAGAGGAAAGAATTGCAGAAAGAATTGATGCTAACTTATTAGATGTTACAATGGAAGACCTACATGATATGCCTAAACAATTATATGATGGCAAGATTAAAAAGTTAAGAGAAAAAACACAAGGTCAACTTATTGTCAAAGAATATCCAACGGCGTCTGCTCATGCAGGTCATTTTAAATCATTGATTAATGAATTGGCTTTGAAAAAATCATTTAGACCAGATGTTATTTTTATAGATTATTTAAACATATGTGCTTCAAGTAGATTTAAAGGTGGTAATATTTCTTCTTACTTTTACATTAAAGCAATTGCTGAAGAGTTAAGAGGTCTTGCAGTAGAACATAATGTACCTATTTTTAGTGCAACACAAACAACTAGAACTGGTTTTGTATCAACTGATATTGGTCTTGAAGATACCTCTGAAAGTTTTGGTCTACCAGCAACTGCTGACTTTATGTTTGCGTTAATGTCAAACGAAGAACTAGAGGCATTAGGTCAAATGAAAGTAAAACAATTAAAGAATAGATATAATGACCCAAGCGTTAATCGTGCATTTATTATTGGTGTTGACAGATCCAAAATGAGATTATATGATGTACAACAATCAAGTCAAAACATTGTTAACTCAAATCAAGTAGATGAAAAAGAGGACGCTTACAACAAATTTAGTGATTTCAAACTATGACCGACATAATGCATTTTGCAAAGTTATATAGAGGTGTGGTATCAGATGAGATATGTGCCAAAACTGTATCAGAAATGGACACACTAGAATTTAAAGAACATACATTTTATAATGCTAAGACAAATGAACATAAACCTAGAAGTGGCTCACAAGAATTATCTATGAGTTGGGGTAATGTATCTACTAAACAAACTTTAAATGATATTGTTGACAACACAGCTTTCGAATATGTAAAAGAATTAAACATGCCTTGGTTTGACAAGTATCAAGGTTATTCACATGTAAGATTTAATAAGTATGCTGAAAATAAAATGATGGCCTTACATGCAGACCATATTCATTCAATGTTTGATGGTGAAAGAAAAGGTGTTCCTATATTAAGTGTATTAGGAGTTTTAAATGATGATTACGAGGGTGGTGAGTTTTATCTAGTAGATGAAAAAACAGACTTATCAAAAGGTGATGTTATAATATTTCCTAGTAATTTTATGTACCCTCATAAAGTAGAACCGGTAACAAAAGGTACTCGTTACTCATATATAAGTTGGATATGGTAAAAAAGAAAACACAAAAAGTTAGATTTCATAGAGGTGATAAGAGACCAGGTGTATTGGAAAAGAAACTAAAATATAAAGTAGAGATGGCCAAAGAAGGTAAAAAGATACTTTGGCATGTTTTAGAGACACCTACAGATAATGTGGTTGCTAAACACTTCTTTGAAGAAGACGCTCAACAGCTTGCAGACTTTCAAAACAAACACCGTGTCTGGCAAGAAAACGGTGGTATACCTAAATTTCTCTGGAATTATATAGCAGGTTCTTATAGTTAGTTGCCAAACTCTCCTAAATAGTGTAGGAGAGATTAATGGCATATTTACAAACAAAAGACTTCAATAAGGGTGCGTCTGCCGGCGTTTATGCTGGTAAGGACAGACACGAAATTGTCTTATTAAAAATTCAAGACAAGAAACCCTTTACAATAAGTGCAACTGAAACTGGTCCTAAAGCCTATGGTGTAACCTACGATAAGACTAAAAAGATTTTAGTTTACAGAGACACATTAACTTCTAAAAAATTAAAATCAGTATCAATACTTAAAATCTTTAAAGACAAAGATTTTGGTGGAGGTGCCTCTGGCTCAGGTGGTGGTGCAGACTTAACTAGAATTGCAGAGTCAGCTCAATGTTATTATTGTTCTTATGCTTTTAATGTTGCAGGTAAAGAATTAAAAAAACCACCTACCTTAAAAGAATTAGGTACCTCTGCTAGATATGTTCAAGCAGACATGAATTTATATGACGCTATGGATAAATGTCCTGAAGATTGGCATGATGTATTTGTCAAGACAGCAAATGTATTAGTTAAAACATATAAAAATAAAATTAGTGGTAATGTATTTTTTCATAGAGGTTCTAACTTTATGAAAAAAATATATGAAGCTAAGGCTCAGATTATGAAAGATGATAAAAAATCTGATACACCTCAAGCACCAGGTTCTTTTAGCAATGATAAGTGGAATCCAGGTGATATATGGATGTCAACATATCCTACAACAGAATACCCTTTGACGAACAAATACAAAACATGGTCAGAATTAAATCAACAAGTGTTAGAAAAAGCAGGAAAATTAGGTGGTAAAACAAGATTATTAGGAATATCATTGAAAAAAGTAACTAGCGTTAGTGCAAAAATATCAGAATTTAATTTACCTAAAAGAATAAACAATGTCAATATAAGCTTTGAAGGTTTTAGATATGGTAAAAAAGGAGACTTTTTTTCATCACAAGATATCTATATGTACATGAGTGGTCAAGAGGTGCAGTTTAGAACATTTGGTGGTAGTGCTGAATGGCAAGGAGAAATTAAAGGTGTTTCTGCCGCTGGTGGTAAAATAGGTGGTGGTAATATAAATTTCTATTGTAAAAAACATATAGGTCAAAATATAAATGGTGGCAATAGTGATAGTTGGAATGAAAGGTCTATATTAAGCAACATAGATGTAGATAGAATATACGATTTATATAATACTTTTTATAATAAACAAAACACTTTTCAAAAAGCTGAGTTTCCTATTGTACCTAAACCAGAATTTGTAAAACAATTTAATACACAATCATTAAACTTTAGAGCGTCAAAATATATGTGTATGGTATTTTTAGAAACCTTTTATAAAGGTACACCAAAACAGAGAAATAAAGTGGTAACTGAGATGATTAGGTATGCAGCTTCAAATACTGATCAATCTTCTTACTTCATAAAGGTTTCATAGTATAAATAGTATTATATTTGTTAATGAATTTGTTGAAAAAAGTGCTTGCCAAAGCGCTTTTATTATAGTATAATGGGACAAAATGAGAGAGAAAAATGTTTAGTTTTAAAGGGTTTCAGACCCAAGATAAGAATACACACTTAGAACACCTAGAAGACGATATAATTAATCGTGGTTCTAAAGGTGGTGATAATGCATTAAACTTCCTTAAATCAGTAAGAGATATGTTAGCAGGCCGTTTAGGTGGTGTCAACATGACCGTCAAATGGGACGGTGCGCCAGCTATTATATGTGGTGTTAATCCTGAAAATGGTAAATTCTTTGTAGGTACTAAATCAGTATTCAATAAAAATCCTAAAATTAATTACACATCTTCCGACATTCGTAAAAACCATGGTGGTGTTGTTGCAGATAAATTACAGGTTTGTTTAAATAACCTATCGAGATTAAATATAAAAGGTATTCTACAAGGTGATTTATTATTTACAAATGACTTAAAAGCTGTCAATATAGATGGCGAAAAAATGGTTTCATTTACACCAAATACAATTACTTATGCAGTACCAATTAAAAGTGATTTAGGTAAAAGAATTATAAAAGCAAAAATGGGTATTGTATTTCATACTCAATATAATGGTAAATCTATGGACAGTTTATCTGCTAGCTTTGGTACAGTAAGAGGTTCTTCAAATAGAAATGTGTTCTTAGCTAGTGCAGGTTATAAAGAAACTTCCGTAATGTTTTCTAAACAAGAGTTATCACGATTTGATAGTCAAATAAGAATGGCAGAGGGTTCATTAAAAAAAGCAGGACCTATGTTAGATTTAATTAGTAAGTCATCAAGAGATGAACTATCAATTGGGTATAGATTAAAAACATATTTTAATTATTATATTAAAAACTCAAATGCTGGTATGGATAAAGTTTCTACTATGCAAAAACAGTTTAGAGATTACTATGAAAACTTTATAAACATGGAAATTGATAATAGAAAAACACCAAAAGGTAAAGAGAAATTTAAAAAAGCAAAGATAGATAATTTAAGATTTATAGATAGAAATAGAACAGCATTATATTTTGCAATTGCAAGCCATATAACATTAGGTAATTGTAAGAATACTTTATTACAAAAAATGAATCAAATACAAAGCATAGGTAATTTTATAAGAACATCAACAGGTTATAGAGTAACAGCACCAGAGGGTTATGTTGCAGTTGATAAAGTTGCAGGTGCAATTAAACTTGTAGATAGATTAGAATTTAGTAGGCAAAACTTTACAATGCCAAAAGGATGGAATTAATGAGAACAATACCAGATACAATTAATTTAATTAAAAAGAAAATGATAAGAATATTAGATATATATTACGATATCATTGAAAGTATTGGCATAAAAATGAGTCAATATGCTTGGCAAAAAAGATGGAGTGATAGAAAAAAAGGAACAGGTTATAAAAGATGAAACAGTTTGACGACATAAGATTTCAAGATTTAAAAGAAGGTTTATATGACCCTAATATATTTAAGGCTTTCTTTTTAGCAGGTGGACCAGGTTCAGGTAAAACATTTGTAACTAGAAATGCATTTGGTGGCACAGGTCTAAGACAGATTAATTCAGATAGTGCCTTTGAAAGTGCATTAAGAAAAAATGGATTATCTTTAAAAATGCCTGAAGATGAGGCAGAAGCGAGAGATATATTAAGAGCTAGAGCAAAAGGTACTACAGATAAAACTATGGACTTATCTATTAAAGGAAGATTAGGTATGGTCATAGATGGTACAGGCAGAGATTACGATAAGATTGCAAGGCAAAAAGCAATACTAGATCAATTAGGTTATGATTGCTATATGATATTTGTAAATACAAGTCTAGATGTTGCATTAGAAAGAAACAAAAAAAGAGAAAGAAGTGTACCAGAATATATTACAAGAAAATCACATAGTGTTGTTCAAAGTAATATAGGTAAATTTCAAAATAGTTTTGGTATGGGTAACATGATAATTATTGATAATAGTAAAGACGATAGAGAATTGACAACTCAAATTATGGACAGATGTTCTAAAGCAGTTAGAAGACTATTAACAAATAAAATTAAGTCATACACAGCAAAAAGATGGATGGCTACAGAAAGAAGATTAAAGAGAAGATGAAAACTTTTTTAGAGGCAGTCATAGATATACCAAGAAGAACTTACGCTAAAGGTGTATTTGATAACGCTGATACTAACAATCCTAAAATTAAAGATAGTGTTAAATCATTAATTGATAAACAGATTGAGGAGTTTGAAACAGAATATCCAGTCGTAAAGATTGGTCTTATTGGTTCTATCTTAACAAAAAGATATAGAGATGACGCAGACCTTGACATAAATGTATTGTTTGATGTACCAAAAGATAAAAGAGAAGACGAAAGATTAAGACTATCTCAAAAGTATTTGTCTGCTAAAAATCCAGATAACATACAAGGTAAATTAATACCAGGCACCAAACACCCGATAAACTTTTACTTTATTACAGACATGAAGACTTATCAAGACCAAGAAAAAAAGGCTGACACTGTATTTGATATAGAAGATAATGAGTTTGTTAAAAGACCCGAAGATTTTACTTTTGATGCTTCTTTGTATGTCAATGATTTTGAAAAGAAAGTACAAGAAATAGATGTGGTAAAAGGTGAATTAAAAAGAGATATTATTGATTACAGAGAACTAGAGGGTTTAACAAATGATGATGTATTAAATTTACAAGACAAAATTAATTCAAAACTAGATGAGATAGAAGATAGTATAAAAGATATTATAAAGATAGGTGACGGTGTTGATGTAGAAAGAAGAGCTGCATTTGATAAAGACATGTCACCGGATGAAATTAGAAAGTATGGTATTAAAAATAGATTACCAAAAGCCGTGATATATAAGATGTTAGAAAAATATCACTATCTAAAATTCTATAAGAAATGTAAAAAGATTTTAGATGACGGCAAAGTAACTGATAAAGAAATAGATGATTTAGAAATGCATGAGGCTAGAAGAAGAACTTTAGCATTTACATTTGGTAGATTTAATCCACCTACAATAGGTCACGAAAAATTAATTAATAAAGTTGCAAGTGTTCGTGCTGACGATTACAGAATTTATTTAAGTAGAAGTGAAGACGCTAAAAAGAATCCACTATCTGCTAGAGATAAACTATCAATAATGAAACAGATGTTTCCTAGACATGCTAGAAAGATAGTAATTAACACTACAAATATGATATTAGATATTTGTACTGAACTTCACAATCAAGGCATTACAGAAATCTTTATGGTTGTAGGTAGCGATAGAGTTAGAGAATTTGAAACAATAATTAACAAATACAACAATGTAAAATCAAGACATGGTTACTATAACTTTGATAATGTCAATGTTGTATCTGCTGGCGAGAGAGATCCAGACGCAGAGGGAGCTACGGGTATGAGTGCAAGTAAGATGAGAGCTGCAGCTGCTAAGGGCGACCTTGCTAGTTTTAAAAAAGGACTACCGTCAGGTGTTGACGCAGATAGACTTATGAAACAAGTAAGAAAGGGAATGAGATTGGCTGCTAATTATATTTACATGAAAAAAGCACAACCAATTGCTAGTATGGAAGAATTTGAACAACAACAAATTAGAGACCTTTATATTAGAGACCAAATATTCAACATTGGAGACAAGGTTGATTATGTCAAAGAAGATATAAAAGGTACAGTACAGAGAAAAGGAACAAACTTTATTGTATTAGAAGACAGTAATAATAATTTACATAAGGCATGGATATGGGATTGTATTCCTGTGGCAGCCGATAGAGAGGCAGACATGAGAGAAGTAAACTTGAATGTTGATTATGGTTTTGAAGCTGTATCTGAGGTGCAAGAAGATATGGATGCTTTACCTCAGGACAAAGATGTGAAGAAAAAAGACGGTACTCAACCTAAAAAGTATTACAAAGACTTAAAAAAAGGCACAAAAGATAAGAGAGCAGATCATTTTAAGAATAGAGATACCACTAAGAATGATAACAGACCAGCGCCAGGTGATAAAGGTGCTAAGACTAAACCAAGTATTCATACTACCAAATTTAAAAAAATGTATGGTGAAGTTTATGAGGTTGGAACACCTGAATATACAAAACATACAGTTGATATGACACCAGGTCAAGAAAATCCTATTAAAAAAGTAAAAGGTTTCTTGGATAGAGAAAAAGAAAAACCATCTGAAAAAGATGTAAAAGAATGGGCAAGTACAGAGTCAACAATGAATAAATATAGAGAACGATACAAAGACGAATGGAAGGCCAAACTATCAGAGGTAGTGGCCAAAATGATAGAAAAACTATAATGAAAACATTTAACGAGTACGAAAACATTGACAAATCTTGCGAAGAATGTATCTTTGAACATGAACAAGAAGGCATTTATGAAGCAGAATATCAAGGTAAAAAAGTAACATTAAATGACCCTATTCGTGGTGGAAGTAAAAAATTCTATGTATATGTTAAGAACGAAGCAGGTAAAGTAATCAAAGTTTCATTTGGTGATACAACAGGATTAAGTATTAAAAGAGATGACCCAGCAAGAAGAAAAAGCTTCAGAGCTAGGCACAATTGCGATAATCCAGGACCTAAAACAAAAGCAAGATACTGGTCATGTTATCAATGGAGAGCAGGAGCAAAGGTAAACAACTAATGAGTAGATACAGAAAAACAATGAGACAGGCTATAGAAGAAGGCCTATCTAATATGCAGATTGCAATTCTTAGCAAAGAATACAAACCTTTAAAAGGTAAAACTATTACAGCAGCTAGAGCAAAACAATTAATGAACATCTTGGATAAATTCAAAGATGATGACCTAAAAAAATTATCTAAAGCAAATATACCATTTGTATCAAGTGGTTCACAATCTAAACTTACAGTGAGAAATATGGGTGTTAAAGTAACTACTTTTAGTCCATTTGGTAGTTTTAGAGAAGAAGTAACGCAACAAGATTTTGACCTAGAAGAAGGCAAGATGAAAACTATTGCTACAATGTTTGATCAAGGTAAAAGTGCTGAAGAGATTGCAAAGGTAATGAAATTACCTGTTGACACGGTAAAAAATATTTTAGGTGAAGTAAAAGAAGATGTACAAGAGGCAAAATTTAGAATGGAAGGTGAAGTTGATTACAAAAACAAACCTAATCCTGAAGACTTTGAAATGGTTGTAAATGCTAGTAATCGTAATGACGCTATGAAACAAGCTGAAATAAATTTAAGTAGAGGCGGCAAAAAAATAAATGCTTTAGAATTTAGTAAAGTTGTAAAAGAAGAACTGATACACGAATTTAAAAAGATGACAGTATCTTTTAAAACACATGACATGATGGCAAAAGCTTCAACTGATTTAGCAAAACAAGGTTTCACTATTTCAGGAACACAAAAAGCATTAAAAGTAGATGGAAAAGGTGCAGACCTTAACAAGTATGCTACAGATTTAAAAAACAATTATGGCGCAACAATAAGAGCAGAAAGTTATGCTATTGATGAAAGCGCAGACGAAGATTTTTACAATCCAGTTTATGAAGCATGTTGGGTTGGTTATAAAAAAGTAGGCATGAAGAAAAAAGGTGACAAAATGGTACCTAATTGTGTACCTGAATCTGTTAATGAAGAAGATGAAAAAAAGAAGATGAAAAAAACTGATGTTGCACCTGACGGCGAAGCTGAACATGCAGAGAAAAAAGAAAAAACAGATGATAAAGAAAAATTAAAGTCAGAGATAGATAAAAAAGACGCAGAGATACAATCTTTAAAAGTAAAAGCAGAAACGGATAAAGCTAAAGTTGCTAAAAAAGAAACTGAAAAAATGGTAAATCCAGAAACAGGTGAACCATTACTTCAGGTCGGTGTTGCTTATAAACATTTAAGAGATAAAATGAAGAAGATGAAAGAAGATGTTGATTATCTAAAACCTAAAATGAATACATCTCAATTAGCAAATATCAAAAAAGTATGGCAACATAAAACTAAAAAAGATGTTACACCTGCTGTTAAGAAAATGATTAAAGATATGGATATACCAACTCAATTAGCAATTAAATATGCTAAAATTAATCAGTTATCAAAACTAGTAGAAGATTTAGATAGTAAAGATAAACCTACGGTCAAAGATGTTATAGGTCAGTTAAAAGGTGCAGTAAAGGCACACGCTAAACAGGCAAAAGATTTAGATAAGGCAATGAAGAACGAAGACCACCCAGCAAAAAAGATTTTTGAACAAATCGAAGGTCTAAAAAATAAAGCTGAAAAATCTGGAATGCCATACGGTATTCTAAAAAAAGTTTACGATAGAGGCATGGCTGCATGGAGAGGTGGACACCGACCAGGTACTACACAGCAACAATGGGCTTTCGCTAGAGTAAATTCATTCATAACAAAATCCTC
>JGI24004J15324_10000378_pt1 | contig 17992 bp, 19 predicted proteins | sample LinPmetageLP32_FD_15324 | JGI IMG/M metagenome (IMG submission 15324)
TTTTAACTACGACTTCACGTTTGCTATAGCTATAGACTTCCTATGGTGGGGCGTTGAGTTAGAAATTACGCACTAATGTCAGATAGAAAAGCAAGGAAGCANATTAACACTTCCGAAGACTACTTACTCCTCTCAAGANATAAGAACCTAATAAACGTAGACTCTAAGAATAACGATTCGGTTAACATTATATTAGACCTTGCAGTAGCNAACCCGAACTTCTTGGAGCTGCTCAAGTCAGTAATTAAATCAGTAGATGAATATACAAACAAAGAAGATTCCGATAAGTCAAGTNCAGATAGACCCGAACAATCCNAGGACGCTCTCGAAGGAGAAGTACAAGACGCTGAAGTCATCNATTGAGAACTTCCCTAAGATGCTTGAAGTNCGTCCCTTAGTGGTAGCGGACGGCGTTGTAGTGGGCGGTAATATGAGGCTCTTAGTTATGAAGGACTTAGGGTACAAAGAAGTACCAGCCATAGACGTTACGGAATGGACACAAGCCGAGCGTGACGAGTTTATGATTAAAGACAATCTAAACTATGGAGACTGGGACTACGATATGTTAGCTAACGAGTGGGTAGGCTCAGACCTTACTGACTGGGGTATGGACGTATGGGATACCGAACCCGAAGAGATGCAAGGCCTAACCGACGAAGACGATGTACCCTTAGCACCAGAAGAACCGACAACCAAGTTAGGCGATGTTTGGATACTTGGAGAGCATAGGGTTATGTGTGGGGATTCTACGAGCAAAGAAGCGGTAGAGATTCTTATGGATGGTCAGAAGGCGGACATGGTATTTACCGACCCACCTTATGGAATGAGTTATGGTGGAGGTCGGACAAAGAAGTTTGATATGATTAAAGGTGATGATGAGAACCCCGATAAGTTTTATCATTGTATCCCTGAAGCGAGAGAGGTTTATATTTGGGGAAGGGTAGAGAATTACTTAAACCTTAAAACAAAACCAAAAACAACTATCGTTTGGAAAAAAAACAACTTTGGATTAGGTAGAGGATACAGAGGTCAATATGAGGTTTGTTTTTATTACGGAGAGTTTAAAGGCTCGGATTCCAATGTTTGGGAGATTAGCAAAGACACTAACTATCAACACCCTACCCAAAAACCAACGGAGCTTTGTAGTAGAGCAATAAAGAACAGTCAGCCTACTAACATCCTTGACTTATATGGGGGGAGTGGAAGTACGTTAATAGCATCTCAACAGAATAACATTGCATCATTTACGATGGAGTTTGACCCGAAGTATTGCGATGTAATAGTAAAGCGATGGGAAGACTTCACGGGTAAGAAAGCACACCTTGAAGAAGAAGACGATTTAATGGTAATAACCCAAGCGAACTAATGGGAAAGTTCACACACCCAAACGTAACAAAGTCACAAATGTCACATAATAAAAAAGATTTTTTAGACGCACTTGAACGCTCGTTAGGTGTCGTAACTACCGCCGCTAAGTCGTGCAATATAGAAAGACGTACTCACTACCGATGGATGGACGAAGACAAGGACTATGCTGATGCGGTAAAGGACATACAAGAAAGCGCGATAGACTTTGCAGAGAGTTCACTACACCAACAAATCAAAGACAAAGTTCCAAGCAGTACCATCTTCTACCTCAAGACCAAAGGAAAGAATCGAGGGTATGTAGAGAAGCAACAAATCGAGATAAACGAACCGAAACCGTTTACGTGGTTCGATGACGAAAACTAAGAAACGTAAGAACGCCAAGAAGCGAAAGGAACTCCGTAAGTTATTTAACGAAAGTGGGGTTAAGTTCTACGAACCAAGTACGGGGATTTTTAAAGTCAACGGAGTGACGTATTACCCAAAGGCTAAGAAGTATCAAAAGAATGGTAAGTGGGTAGGAGTTACGTGCGTGGAGGAGTTTCTTGAATTAGTCAAATGATGCAACCGACGACATACTATCAGGCGAAGAAGTCTAAGGCTAAGATACAAGTCCATCAAGGTGGTAGTCGTAGCGGTAAGACGTTCTCGATATGTCAAGTCTTAATAGAGTTATGCTTCAAGAATAGAGGGGCTGGGATAGTCATTACTATAGTACGTAAAACCTTTCCGGCTTTAAGGTCGTCAGTTATGAGGGACTTTTATTCAGATACTTACCGAAGGGGGTAACTACCAAGAAGAGAACCACAACAAGAGTCAAGCGACATACAACCTATTCGGCAACCTTGTAGAGTTTATATCTACCGACCAACCTCAGAAGCTCAGAGGACGCAAGAGGGATATCCTTTACGTAAACGAGTGCAACGAATTAACGCTCGAAGATTGGAGGCAGCTACTACTTAGAACGACAGGTAGTAAAACTGGAACTGGTATTGTAATCGACTACAACCCATCCGACGAGCATCACTGGATTTACGAACACGTATTGACAAGGGACGATGTAGACTTCTTTCAGACCACGTACTTAGATAACCCATTCTTAGAGCAATCCGTCATAGAAGAGATAGAACGCTTTAAGGAAACCGACGAAAACTTCTGGCGTATATACGGACTCGGAGAGAGGGGAGTCAATACGGCCGCCGTCTTCCCTAACTGGAAGCAGACAGACGCTATACCAGAACGGGCTAAGTTGGTAGCTTACGGATGCGACTGGGGGTTCACTAATGACCCTACGGCTATCGTATCTGTATGGCGTGAGGACTATTCTTTGTATATTGAAGAACACCTCTACAAGACCGGAATGACTAACCGAGATATAAGCGAAGAACTAAACAAGCTACAACTCGATAGAACACCTATAATCTGCGACAGTGCCGAGCCTAAGAGTATCGAAGAGTTGCATCGCTTAGGTCACAACGTGAAGCCTTCTAAGAAAGGCCCGGACTCTATTCGCTTAGGCATCGACATAATGAAACGCCATAAGTTATATATACTCAAAGACTCACTTAACGCACAAAAGGAATTCCGCAATTACCGATGGGAAGTAGACCGTAACGGGGTGCAACTTAGCAAACCCGTAGACCATTCTAACCACATCATCGACGCGGTAAGATACATATGTATTAACCGCATCGGAACTTCTTACTCTGGTAAATACTATATCTCATGAAAATAACCGTACCCGATTCACTTGCTGACTTATCCGTTCAGCAGTACAAACTCCTTGCAGAAATTAAATTCGAAGAGAACTCTACGGAGTGGCTTATCGAATCTATCGGTATTTTGTGTAACCTTACTAAAGAGCAGACCGACCANCTTACCCTTCCCGAANTAGAGCGCATAGCCATAATAGTAAGCAAGCTTAATAACGAGGACGAGAACAACCAAGAGCTACAAAGGAAGATAGAATACAANGGCAAGAAGTACGGCTTCCATCCTAACCTATCTAAGTTAACAGTAGGAGAGTTTGCAGACTTAGAGACNTACTGCGGAGGTGGATTCTTAAAGAACCTNAGCGAGATACTTTGCATACTNTACCGACCGATAAAGACCGAAGGCGGCGACTTCTACACNATAGAAAAATACGAGGGTGAAACCTTCCCTACCTTTTGGGATGACCTAAGAATGGACGTTGTACTCGGTGCGGTCAATTTTTTTTTGTCTATAGGCGTGACCTTAACGACAGATTTAACCAACTCTTTAGTGGAGGAGGCAGCAACTTAATGTCTGAGAAATGGGGGTGGTATGTTATTATCCATAGCCTTGCCGGAGGGGACCCGTTAAAAATAGAAGCCGCAACTGAAATTGAGATAGAATCGGCCTTCACATATTTAGCTTATGAACAAGACAACAGCCGACAAGGTAAGTCACCAGACGCAGAGCAATACAGATGAAATCGTACATACAAATAGTAGACACACTACAGACCATAGCTAACGACCACCTCATGCTCCAGCACTTCCACGCTGGGCCATTGGACGAAGTAGATATCGGGAAGTTAGACCAGAGGCAATACCCTTTTTTATACTGCGAGATTTTAGGCGTATCTATAGATAACGGAGTCATGTCTTACGATATAGAGTTGCTCGTTGCGGATATGATTCAGCCCGACCTAACAGACAGAAACCAAGTCTATAGCGATACGCTACAGATGCTTCACGATGTGCTTGATATGTTTATCCAATCATTAGCCAACACCAACACCACAGTAGACGGAGACTACAAAGCTGAGTTACCTATATCATGTACACCCTTTACAGTACGATTCGATAACGAGTTAACCGGATGGAGTGGAGCGTTAACCCTTGAGGTATCTAATGCAAACAACCTCTGCATAGCTCCCTTTGACTGATGGCGAATCCTAACATAATGATAGGAAAGGTTAAGTACCCGATGACACTCACGAAAAAAGCTCTTGAGAAGATAGGTAAGATATGGCGTAAGAACGCTCGTATCTCTTTACGTATGCAAGACAAAGTTAACACGGGCGCGCTCTATAACTCTATGGAGGTAAACGTCGGAGCAAACCAGTACGCTATGTACGTTAACATAACGCCACAAGTCCACTATTGGGAGTTCGTAGATAAGGGCGTACAAGGTGCAAGCCGTAACATATTTGCTCGTCAGTCTGAGAGTCCGTTCAAGTTTGGTAGCGGTAAAGGGCCGAGAGGATTGCGTGGAGCTATCGACAAATGGGTAGTACAAAAGAACTTGCAAGGCTCAAGGGATGCACAAGGTAGATTCGTTCCACGTAAGTCTATGTCGTTCCTTATATCGAAGGCAATCTATAATCGTGGACTCAAGCCTACCTTCTTTATTTCGGACACCTTAAAACGCCTTAAACCCAAAGCTATGAAATGGCTCTCAATAGCGGTTGGTGAAGACGTAGCTAACGCAATACGAGAGAGCCTTAGCCTTAACAAAAACTTAGACGTGAAATAATGGGAATGACTATCCAACAGAAACCGGATGCGGCTGTCGTACACGGAGCATATGAGCAACTTATGTACGTGCTTACTTCTACGGAACAAGCGAGCGCATCAAACTTTAAATTTAGATATATTGCAGATTTATACGTAGGTGGTGTAATGGTTAGTCGAGTTAAAGTCTACCCTAATAACGCAGGAGCAGGAGTTATTCGTGTAGATAAGTTAATACAGGACTGGATGAGCATTAGTAAGGCAGATACTAATGTTACTACTAATCAAATAGAAACGGCGAGTATTCATACTCTTGGAGTGAATGCACCGCTAACGCCTTGGTGTCATAGCAACGGAGAGAACTTCCGCAAAGTAGAGTTAAAGTTCGGACAAGAATACTCTGCGTCTGCAACCACAAACCCGACTCAATACCCAAACCTATTGACGGCCAACTATATCTCCTGTATTATGACCGCCGGTCTGCAAAGGGAATATACATGGGACGAAGGGATAGCTACTTACCTAACTACTCCAGCATGGTTAAATTCGTTTTTGCCTTTAGNCTCCAGCTCTCGAGTTTTTAGCGATAGAAAGATAGACTCCAATTTTACAAGTACAACGGCCTCAAATGTTAAGGTGATACACCAACAAGTTACTCGTAAAGAAGTTCGAACTATTGGGTTAGCTATGGAAGGTGCTGCTCCTGTTAACTCGACGGCTGTATCCATACACGTAACAGTATACGACTCGGACAACGCTGTCATAAACTCAGGACATATTGCCGCTACTTCTGGGGGTACGCCTGCTGGCTCAGCATCCGGGGACGATGAAAGCTTGCAGTATTTCGGAGTCGGCCCGTATAATTTGTCAAAGCAGACGGTACAAAATTTTAGCGCTATAGGTACAACGGCTTCTTATTACGAGGTCTTCGTTATGGACTCGGCTCTTGTCGTTCCATCAAACGCAACGCTTGCAGATATGGCCTCTTGTTGCTATCAATTTACGATAGTAGATTCGGATTGTATGTACGGGCAAGACAATTACAACTTCGTAACTTTAGCTTTTCAAAACTCTTTAGGGTGTTGGGATTACCAAACCTTTAGCCTTTTACACCAAAGGAGTACGGGCAGCATAGACCGAAAGACTTTTGACCAAGTAGCAGGAAACTGGAATACGGCAGACGCCTCACAAGATTTTAACTTTCGAGGCGATCAAGGAGGTAGCCGAATATCTAAAGTGTCAGCGACTCAAGAGATGGTAGCTAATACCGACCTCTTTAATGAAGACGAGGTAGAACTTATGGAGTCGCTTTTCATATCGCCTAACGTATTCTTAATAGGGTCACAAGGCGAATCAGTTACTCCTATCGTAGTAACGGAATCAAACTTTGTAAGAAAGAAGAACCTAAACGAACGCGCTCCTTTTACTTATCAGATAAAATTCAAGTACGCAAAAGAGCGTCCAACTACTAAAGGAGGTACATACCGAGGCTACTCATGATTGAACTATTTGCATACGGGCAGAAGCCTTTAACAACTAACGCACCAACCGGAGAGCAGATAGTCTTAGACATCTCGAATCCAGGTGCTATATCTTTAACTTACGAAGTGGGTAAGGGCGAAGAGGCCTTAGGTAGATATAGTCCTTTCAGTCAAACTTTTAGACTACCGTTTACAAACGGGAACACCGAGTTCTTTGGACACTACTATGACGTAAATATCCAACCCACTGCGGTAACGGCTACCGATGTTTTCCGATTTGATATTCACCGGAAGTGTTACGCAGAGATACACGTAGACGGCATACCTATTATTCAAGGCTCACTTCAGCTTAAAAATGTACACCTAAAAGAAGAAGAGTTCGAGGTGGTAGTGTTTGGCTTAGAAGCTAACCTCTTCCAAGACATAAGCGAGAAGAAATTAATAGACTTATTTATTAGCGAAGCAGGCGTTCAGAACACGGACTACGATGTTAATATGACGACTGCTAACATTGTTAGTTCCTTTAACACTGCTAACGATGTAACAGAAGGCACGGTTGGAGCAGGCACGGTAGTCTTTCCGATAATAGACTACGGCCATACGCAACCATATAACTTCTTACAATATCAAAACGACGGGGCAGGGGGGTTAGGTGGTTTAGCTTTAGCGAACTATCTACAACCCTATATGCTCAAGCCCTCTATTAGCGTTAGTGCTTTATTTAAAAAGGTTGTTGAAGAAGCAGACTATAACCTCTTGGACAGTGCGTTTTTATTATCTGACGCATGGACTAAGCTTTACATGACGTTAGCATCAGACCGAGAGTCTGTGGCTACTCGAGGCGTTTTAGGTAGCCAGATTGCAAACACAGGCTCAACGACTTTAATTCTGTGGTCAGCACCTCAAGTGTTAGATATATACGCTCAAGTTATACCTTTTAACGATGTAACCGGAGCAGGAACAAACAACAACCCACCAACACTATACGACGAAGGTAATACGTGGAACACTACTTCACATACTTTTGTAGCTCCGCAAGACGGCCATTACTTCGGAGAGTGTCACGCGTCTTTCTCGTCGACTATACTAACAACCGACGGCGGGCAAGCTTTGATTGAAGTACAGGGTGGCTCACCGTTTGTAGGTGTCTTTGCTTCTTCTGGATGGATACCATTATATGGTGGTTCGGGCAGCTCAGTAATAAGCGCAACGGCTGTTGTGTTTGATGGATATCTTCAAGCCGGACAAGAGATAGTATGCAAGGTGGCCGTGAATGCCGGTAACGGTGCTTCTGGTAATGTGCGTCTACAATCTGAAGGAACGTATTGCACTATCCAAGCAAGTCAACTCGTAAACGGCTTTGCAGACATACCTCACAATATGCCGGATGTCTTACAGACAGACTTTGTAAGAGATTTAGTGCAACGATTTAACTTGTGTATCGTAAGCGACACAGACAACCCGATGAGTCTTATCGTTCAACCTTGGGAGGACTACATAAACGCAGGCGAATCAAAAGACTGGACGGATAGATTAGACCTATCTAAGCCAAGAAAAATAACACCTACGGACTCACTAAGGAAGAAAAACATAGAACTGAAAGACGCTGAAGATAGCGCAAACCTTAACGCTAAATTTGAGAAGCAAAATTTGCACGTCTTAGGGAGGTACAAGCAAGAAATTTTAGGCGACTTTGTAAGTGGTAGTTTTACGAACAACGCAATCTTTGCACCTTTTCAAGTACAAAAGATACCTACGGCAGACGACGGCTCTGGAAGTGATGCCGAAGACTTCCTTATAGCAAGAGAATACGGGATAGACACGGCCGGCCCTATATCGGATGCAAAGCCTAAGTTGTTCTATCATAACGGTCTTAAGACTTTAAACAATACAGCGTCGTTTTTTGTAGGCTTTTCAGAGACTACTTCTTATCCGCTATGCCTTCCGTTTTACAATAACGGCAACCCGATGGCTATAGATTCGCCTATGTTGTTATGGGACTTTGAAGTTGGGGCATCCTTTAACAATCCAACCTTCGGAAGCACACCAAGCAATCAAGGCTACTTTGCAAGATACTGGCAGCAATTTCTATTGTCTATATACTCAGACGAAGCAAGACTCTTTGAGTGTAGTATGTTGCTATCTGCATCGGATATCTACGGCTTTAAATTTAACGACGAAATAAGGATAGAGAACACTTTATACAGGGTGCTGAAGATAAGCAACTACCAGCCATTAGAAGACGTACCATGCAAAGTACAACTCTTAAAAAAGGTGGAACTCGTGGCCTCTTTAAACTTGCCCGACCCTGTACAAGATTGTCAGTTAAACTTAACCGGATATCTTGCTAACGGCACGGCTATTTTTACAGACCCTACAGACGGGACTACAAGTACAGGGACGCAGATATGTTGCAACGAGAATCACTTGTATTGGGACGGAAGCGACTGCCTATGGAATACAGGAGCAGGTGGAGGTGGAGGTACGACAAACCCCGGAGGCAATCCTAACGTACCTAACTCAGACGGCAAAAATTACCTAACAGGAGTAGGTGGATTTAACACGTTAAAGACTTTACAAGCGACAAACATTAACCCAATACAAGGCGAGCATTCTACTTCGGGGATTAATAAAAATACTAACGTATTTTCTACGAATAAGAACTTTGTATTCTACGCAACTACCTACGGAGCTTTAGGAGCATTAGCAACGCCAGACGGCGACCCCTTACAGAATAGCTCATTCTCTTTACCGCCGAATATGATGTGCCGCTTTGTTATACGTTCGCTATCGGTACAAAAAGACGCTAAAGGGACTACCGGTTCTTTCGGTTCTACTTCCTTCAAGGTTTGGACGTTTGTAGCGAAGAACATTAACGGCACGATAACCACATCGGGCAACGAACAAACGGACTTTGCTCAAGACGATGCAGACGCAGGTACTCGCACCATCTTAGTAAGCGGCGCAAAGGGAGGCGCAGACTTTAACCCTAACGATACTTTAGGCGTGGCGATAACTTGCACCGGTTCAGCAGATAGGGTCATAACATGGCATATCGATTGTTCGGCAACCTTTATGGAGTTATCGAGTGCGTTAAGTGAGGGTGACTTAATACTGCAAGAAAACTTAGGTTTTATACTTACGGAAAACGACAACTACTTAGAACAGGACTAAGATGATTAGATATATGAATAACGTAGGGAAAGCAATCCCTAACATATTAAAGATGGCCCAAACGCATGAGGCTATAAAAGATACATACGGGCTTGTTTTATATGGTTATTATGAAGACACGGGATTCCGTGGATTCTTTAAGAAAATCCGACAAGGAATAAAAGCGCGAAGTAATGGCTGAGAAAATTGAAGTAGGAGTTGTAATAAAGGGAGCAGATACGGCATCCAAGGAGCTTAATACCTTAGACAAAAGCGCGGATAACTTAGGCACGCAATTCCAATCTATGAGTGCGGCCGCTGATAGATTTACTGGCGGTGCTGTAACAGGCTTTAAGAATGCAGCAGCTGGTACGAAGACTTTTATCAAGGGTCTTAAACTAACGAAAGTAGCTCTTATCTCTACGGGTATAGGTGCTATTGTTGTGGCGGTTGGTGCTTTAGTAGCGGCGTTTTCTTCTACCAATAAGAACGCGAAAAAGATTAAGGTCGGGATGGCTGCTCTCGGAGCAGTGGTAGAAAGGGTAACGGGATTCTTCCGTGCGGCTGGTGGGTTTATTACTGGACTCTTTTCCGGTGGTGTTACGAAAGCCCTAAGCAACTACAGAGAGGAGATGGATAAGTTGCCCGGGTCTATGCAAGACGCTATAGATAAAGCTATGGAGCTTGAGAGAAGAACACAGGCTCTTAGAACTTCACAGAGAGATTTATCTTTACAATTTGCAGAAGGTCGCGCCCAGATTAAGGAGTACAATATGATAGCCGAGGACACGACGCGAGGCTTAGACGAAAGACTTGAAGCGGCGCAAAAGGCTATAGATATAGAAAGGGAGTTAATGGCGGCACGTCAAGCACAAGCACAAGAAGAGTTTGATATTGCTAAGGAAAGAGCCGCACAAAGTGACACTTCTGAAGAAGACCTTGATAACCTTGCTGCATTAGAAGTTAACCTAATCAACATACGTACCGAGTCGGCAGAGATGCAGACCACGCTAAACAATAAGCTTAATATAATTAAGACACAATCCGCAGCAGCAGCCGAAGCCGAAGCCGACGCAGTAAAGGCAGCAGAAAAGGAAAAGCAAGATGCGATAAAAGAGACTCAACGCATAATGCGTGAAGGAGAAGATAAAAGGCTCGAAAGCTTACGTGACTATTTAATGTCAGAAGAAGAGCTTGAGCTTAAAGCCTTCCAAGAAAAAGCCGACAGGTTGTTGTTAGCTGAGATGGAGGCTATGATTAACGGCGAAGAAGTAAAAGGTAATTTAAGACAGCTACTACAAGAAGAACGGGATGCAATAGAAGCAAAGCACGAAGCCCAACGTCAAGCCGTTATCGACAAGGAACAGAAAGAAGACGTTAACAACCTTCTCCATTTCCTATCAACGAAGTCAACGATTTCCGAAGAAGACGCCGCCAAAAAAGTCTTACTTGAACAAGCTACTGCGGCAGCTATTAAAGCCGCAAATATGGGCTTGGTACAAGCCGGCTTCCAAGCTTTACAAGCTATGGCGAAAACGGAAGAAGGACAAAAGAAGTTAGCTATAGCACAAATCTTAGTCAACCAAGGTATAGCCCTTTCTAATGCAATAGCCGGAGCGCAAGCCTCAGCACTTGGAACAGGGCCGGGAGCAGTATTTACCGCACCGGGATTTACGGCTACTCTTGTGGGAATGGTGCTTAGTTCTTTCGCATCTATCAAAGGCATAATGAACCAAGCCGGAGCAGCAACGGACGGACTCGACACTACAATGCCTTCTATGGGAGGTGGTGGCGGCGGAGGTGATTTAGGAAATACACAACTCGCACTAACTCCGGATATCGCTGGTTCTTTCGGTGCTGGGACTTTAGAACTTCCTGCCGTTCAAGCCTACGTATTACAAAACGAAATAGCGTCAGCAGACGCACTTCAGCAAGAGTTACAGAATAGAGCATCCCTATAAATAAACAATACCACAAAGGTTATTTTTAACGATATGAGAAAGCAAGTAGAACTATTAATAGACGAGACGGAAGAGATTACCGGTATCGAGGCGGTTAGCCTTGTGCGTTTTCCGGCAATAGAAACGGACTTCGTGTACCTGTCTAAGGTAAAGGATAACAAGATGGCCTTCGCTATGGATGAGGACAAGAGGTTGCTTGTAGGCCCTGCCCTAATCCCTGAGAAGCTCATTATGAGATTAGACGAAAACGATCAAGAGTACGACGTATTCTTCTCTAAAGAAACGGTACGCCACGCGATGGAGTTATTCATGAGGGAAGCACGTACTAACGAACACACCTTAGAACACAACTCTAAAATAGAAGGGGTAACTGTGGTAGAGTCTTGGCTTGTAGAAGACGCTAAGAAAGACAAGAGCGCACTATATGGATTCGACCTACCCGTAGGTACTTGGATGCTCTCCGTAAAGGTCAACAACATGGACGTATGGGAGAAGGTAAAAGCCAAAGAGGTTAGAGGCTTTAGTATAGAAGGCTACTTCACCGACAGGTTGGTAGAGATGACCAAGGGTAAGCTATGCAAGAACTGCCCCGACGATGAGGTTATTATCGCAGAGTTGAAGTCTATACTATTAGACGAGGTGAAACCTACGGCCGTCTTAAACGGTCAGCCTCTATTCCTAAAAGCGCAAGACGCTCAACTATGGGGAGAAATGTTCTACAATCAAACAGGCTACCGAGCTATTGAGTTAAACGGTAAGACCCTATACGCAGCTAAGGAGAGCTTAGAGTCATACCCTTGGGACGAGTGCATAGCTGACCAGATGGCGGAGTATGGTTCTAAGGAGATAGCGGAGAAGGTTTGCGGAATGATAAAGCGCAAATACGGTTGAAAATAAACAGACGAGAATTACTTATATATATACTTGAATAATTATTACAAAATGACAACAATCGAAAAAATCCGCGAGGTTATGGGTCTACCCAAAACTAAGCTCTACGCCGAGGCTCGCTTAGACGACGGGCGTGTTCTTGTTACCGAAGCCGAGTCTATGGACGTAGGTGTCGAGGTACGTATATTAGACGATGCTGGTAACGCAGATATCTTAGACGCTGGAACGTACACACTCGAAGACGGAACGAAGTTAGTAGTGAACGAAGATTCACGCCTTGCCTCTTTAGGTGAAGATACAGAAGTAGACGTAGAGGTAGAGTTAGAGCTTGAAGTCGAGCTTGAGACTATTCCCGAAGCTGAAGAAGAAGGCTACCGTGATGGAATCGACGACGAGAAAGAAGACGTAAGGGAAGACATGAACTACGAGAAAGTACGCGACGTTTTAAACGAGCGTTTCCCAGACCTTGACGAAAAGGTTATAGACGCTATTGCAGAAGTAGTATCTGACATATACAACGACGACAAAGAAGAAGTTGAAGTTGAAGTAGAAGCTAAGAAGGAAGACATGACGGAAATACTTGAAGAGGCATTTGCTTCAATTAGCGAAAGACTTAAAGCATTAGAGGACGCACCCGCATCGAAAGGGGTTACGCACTCACCAAACAAACTCTCGGCTCAGCACAAGTCGGTAGATTTATCTAAATTAAATAGTGTAGACCGTGCGCTACACATAATCAATTCACACCGATAATATAATGAATTATCTAACTAATAAGAAGTACAACTTCGATATTGACGCATCAGTCAATACTTACGCCGGTGAACTTGCATTGCCTTATGTGAGCGCGGCATTACTTGGGGCAGAAACGATTGCAAAAGGTCGTTGTCGCTTTCTTGAAGGAATCGTCGGTAAGACGGTAATCTCTGGCCTTGCAGTTTCTGACACTATACAAGCTGCAAATTGCAACTTTAACGACGGAAGCAACACTGCTTTAACCGAGCAAGTTCTTAACCCAGCAGACTTAGCTGTTATGGAAGAAATTTGTAGAGGTACTATGTATCCTACATGGATAGCTGCTAACGGAAGAATGGAAAGAAACGGCGATATTCCTGTTGCTTGGTCTGACTTCCTTCTTGGAGCAGTTGCAGAAAGAACAGGAACTAACCTTGAAGAGAAGCTTTGGGTTGGTGATGCAGCCGGAACTTTCGGAGTAGGATTCCTTTCTAACGATGGAGTAATCGACGAGGCAGGTATCGACGCATCAGCTTGTAAAGACTTCGTAGAAGCAGACACAGGTGCAGCGGCTTGGACGGCAGGCAACATTCTTACGGCTATGGACGTAGTATTCTCAGCAGCAGCTAACATTCCAGGTATTCTACAAAAGCCAGGATGTGGATTCTACGTATCGTATGAAGCATACGCATTCTTCTTACAAGCACAAGCGGCACAAAACACAGGGCCGGGTTACAATCAATCTTTACAAGGTGCGACATACCTTGGATACCCTGTTTACCCAACTCACGGAATCACTAACACTTACGACGCTATGGTATTTACTTACCCTGACAACTTAGTTGTAGGTGCTAACAGCTACACGGCTGACATTTCTGCTCAGTTAATTCCAACATACGCTTACGACGGGTCAGACAACGTTCGTGTCTCTATGAGATTCGCTTGTGGTGTTCAGACAGGAGTAGCGGCTGACGGAGTAGTAGGATTCAACTTTACATAAACTTAAAATAAAAGAATAACATGGCTTGTAATATCACAGCAGCGAGAGGCATTGACTGCCGAGACGCAATAGGAGGATTGAAGGCTATATTCTTTTGTAGTTCTTNTTGCTCTGACATACTTAAAGAAGCAANCGTAACGGCTTCGTCTTACACTATCACANCGGCAGGATTTGCTAACTGGGATATCGTAGACGGTGGTGGTTTGGTTGATGTGTTTAAGTATGACCTCGTAACTGACCTATCCTCATTCTCTTCAGCTATTGAAGCGGATAAGGCTACAGGTTCGGTTATGTATAATCAGACATTAGACGTAGTTCTACATAAAGTTGTAGCGGCTGATTTATTTCAGCTCGGATTAATCGCAAAGAATCGCGCTCAAATCTTCGTACAAGATAGCAACGATAACGTATTCCTTATGGGAATTAACGACGGATGCTACTTAACGGGAGGCGACACGATTGCAACGGGTACAAATCGTTCAGACATGAACGGCTTGACTTTGAACTTCACAGCGAAGGAACAAAACCCATTGTACATACTGAATGCTTCAGATGGGGTTACTAATAGTAAATTCCCATTCGACGGATTGACCGACGATTCAGCACTCACAATTACGGCGGCTTAATTGCTAAAGTAACCAAGACGAAACTGGGAGGGTGGCTACAGCCGTCCTCCCTTTTTCATTTTAAACAAATCGGGAATAGTTATATCTTACCACGATGCTACAAATTAAGAACGCTAAAACGACCCCAGCTACCGACGTAACTCAAAGCATTTACGTTACAGTAGCCGAGCGTCAAACTATTGCACAAGCGAGTGTGCATTACTTAATTGAGTTAACGTCGTTAGGTTCAGAGAATTCTTTGTATTTTATCCCCACAAGTGTAGTAGCTTCAAATGGAAGATATACAAAAATGACTTTTACCGTTATAGACCCAGGCGAAACCGCAGCCCCTACCGGAGGGCGTATAAAGTTCTACGATGCGGTAGGTAAGTACGATACGTACCCTATGGGATTCTATACCTACAAAATATACGAGCAGACAAGCTCATCGAATTTAGACCCTGCTTCAGCTACTAAAGAGCTACAGGAGGGTATGGCTTACGTTTACGACTTCTCCGGCAATATGAAAGAGGTAAGTTCTGCATTTAAAGAGTACGAGCCTACAACCACTCAATACGTCTACCCATAATGAACAAGGAAAATTTCAGCGTAATAAACTACACCGACCAAGAGATACCGGTGTTCCGTGAGAAGCAAGGTCAGAAGTTCGTTACCTATGGTGCGGACGATATGTATGGCGATTACCTGCGTGACTTGTTTATCTCAAGCTCTACGAACGGAGCTATAATAAACGGCGTTGCAGATATGATTTTCGGCGGTGGTTTAGACGCTACCGATAAGGACGAGTCAGATGAGAAGCGTGAGCAGTGGTTGCGCCTTCAAGACTTATTGAGAAAGTCGGACGATGACCTACTCCAAAAGGTTGCATTTGACCTCAAGCTTTACGGCATGACATACCTTAATGTTATATGGAACTCTTCACGTACTCGCATAGCTTGTATGAAGCACTTACCAGTCCATACGATGCGTAGTGGTGTCGCGGATTCTGAGGGGGTAATAAGCGAGTTTTACTACAAATCCGATTGGAGGGAGAAGAGAGAGGCTGAAAAGGCTATAAAAGCCTTCTCTAACGAGGACAGAACTGCGGCTTCTACTTGCCTTCAGATAAAGAGATACACGCCTTCACTTCATTACTACGCTCTACCAGACTACGCAGGGGGTACTAACTACATAGAGTTAGACCAAGAGATTAGCGAGTTCCACCTTAACAATATCCGCAGAGGGTTCTTCCCTTCTATGCTTCTGAGTTTTAAGAATGGAGTACCAACGCAACAAGAGCGCAGAGTAATAGAACAAAAGGTCTTAGATAAATTCACAGGCGCAGATAACGCAGGGCGTATTCTTATCACGTTTAACGATGGCGATGAAACTGCTCCGGAGTTTACCCCGATAACACAGAACGGCGCGGACGGGATGTACGAGTACCTTAGTAAGCTTGTAAGCGAAAAGATAATAACGGCGCACCGAGTAGTTAGTCCTTTAATCTTTGGAGTACGTTCAGAAGGTGGAGGCTTTGGGAATAACGCAGACGAGTTACGCGACTCATACAGCCTATTTAACAATACAGTAGTAGTACCGTTTCAAAATATCCTTCTCAAGTCTTTAGGTATGCTCTTCGGCATTAACGACATTGAGTTAGACATATTCTTTATTACGGCTAAACCTGCCGACTTCTTAGACCTTGACGTTATAGACACTCTTGACGAGGGAGAACAAAAAAAGGAAGGCATGACGGCTGAGGCGGAAGAGTTCTCTAAAAAAAAAAGGGATGTCTATGCTGAGTCAATTACAGACTACCCAAAAGGCGTAAAGAGTAACGCACAGAAGGTGTTAGACTTTGTCGACAAAAATGGATGGGGTTCGTGTGGAACGGGTGTAGGCAAACAACGTGCTAATCAATTAGCAAAAGGAGAGCCTATAAGTATCGAAACGGTGCAACGTATGGCTAACTACCTAACGCGTCACGCCAAAGACTTAGATTCCAGCAAGTCATACACCGACGGATGTGGTAAGTTAATGTACGATGCGTGGGGCGGTAAGGCAGGTCTTAGATGGGCTAACAGTAAACTAAAGCAGTTAGACCTCAGCAAGAACGAGATGAAGGACTGTGTTAGCTTATCCGCAGCAGATTCCCTTATTGAGTTAGGCCAAGCTGAAGAAGACCTACTAAAAGACTACGAGATGATAGACGAGCGTCAAGTCGACTACGATAGTGAAGATAAGTTCGATGCGATGTGGTCTTTTGCTACGGCTAAAGTTCCAAGCGGAAAGCCACAAGCAAAATCAGAGCAAGACACCGAGCTTATTAAAGTAAGGTACACATACGCCCCTAATAAGTTAGGAATAAACGGCAACCCTTCAAGAAGCTTTTGTACCAAAATGGTAAACGCTAAGAGGGTATACAGAAAAGAAGATATACTTCTCGCTTCAGATAGGGCTATCAACCCCGGATGGGGGCCGGCAGGTAGTGACTTTTACAATGTCTGGTTCTATAAGGGCGGAGGTTCTTGTCAGCATTACTGGATGCGTAAGACGTACCTTAAAAAGAACAACAAATCGGTATCGGTTAATCAAGCCAAAAGAATTATACAAGCTAATAACGGAACGCCTTTACAAGCGAACGACCCACTTGTAGCAACTCTACCACGCGACCAAAAAAATAGAGGCTTCATCAATCCAGAGATAGCCGCAGCAATCAAAACGCCGATAGGCGCAACAGCACCACGTAACAACTAACACCATGAGTCAAGCACTATTCGTTTCAGCTAACAGATTAAAGAGAGACACCGCTATCGGTGGAAGCGTAGACGACGATTTAATCCGTCCGTATGTTTATATGGCGCAACAAAGATGGATACTTCCCGTCTTAGGTACTGACCTATACAACAAGCTATCAAGCGATATAGATGCCGGTTCGGTTTCGGGTGTATATGAGACGCTTCTACAGGACTACGTTATACCTTCTACGGTGCAATATTCTTTTGTTCAGTTAGTACCTTTCCTACGCCTTAGATTCGTTAACAACGCCGTCGTGATAATGAACTCGGAGCAGAGTCAAGCAGCATCATACGACGACCTAAAGCCTCTAATGGATCAGGCTTTAGATATGGCGACTTTTTATAGAGAACGTTTGATAGATTACCTATGCGAAAACTCTGCAAGCTATCCCGAGTACACGAGCAACACCGGCTCAGACCTCAGCCCTACAAGAAGCAACTATACGCAAGGGCTTAACGTAGACTTCAATTTTGAAGACGACCTTAAAGTTAAAGCGTTTCTATCAGGTGCAAACATTCCGTAT
>JGI24004J15324_10000379_pt1 | contig 17978 bp, 15 predicted proteins | sample LinPmetageLP32_FD_15324 | JGI IMG/M metagenome (IMG submission 15324)
TGACCTAAAGGGATTCCTGGTACTGAGGTAACTTCTTGAAATGCCGGTGAAAGTGGGATCCAATCTTGTGCTTTAAATTTAACATTAGATGCTAAACCTTTTTTATTTTTAAAACTATTTAAATTAAAACCGGATTTTAATTCCTTATCTACTGCTTCTGACAGTGATTTTCTTTTTCTTGGCATATAACTTTATTTAAAAGGGTAAATCGTCTTTATCGTCGTCAAACACTTTATCAAATGTGTCTCCTTTAGTTTCTTTCTTTTTAGTAGAAAGACTATAATTTGAATCAGTTTTTTCATCATCAAATGCAGCAGCAGGTTCAGATGAAATTTCTCCTTCTTCTTCTTCAGGTGATAACCATTCTTGAAGAGCACCTTTAAGAGTATCAAATGGAAGTGGTTTAAATGTTTCCTTAGGATTTTGTTGATCATTTAGCCATGCTTCAACTTGAGCTTTATCAGTTGATAGTGGTGTTTGTTTCATAGAAGGTGAAATAGAAGTATTAGGATACTTAGTACCATTTTGTTCAGGACTAGTAGTAACTAATTTAATGTCTCTACCATTCATAATATCTGTAAAATCGCCAACTTCTTCATCAGCAGCTAAATTTAAAAATGCTTCATAGACCATTTTACCAAATTCCCACATTTGAACACCTTCTGATTCTTGTCCTCTAACAATTACAGGTGCAAAAATACGAGTTTTAGGATCTAATTTTTTAGCTAAACGCCAATTTTCTTTATCATTAGTACCTCTAAGTTGTTTTGCAAATTCAGCAATTGGGTCTTTTTCATCCCAGTTTAGTGGAGAAGCAAGAGTTCTAAATTTACCAATGTTATAATAAAACTGCATTTCCATAAAAGGGTAGTCTTTATTATACTTAAAAGGTACAACTCTTACTGTTTGTTTACCCATTGAGGGTTTAAATTTGTTTAGCGGTATGTAATCGCTTTTGTTACCTCCATTGTTATTAGAGGATTTTTGTAGTGTGTCAAGTTTTTTCTTGATTGCATCTAGATTCATATTAATAACTTATTTAAAATTTATAACTGTAATATAATAACCTTTATTTAAATATCCAACTATAATTCAATAATTTTGTGAATTTTTGTATTTAGTTGTTTAATTTCGTTATGTTGGGTAAGTAAAATACAATTTCTATAGTGTTGCCAATTTATAGGAAATTTAGTATCAACTACTCCATTATTTAGTTTTTTTATTAACTCATTAAGAGCATTTATTGTGTATAAAGTATTAGATTCTTTTTTTCTGTGTACAAGAATTGTATTTTCAGGGATATCATTAATATTACCTTGATCAACGTTATAAGTTACAACATATTCACTATTACTTTTAACTTGTAATGCAAACATTTTGTTATACATTATAATGTATTTACTTGATAATTCTTTAATTAAAGTATCTAGTTTATCTAAAGTAGTAAAGGTACAAAACAATCTATTATTCATCAACGTCAAATCTACAGCACTATTAAAGTCATATATATTATACGTATTGGGTGATTCTTCTAAAGTATTAAACATAATTTGTTGTTGTAAAGCTATAGTCTTTACCTGTTTTTGTTTTAATTTGTAATTGATACTTTTTAAATATCTCTTGTATTTGCTCTAAAACTTCTGTTTCGCTTTTATCATAATCTAATAAAAACGAATCGTAAACATATAATACGAGTTTAGTTTTTTTCCCTCGTAAAAGTTTAAAAATATCCCACAGTATAAGAACATTAGTTGCGGTTTCCAAGTTTTGAAGTAAATAATTTAAAAGTTTTTGTGGATTCATATTATCCAGCTTATCTCTCTCAAATCTATATTTAGATATGGGACACTCTATATATCCCTCGTTTTGAAACTTATCCCATAACTCATTTGTATATACTTTTACTTTTTGGAAGAAGGGAAGATGTTCATACTCTTTCCAAATACCGCCATAAATTTGTTTGAAAGTGATCTCTTTCGCTTTACTATATTCCACTCCATACATTTTAGCAAAAAGCTTGTGGATATCCACATCATCGAAACTAAAACCACATTCACTAGCCAAAAGGGTAGGATGGTAAGCACTAATATCCATTTCAATAAATAAGTCATTGCGCGGTTTAAAACATTTTCTTTCTCCATTTTCTTTACTTAATGCCGAGTAGTTTACACCTCCAAATGTATTAGAGGGTCTCGTTGTTGTTGTGTTAAAATTATATTGTGTGTATACATAACCATCATTGGTGCCTTTATCAAAATAATGTTGATATAGCGTGTTATCTACTTTAATCCCCGATTGTTCTATCATGTTAAACACAATTGCTGCTCTATTATTGTAAAATAAATTTGGTTTTGTGAATGTAAAATTTCTATAGTTTTCTTCACATACCTCATAGTGTTTAACTATTGGGGTTAATGGGTTAGTATGCGCACGTCCACCACTATTTTGATTAATATGGATGTGAGCAGGTGTTAATTCTGGTATATACGTAGTAAAGGATGGGGGTGGTTGTAGTAAGTTGTTAAATGGTATTTCTTTTATGTAATGTAGAAATTCTTTTTTATTTCTTATGTGTATATTTTCTATACTATTTAATACTTTTATTCCCTCTTCTATATCAAAATTTATTGTTTCACTATGGTTTATTGGAATTATATATCCTTTTGTATCTGTTATTGGTCTAAAGTAAATTGCACATATATTATTTTCTACAGGGTGTAAATATGGGGATGTTGGTATTATCTCAACATATGCTTCTTTGTATTTAATTTTACAAAGATTATCTATCTTAGTTTGATTTTCTATAAGCCAATACATAAGATTAAGATACTAAAAAATATTTAAATAAACAAATATTTTAGTATCCTCCTCCACCACCAGAATATCCTCCTCCCATTGAAGGGGGTGGTGTTGGTTGTTGAGGAGTTGGTTGTGGTTGAGATGTTGGATCAATTTGAGGAGAACTAGGTTTAATTGAAGTTAATAAATCATGTTTTCTTTTTGTATGAACTGCTCCTACCATAGCTCCTTTTTCAGGGTGGATATGATAATAACCAACATATTCTTTTCCATCAGGGGTTATAAATTCTCCCCCACTAGTGTATAAGTTAGTTTGGACAGGATTTAATTGATAGTATTGAGTAAATTTTTCTTTAAAATGCTGAGAAAACCCATACCATTTTTTCTTTTTTTCAATTGACTCAGATAATCTTTTATTTAAGGTAAATACTTGATTTTTTTCTCCTTTTAAATACCACATTAATTCTATAACAGAATATAAATCAAAAGCTATAGAAGAATTTTTAGAATTAAGTAAATTATAAGTTTCTTTATTTACTTCAAAATATTTTAATTCATTATTTTTTTTACAAAAATATCTTTTAAAAATTCCTAATTTATAATCTTTTTCAGTAGGAAGAGTAAATGATTTTACTGGGGCTTTTCTTTGGATAAAACTATTATCATTATCAAAATAATTTTTATTAATAGTTGCTCTATAAAAATTTTTATCTTGTTCAGCTACAAGAGGAGAAATACCTTCAGATTCAAAAGGATCACTAGGAGTATTATAATCTGAAAGTGGAGAATTTGGGGGGATAGGGATTAGTTTAAAGTTAGGACCATCCTCTGGGTTTTTTCCTGTAAATTTTTCTCCATTAGAAAGTTTATAATAATCTCCCTTATACGGTTCCCCACTAGAGGCAAGTATTAATTCTTTACCATTAGTTTTTTGATTAGGGGATATTTGTGATTTTGGATAGTATGGCATATTTTTTTAATTTTAAACAGGTCCCCAATATTCAAAGTGCCAGATTTCATCTAAACCATAATTATCAGCTAATCTATGTGGGTTATACCAACCATATTTAGCACCAACAGAAGCTATATCATAATATGCTTGTGTTTTTCTACCTTCTAAATTAGTAGCAGGGTTTCCACTTCCACCTATAATTCTATAAAGATTACCAAAATCTAAAGCACCTCCCCAACCATGTGGAGAAGATCCTGGTGAAGCAACAGTATTTCCAGATCCTAATCCTTTTTGATGAACAACACTCCTATAAGCACTAGATACTCTAAAAGGTATTCCTTTTGTTTTCATTTCATCTCTCCATTTATACCAAGCTTTAGCTGCTGAAGGGTGGAGCATGTATTCTGCTCTTTTAGTTGCAGGATTAATATAATATTTAGCTGCACCTTGAGTTTCTCCTATAAATACTAAAACTTTTGGATTATTTTGTTTTAATAAACCATTTTTCTGTTTATTAGTTTTTTGTTGCGCAGTAAGAAGTGAAGTAGAATAAAATCTTGCTCCTTGTCTTGTAGGATTAATAATTGGAGCTGTATCCTCATCAAATGCTCTTTCAATATTTTTAATGTTGCTAGGTTTTGATTTAGGAGGTTGTTTTTTATTAAATTTCTTAGCTTTTTCATTTATTGCTTTTTCAAATTCACTTACATCAGTAGCAATAATATCTTCAATTTGAGTTTTCATTTTTGCATAAGTATCAAAATATCTAAGAATCCTATTTTCTCTTATTATAGATTCTCTTGATACCATTATAGTAGCTAATTGAGTTTCCCAATCATTATTTTTTATACTATGGTCTACATTTTTTAAAATAAATTTCATAGTATTAGTATAATTATTTGGAAGAAATCTAGTGTCTATATTTAAAGAGTTATAGATTTTAAATCCAGATATTCCATCCATTGTTAAACCAAAACTAATAGGTAAAAATCCTTGGGAAGGAGAAGAATATGCTTTATCAGATATTGTAAATAATCTAGCATTAACATATTTATAAAATTCTGTTCCTATAGCAACATTAGAATTTATAGCATCAGTAGATAAAGTAATCAATTTTGGATCAGAAGTAAGACCAATCCAATCTGCGGCATCCTTAATAACTCCCTCAGTAATTGATTCTGGTTCTGTAAAGCCAAATCCTTTATATGTGCTATTCCATATATCTCTTTTATAACTTATTAAAGGATCTAAATGTTCTCCTTCATCATCTCTAGCATCTTTTTCTTCTTGTTCAACTTCTATCTTTTCTTTAAACGGATCAATTAAACCCTGATTCCATTTTGAAAAAGCTGTTGCCTCTGTTCCTTTTGCATAACCTCCAGCTGTTGCTCCTATAGTAAGAGTAGTAGCTAAATTATTTGTTAATTCAGTTTTTACACTAAAATTTCTAACAAAATTAGATTCATATAAATTAGAATTATTTATCCCATCTGAGTATCCTAATACTCTAAATTGGTACGCATCTTCAAAATCATCTCTTCTTAAACTACCATCAATAATATTTAATGTATTTTTTTCTTCATCTATTATAGGCTCTAAATTATTAACACCTCCTAAAGCTCTATTCATATCAGTACAAAAAGTTGATATTAATTTAAATAAATTTAAATCTCCTTTATCATTTTTGTTACTATCAATAACTTTATTTATATATTCAGCATTTAAATATATATTCATAGTACGTGCTTCAAGAGTACCTCCTACTTGCCATCCAGGAAGTGAAGTAAAATATTGTTTAGGGTTAAGTCCATCAAAGAAATCCTTAGAACCTATATCTTCACTGCAACGTACTACACAAACTCTAGGATCTAAAGAAATTTGATGAGGAATTCTATACATTTTATTTTCTTCAACACTAGTATCTATTTCTAATATTTTTCCTCCATTAGGACCTACATTTATATCATAAGGTATAACAAACTTTTTTATATAATCTAATAAAAAACCAAATCTTACATATAACCCATTAGGATTAATAGTTTTTGCTCCCGCTGCTGCATTATCTAAAAGATTATAATTAACATAAAATACATCTTTAAGTTCTTGTCCAACTTTTAATGCGCTTCTATCTAAATTAACTTTAAAGTATACATCATAGTTAGGAATAAAATAAGAAACAGCAGCCGCAGCAGTTGCAATACCTCCTGCAACTACAAGAGATAATCCTCCTGTAAAAAGAGCTAATCCTACACCTATTGTTGTTGTTGTTGCTACAACATCTGTTACTATATTACTTCTTACATAATAATAACTTCCTGGTTCTTTTATATTTTCTAATTCAGTTTTAGAAGATAACTGTTTAGCGTTTGCATAATTTTTTTCTACATATTCTTCAATTTCACTTTCAAAAGTAAATTCTTTATATCCTGTAATGCCTATATCTTTTCCAACATTAAGAGCACTGTCAACAAAAACACTATTATAACCTACTAAATCTTTACCATTTAATGTACAGGGCACATCATTTTTACTAGTTAATTCATCTTGTATTTCATTTAAACCTAATAAATTAAGAAACAAAAAAGCTGAAATAGAATTATCAACTGGTTGGGGTGGGGTTTTACTACTGTCAACTGCTGCATTTCCATTTTGACCTTCTATGTTTTCAGATTGAAAAAGAGTATAAGCTTGATTAATAAATTGTCCTACTGTTGAGGTAGGAGTTAAATTAGCTTTTAAAGATTCTATAATATCTCCAAAAGTTTTAAGTTTTACAGTTATAGTATATTTTCCAGCATCATCTACAGACCAATCATAATTTACTACTTTTCCTACAATTGCATCATAATTACCATTTGTTGCTATTCTATAATCATTAATATAGTCATAAAGTGCACGAAATCCTACTCCTTCAGTATTCCAAAAATTATCTCTAAAAAACCCATCATCACTATCTATTATAGAAACACCAGAAGAAACTAAATTTCCTTCATTATTTACATAAAGAGACCATCCCCATTCTATAAACATAGTATACCCTAATCTTAAGTAAAGTAAATCTATTAATTTAAATTGTTCAGGACCATAAGCAAAGATTTTTACTGTAATATCTTTAATAGAACCTCTATTTAAACATTTTACATCTACACTTTCTATACCAGGCATAGGAACAGATCCAAATTTTGCATAAACTTCACTTGTTGGATTTACACTATATACCCCATTTTCATTTCCAAATAAATTATCAAATCCATTTTTACCTTTTACTCCACGAGGATTTAAAATGTTATTTTCATTATCATATTTTGCAGAAAGACCAGCATTTAAAACATGTTGTTTAGCTAATCTTTTACCATCATATCTTTCATCTATATTTTCTTCTGCTCTTCTATCAGGTTCTACAATTACACTTGAAGCCATTTTTGCCCAAGCTGTTTTAGAATTTAAATAAGAAATTACTTCAGGGGAACGTTTAGAATTTACACCTGATCCATGGATCGCTTGTCTAACATTTATTTGGTTTATTAGATACTGTTGTAATTCTTGTCCTATTAATTTTGGCATTTGTATAACATTTTATATTTTTAATATCCTCCACCACCACTGCTTCCACCACTATTTCCTCCTCCATTTCCATTTATAGTTAAGGTTGATGTATAACTATTAATAGATGCAAACCTAGATAGTATTTGTGGTAATCTAGAATTTGATGGGATTCTAATTTGGGCTCCAATTTCAGGTACTAAAGAATCTGGGGTAGTATTATTAACATTAGCTATAGATATTATCCACCATAAAGAACTATCTCCATAATAAGTTTGTGCTAAAATATCATACCTATCACCTCTAGTAGTATATAAATAAGTATCTAAAACATCACGAACTATTTCGGGATATTTTACATTCTGATATCTTTTAATAGGGGATTCAGGTGTAGAAAAAGTTTTAAAAGGTTGGTATCTATTTGACATTTTTTATTTTATATTAATTAATAACTTCCACCAGCTCCTCCGCCACCAAAGCTACCACCTCCAAAACCATCATCATCTTCAAAAAGACCACTAAAAAAGCCACTAATAGAATCTAATATTCCACCTGAATCTTCTTCTTGAGCTGGTGGTGGTGTGGTTTTAGGTATTGGTTTTGGGGATGGAGGGGGAGTTTTAGGGGGTAATTCTGGTGGTGGTGTTGGTTCAATTTTAGTATCTTTATCTCTAGTATCCTTTAATGTTTTACCTGAATATGGTAATTTCATATTATGAGTAATATATCTATTATGGTTACCAACTTCAGGTCTAAAGTCATGAATTGGAGTAAAGTTCATATTAACATCAATCATAAAAGGTAATTCATCTAATCCTTTACCTTGATCAAGAATTAATTCCCAAGAAGAATCCTGTGGTATTTTATAATTTAATGAAGTTATAATTCCATATTGTTCATAAACATATTCACCTAATGTAAGTAAAGCAATATTTCCTGCCATATATCCATTAGCTGAATAGGCTGGGGCTAAGGATGAGGCTAGGTAATTAAGTTTTGAATATATAGAAGGCATTTCAGCTTGAGACATAACAACAACTTTAAAACTTAAACTCATTTTACGATCAAATCCTTGATATTTATATAGTTTTTCAGCTCTACCCATATATTTTTGTCCACTCCACTCAGCAGTATAATCATCACTAACATCTTCTATAAGTGCTCTAAAATTCATATATGTTGAATTTTGAGGAATAAAAGGATCTAATACTCCTATTCTAAAATGTGCAAAATCATTTGCATTTCTTGAAAATTGATAATCACCTTTTCCTGTTTTACCAGTATAAGGTGCTTTTGCATTAATTTTATCTAAAGCTATAGTTCTACTTCCTTTAGTTGATCCAGGATCACCTGTATGTACCCTTTTTTCTAAAACAATATCCGGAAATCTTTCATCTGTTGTATTAGCTGTGTATACAATTTTACGTTTAGTTAAAATTTCATTTAAAGTTGGAGTTAAATTATTAATATAATCACTTCGTGGTACTAAAGTAGGTTTATTACCCTCTCCTCTTTTATATACACTTCTATTTTCATCTCCAAAATAAAAATTTGTTGTACCTCTTGTTAAACCTTTTCTTGAATTTCCTAGACCTGAGGATAAAATTTGAAGTGGTCCATCAATATTATCAGGGTTAAATTGAGCAGCCTTTAAATCAGTTATTTCTTTTTTAAGATTTTTTATAGTAACATCTATTCTAGCTGTAGCTGCTGCTTTTTCTAATTCAGTGTATTCTTCAGATTCTGTTACTTGAATATTAGAAAGTTGAGAAGAAAATTTAAGAGAAGATTTATTTAGAGTAGATTGATAATTTTGAGAAGGAGTAAAACTTTTTAATTTTATCTTTTTTCCTATAAAAGGATTTTTTTTCGTGTTTTCTAAATTTTGTATTCTTGTTTCTAATGCTTTAATCTTTTCTTTTTTAACTTTTTCATAATCAATTTTAAAACCTTCTATTGTATCTTCAATTAAAGGTTGAATTGCTTGATTATATGCATTAGATGCTTTTATCGGGTATACATTTTTTTCAGGTGAATGATGTTTTCCTGGAGTTTTAATGGAATAGTCTATAGACATTTTTTCCATATTTTTAACTCTATTAAATAAAGATTGGTAATCATTTAAACCTACAGCAATTCCAAGATTATCATCTGATTTAAAATTAATTTCTCCTGATTTTGATCCATATAAACTAATAGGGACAAATTTATCAAAATCTAAATATTCTTGAATGAATGGGACTCCATCAACATAATTTGTATATGTTTTTATTCGAGAATTACCACCTTGAAGATATTCATTTTGAGTTTCTATATTTGTAAACATAGAATTTTTTGTACCTGTTCTTACAGGGGTAATCCCATCAGGCATAGTAGCATATTTAATATTAGTTTCTCCTATACCTAAAATTGAACCTGCTCCTCCTTTATATGAATATAAAATAGATGGAGATGGAGTATCTAAAATATTAATTTGTTTATTACCCCAAAAACTTAAAAGTCTATTGGAAAAATTATCAAATTTACCATTAATAGTTGATATATCTTCAGGAAATTTATTATTTTCTTTTAAATTTAATTTGTAAGCTACTTCACTATATTTTGTAATAGAAAGATTTTCTGTGAGTTCTGTTGGGTCAATACCTTGTTTATTTAAGTGACCACCTGCAAAACTACTTGCTGCTTGTAAAATTGTAGAAGTAGGAAGATATATTCCTTCATTAATAGCTCCTTTTGCATATGCAGCATTTGGAGAATAAACAGAGTTTGGATCTTCTTGACCTACTTCTGTTTTAGTTCCTATTCTTGATAATAAGTTTTGTTTTGCTGTAAAAATTAACCCACTTGGGTTTTTAAAGTCAAAAAAGTATTTTGATAATCTTGCGGTATCATCAAGTGCTCTTAAAGGAGCTCTAAGTCCACCTCTAAGTAACCCATCACCATCTAAAAGAGATAAAGGTTGATTTGAAATAGGTTTTTTAATATATGGTTGATTACTATCACCTCCTCCAGGTCTATCTCTACCAAACTTAAGTGATTTAAGTGAAGTGTCTCCATTGTTTAATTTTATTAAAAGACCCATTTATATGTATGTTTTTTTACTATTCAGGTGGAGTGTCCAAATACTTTGGAGGAGTAACACCATCTAAATCTAATTCTGAAGGGGTTGGGAGGCCAGGCATTGTAGGATTCCCATTAATTGAATAAGTTTTATGTAGTGTTGATTCTGCTTGGTCAGGAGCAGATGGAGGTGTTTCTCCATTAAATCCACTTAATTCAGATCCTTCAGATTGTAGTTTATTTAAAATTCCCATGGTTATTATTTTGTTATAAATATAGTAAATTAAAAAAATTATTGGATTGCAATTCCAGAAACTTGATTGAATGTAAATGCACCTTCTAAATTTTTATTTAATTGTGAAATTCCTGCTACAACATCTCCATTTCCTGTTGGTTTTGGTTCTTTAGGTTGAGTAGTAGAATTTGCTACTTGAATTTTTCCTTTAGGAGCAGACATCATATCATCAGCAAATAAATTAGTTCCTGCTATAACAGTATCTTTATTGTTTAGTTGAATTGCTCCTTCAGGTCCAAGTAAAGTACGATCACCATATCCTCCTTTTCCTTTTCCAGGAGAAACCATATCGTCTGCTTTTAGGTATTTATATGCCATAGAAGCAATTCCTGCAGCTGCTGTTAAACCTAAAGCTACACCTACAACAGGAATAGTTGATAATGAAGATATAGCACCAAAAATTGCACGTCCTACAACTTTTGTTAAACCCTTACTTTCTAATAATGCTCTTTTTCCTGCAAATCCTTCTCTTGCTGCTTCAATACCTAAAGTTACTCCTTGTATTGTTTTTGTAGCTAAAGCATACCCTTTAATAGCTAAATAAATACTAGCTATAGTACCTACTACTCCTTGCATTACAGTTAACTCCTCATTAGCACCTGTAAAATATCCAATTAAGGATTTTACACTATTCATTACATACTCAATTACACTACTTACTACTTTAATACCCTCTATAAATGGTAATAAAGCTATATTTAGTAAAGGTAAAACATTTGAAGCTAAATCAGCAAATGGTGAAACTATTTCTAAAATTGGTCCAGCTATAGATACAAATATTTCTTGTAATTTTTCTACTGCTTGATTAAATCTTTCTTGGATATCTTGTTGTTTAACCATTGAATCAAGTTGTCCATCTTTTAACATTTGAGCAGCTTTTTCAGCACCATGTTTTTGCTTAGCGGCTTCATAAGCTTCTTTTTCTTTATCACTTAATTCTCCACCTATAGCTGCTAAAGCTTCTTGTTCTATAAGAACTCCGGCTAGTTGATCTCTAGACATACCTACAGATTTAGCAAAAGCTTCTTGGGCTATACGATTCATATTAGTAAAATCTTTAGCCGATCCTATTTGAGAAGAAATTTCTTTTGCCATTCCCGCCAAATCATTATCTAAAGCTAATTGTCGAGCTTTTTCAAGATTAAGATCTTTACCTGTAAGTAATTCAGCTTCTAATTCAGCAGCTATAGAAGATTCAAAATTTAATAGTGAATCAGCTATTCCTTCAAGTTGGCTAAATTCCATCCCAAGAGCTTTAACTGTAACCATTTGTTTAGCTAATCCCTCTACTCCTCCTTCTATAGATAATTTTGCGGCATTTGAAATTTTTGCCATGTCAGCCATTAGCTGTTTAGTATTAACTGCTACACCTAATCTATAAGATTCTATTTTTGCTGTAGCTTGAAATGTTTCGAATGTATCTTTAAATTCTTTACCTGTGGCTGCTCCTATTTTAAATAAAGCTGTTTGGGTTTTAAAAGAAACTCCTGCTTGTTTATTTAACTTAGTCATAGTAACTAAAGTTTCTTCAGAAATCATACCACTAGTACCCATTTCTTGATTGACAGCCATTAGGGCTTCTTGTAAACCTTTAGTATTTACTGCAGCATCTAAGGAAAGAGTAGATATAAAGTCTAATTCTTGTCGAACATCATTAGCTTCTTCATAAGACATATTAAGGCCCTTAGCTAAATCTCCTGTGCCTTTATCTACACTTCTTAAAGCATTTACAAGTGATGTAATTGCACCAAGGAGTAAATTTGCAGGATTAAGAACTCCCGTTTTAATTTGGGATCCTATATTTTTAAATCCTGCTCCTAAAGCACCTACAGCTGTTCCACCATCTATTAGGTGTTCCTCCATTGCACCTACTGCTTTATTAGCATCAAAGATATCACCTAAAATAGGTATTTTAGAAATACCTTTTAATATAGCACCAGTTATCCCTAATTTCTTTTGTAAATCTTCAGCTCTTTTTAAATCTCTTTCTCTTGCTTTATTTTGGTTTTCTAATTCTTGACTATTTAATTGGGAAAATACTAGTTGTTTTGCTAAAGGACCCAATAAATTCATTGTGTTTTCAGCTGCTGCTGCTGCTTGAGCTGCTTGGTGTTTCTTTAAATTTAATGTTTTTTCATCAATTGCTTTACCTTCAGCAGCTTTAGCTAATTCTCTATCTACTTCTTTAGAGTGTTTTTGAGCTAATTCAAATTTTTCCTTTGCTATTTTTGCTAATTTGTTTTGTGGACCAGTTATAGATTTAGATAATGAAAGCTCAGTTATTTTAGATTTTTCTAAAATTTTAGAATTTTTAGTAATCTGTTTTTGAATTGAATCAATTTCATAACTACCTTTTACTTGATCTAAAATCGCTTGATTGATATTTTTATTAACTTTTAAAAGATTAGAATCAGCTGTGGATCTTCTAATGTTAATACCTAAAGTTTCTTTTAAAGAATCTACCATTGAAGATGATAGATCATAACTTTCTTGCTGTTTTTCTATTTGTTCTTGTAAGAGTTTATTTAGTTCTTTTTGAAGTTTAATAACCTCTTCATTAGATAATCGAGTATTCTTAAGAGATTTATTAATTTCTTCTATCTTTTTCTTACTATCAGACATTTATAGATATTTTATTATAAATATTTAAAGATATAATTTTTATTTGTAAGTTGAGGGTCGTTTGTTTTGTGCGCCTTTTAAAAATTCAGGTGCGTTTACTTTACCATCTGCACCAATAACGGTTGTTTGGTTTGATTTTGAAGAGTTTTCATATGCTTTTTTCTCTTCATCGTAGAATTTTTGAATTTCATTGAATGTAAAGCGACGAAGCCATATAGGCATGGTATACACTGTTTCCCAGTCGTACCCACCTTTACCGTGAAATACTATTTGATGTATTTGTTGAAATATCGCAGCTCTAGTTTCAGCTACTGTATCAGACGTCAGGCCAAAAAAAGTTAACCCCAACTGGGATACTGACTCTATCTTCAGTGCCATCGGGAAAAAAAGTTAGATCAACATCGGGCTGAATCTCTTTAATATGTTCTCTTAATGCTCTTGAATCTTTAGCTAAAAGATAGTTATCAATAAAATCTCGAATATCTTTTATTTCTGTCTTCCCCTCCACAGAAGTAATCATATACTTTAAACGAGTTGTTAATTCAGGGGAAGCATCCTTATTTATCTTTTTTAAACTATCTAATTCACGTTGAATATCTTTTTCGTCTTTATGAGTTAAAAATTTAAATGTAATGTGGTTTTTAGAATGTGGAAGAGTAAATTCAAATTTATTGTTACCTTCTTTAAATAAAGACTTATCTATTTCTTTATTTTCTATTAATGATAAATCAACTATTTGATCTTCACCACCATATGAAAATTTATATTCTGAACCATATCCTAAAATACGAGCAGCAACCATTATTGCATTTTTATCTCCTACTAATAATGAACTATAGTCAATTTTAGATACAATTAAAGATTGCATTAGTTTATCTAATACAGTTCCTTTTGAAATATAAGATTGATTAGTTAGGATATCTTCTTCTCTTGCGGTCATATATTTCATTTCTATTTTACCGCTTTTTAATCCTGATTCTTCAGAATATAATAATCCTTTTGAAGGTAACTCTACTACTTCAGTAGGTAATTTAAATTCACTCATAATTTTTATTTAAAATAACTTTATTGTTTGATATACATATATTAAATTTGTGAAATATTATCTTCTCCTACAAAGAAAGCTTTAACTGCTGGTACTTTTTTAATTTCTTCAGCAATTTCCATCATTTTTGATCTATTAAATCCACCTTTTGTAATAAAAGGATAACCATCTACTTTTACACTTAATACAGCTTTAAACTTATTTAAATTTTGATCAGAATATGCAAGAGGTTCTGTAGATGAAATAACTGTAATCCCAGGAATTGCTCTAATATCAGAATATATTTCTTTTTGAGGACGTTCTTTAATGTCAGTAATTAAAGTACCTACCATTTTAAATTTATCTTGGTAATCTTCGTTTATAGCTTTTTTTAGCTCTTCTTTTACTAACGCACGTAAACTATTATATTTCATTTGTGTATATATGTTATAAATATAGTAAGACCTAATTAGATAACCAAGGAAAAATAAAAGCTCCACGTATAAGTAGAGCTTTTAAATATATTTTAAAATTAATTTTAGTAATTTAGTATACAGTAATCTGGTTGTACTTCAAGAGATATGTTTACAGCTGTTCCGTCATCATCCCAACTGTAATCTCCAAAGTTAGCACTTGTAATAATAGCTCCTTTAATAATCCACTCATTTACAACATCACCAACTGGTCCTAAACCATTGAATGTAATATCTTTCTTATAGAAATCAGAATAACCATCTCTACCTGTTACTGATTCATGGTGTAATCTTACCCATTCCATTACTGTTTGTGAACCTGCAGGTGTAATTGCTTCATACATTGTAAAAGTAATTGTACCCCAAATTGTTTTACCTTTTACATAACGTTGAACGTTAATATGGTTAAGTGCTACTGCTGTTTGACTTAAATTAACAGCTGACATTCCTTTTACTAAAAACGAAGGCATTCCGTCCATGTATAGGATAAACCTGTTAGTCATTCTGGGTTCGAATGCTGTATAAAAAATTTCGTTAGGATTTAAAATTGCCATTTTATGTTTATTTTATTTTTTGTTCTATTATAAATATCTAAATTTTTTACTTTTATGATGGAAATTCCGCTCCAGTTGGTAGTAATATAAAATCTACTGAGATAAATTCTGCTGTTCTAGTTGGTTGTATGTAAACTTGTCCAATTAATTGATTTCTATCTATTACATCAGGGCTATTATTTGAATCATCCATTACAACTTTAAAGGCATATAAACCTTGTTTTTGTTGTACCGTTTCTAAAAATGGAGTTACTCTAGCTAAAAAGCTATTTCTTGTTGTTGCTGTGTTTTGTTCAAATACTATAGTGTCTGCAATTTGGCGAATATAATTTTTAAGATTGATTAATAATCGTCTTACATTTACTCTATCTAATGCAGAAGCTTCTTTTTGTAGTGTTTTTTGTCCAAATACTACAACTCCTTCTCTAGGTAATGTTGCTAACGGGTTAACATTTGCTTCATATAAAGTATCTCTATTTCCTTGAGTTAATTTAAATTTAGTACGTAATACATTTGATAAACCACCTCTATTAATACCTGCTGGTGCAAACCATGGGGCAGCTTTTTTATCATTATTTGCATATACCCCTGGAATTAAAGTTGAAGCAGGAATCCATACATATTTTCCTGTTCCTGGATCTATAATACTTACCCATGGGAAGTATGTTGCTGCATATGAAGTATCTTTACTTGATGCTTGTGCAACAGCTGCTGTAACTCCCGAGTCATAGTTAGTTAAATCAAATACTAAAATAGCATCTCCTCTATCTTGAATATTTGTAATAAGAGTAGAAATTGTAGAAGAATATGATTCATTTGTTAATCCCGGTACTGATAATACATTAAATTTATATGTTTCCATATTTTTAAGTAATGTTATAGCATCTGTGTAACTTTCAGCTACTAAACCTTGTGTATCTGTTCCGTTAATTTTATCGTAATAATTTTCACCACCTTTAATTGTACCTGTAGCTGTTCCAAATGTACCTGTTCCAATTTCAGGGATTGAACCTGTAAATTCAATTTTAGCTACACCATTATTATCAAAATAAGAAGGTGTTTGAGCATTTATTGATTTAATTCTTACATATCGTGAGGCATTAGGATAATTTCCCGTTATTTCAAGTTGTTCATTAGTAGAATTATAAGTTAGTTTTTGATCACCTACTACTTTAAGAAGATATCTTTCAGAATAAGGATCAAGACTAACATTATTATATGTTTCAAGAACCTGCTTTTTATTAGTTCTATCATCTCCTTGTCTAATTAAAAGAGTAAATGTACCCGAAGAGGTATTAGATGTAGCAATTTCCCATCTTACATTATCTTTTGATCCTGAAGGTAAATCCCCCGCAGCACCTTCTGTAGAAGTACTATTCATAATAGCACCTTCCGAAATTGTTTCTAGAACAAAAACATCAGTTACAGCTTCACCTCCAATAATAGAAGAAGTAGCAGAAGTATAATCTGCTGAGGAACTTACTACACGTGTAACAAGTAAAGACTCTCCTCCATTTTGAAAGAAACTATATGCTGAAATTGAGGTAAGGTAAGAATAAGTATCACTACCACTTGTAAAAGTATCTCCAAATCTATTTACATAATCAGAGTATGAAGTAACTAATGTAGGTACTTCTATGGGACCTTTAACTGAAGGGCCTATAATTGCTGCTCCTGCTTGAACAGGTTGCCCTACTAAAAATGTATTATCGATTTCATTTAATGCTACTCCAGGAGAGATTGTAAAATTAGCCATTTGTTATTTTTTATTATAAATATTAATCTTTTTTTTAAAATATTATCATTAAGCAGGGAATGTTGCTCCTGTTGGTAGTACATTAAAGTCTAATACTATAAACTCTACTGTTCTTGTTGGTTTTAAATAAATTTGACCTACTAATTTATTATTATCAACAACATCAGGTGGATTATTAGATTCATCCATAATTACTCTAAAATCAGTTAATCCTTGTCTATTTTGAACATCAGTTAAATATGGGTTAACTTGTGATAAAAAAGTATTTCTGGTATTAACATCATTTTGTTCAAATACTAATGTATCAGCTACCTGAGAGATAAAATCTTTTAATTCAATTAGTAAACGTCTTACATTTACACGATCTAAAGCACTTTTTCTTTTTTGTAATGTTTTTTGTCCAAATACTACAATTCCAGTATTAGGAAAAGTTGCTATAGAATTTATTTTATTATCATATAGTGTGTCTCTATTACCTTGAGTTAAAACACGTTCTGTAGTTACTACAGTAGGCAATAAACCCCTTGTTTGTCCTGCAGGTGCAAACCATGGTTCTGCTATTCGGTCATTAAAAGCATAAACACTAGGTATCATAGTAGATGCAGGAACCCAAACTTGTGTACCTAAATTAGGATCAATAGTTTTAGTCCAAGGCCAATATGCAGCAGCATATGAAGTATTATAATTAGCAGCATTAGTAGTAACAGGTAAAATATTTGAACCATATCCAGCAATATCTATTACAATAATTGCATCTCCTCTATTTTCTATATTAGTTATTAAACTCGAAACTACAGTAGCATGAGCAGGAAAATTTGTACTATCAGCTATTAGTCCAGGAACAGTTATTATATTATACCTAAAAGCATCTCTATTAGCTAATAATGAAATAGAATCATT
>JGI24004J15324_10000380_pt1 | contig 17938 bp, 27 predicted proteins | sample LinPmetageLP32_FD_15324 | JGI IMG/M metagenome (IMG submission 15324)
AGAACAGCTCGAAGCTCTTCGTCAATAATTTGTTGTAATTCTTCTCGAGTAATGTTCATGGTTTTTCTTGCGCCATCTTGGTTGCGGTTGCGTACATAACAGACTTAGCATCTTTGCCATAGTCTTTCTTGAAGCCCTTCATGTTCTTTTTCATTCCCATGACGTATTCTTCTTTCTGTTCTTTGTCTCTCTTGGTTAATTTCTTTTCAGACAAATCAACGTCTTTATCATCATCTAAGATGTAGTCACCGTTCTCGTGCTTAGCTACGCTTGGCATCTCTTCTAGAGCTTTTTCAATTTCTTTTTTCTGCTCTTCACCAAACTCTTTCAAGAATGGATCCAGCCCTGCGGCTCCGCCTTCGTCACGAAGAATCTTTTCGATCTTCTTAGTATCGACGTGAACAAATCCTTTACCCGCCATATCTGTGTGATCATCTTCGACGTTGGCTTTGTGTTTTTCACCAGTCTCTGGGTTATACATGTCGTGCTTTTCGAATTCTTCGTTGATACCTTCATTCTTTGAGTTACCCCAATTCTTAGCACCAACGTTACGACACTTAACAAGAGCACCAGAGGCATAAGCAGATGGCCACACTTTATAGCGAGACTTTACCTTGTGATAACAAGCATCCTTCTTAGCTGCTTTTTTTGCCTTTTTCTTTTTACGCTTCTTCTTTTTCGCAGCTTTACGCTTCTTTCCCTTCTTCTCATCAAGTACAGCATTGAGCTCTTCTTTGATGATCTTCATTAAATCTTCATTTGTAATTTTCATAACATACCCTCTACTGGATATAAATAGTCTACGCTATCTGTTTTAGCAATTGATTTGTGTGCGCCCTTACTGTTCCATCACTCCAAAGAACTTCATATAAGCCATGATGTCGTCGGTATGCTTTCACAACACCAATTCCCCAGTATTGCGTTGTTGCAACTTGATGTATAACCAAGTCTCCAATTTCTAATTTTTTCATCCGTCCCACCCAAACAAGTGTCTCAAGAACCTTTTTACGATTTCATGCTTTTGCTCCTCTGTTTCGGCTTGCTGAAGCATCCAAGAGTATGTGCTCTTTTCTTTATTGAGTTCTTTCTTGATTCTTTCGATATCAAACTCCAAACACTCAATGGCATCTTTATATTTTCGTAAATGTATGTTGTATTTGTCTATGATATCAAAAAGCTCACCCCACCTTCCCTTGTTTTTTGCGCTTGATGCTCTCTTGAAAGCATTTTCATACTCATTTTTACGAGGATCTTCTTCTGAGATAACATCCGGGTGAAGTTTTCTCGCCAGTGCCCTGTAGAGATACTTTAGGTCTCTAGTCTCCGTAGAACCCTCATTGAATTCTGATAATGCGACTTCTTGTTTCATTTTATGCGACTTTTCCTCAATAAAAATTGTATCAACTCTTCTTTGGTTTCTCTCATTAAGCTCTTGAAGGTTTATCCCGTGATCAACGCACCAATCTCTATAATATTCTTCAAACTCAAGGTGACCATCCTCAAGAACTTCTTTAACATATTTTAATTCGTAATCCAATGAACGATACTCGCTCAATAACTTTAAAAATTTAAATTTATCTCTCTTCATCGTCTTCCTCCGCTACTCTGTTATAAGTAGATGCGAAAAGGATGGACTTCACCGGTTTTCTTATTGCCTTCTTTCGAGTGTAGCATATAAAGTCAACATACTCCTCCCAAGATCGCACATTAAAGAAGTCATCGACCTTGATCTCGACGGCATCATCCAGATCAAGCGGAGCGAATACCTTATCGACTTGGAACCATCGAGCGCTCCAGCGCTCTTCCGGCGGCAAATTTTGATTATCATCAGGAGTTGTACCAGGAACTCGGATCCCAGTGCTACTTCTTATAACTCGTCGGAATTCCAACCAATCATCTTTGCCAAAAGTAAATGATGTAAAGTGCCCGTCTTTAACTGATTGTCCGTTAAAAGTCATGTAACAGTTCTTTGGTCCAACAAGTTGTTTGCGGTATTCTCTTATTTGGTGCGGGGGTGTGTAAGAGTGTGGAAAGCATACGTAATATTTGCTCGGGGTTACCCAGCGCGAAAGCTTGCTTGATAGCTTGAACACACTTAGTGCTCCGTGTAATACGGACCAAGACAGGCAGTCGATGCGGTTTCGGTTCTTTAGTGGTACCGGCACATAGAATATAGGTATACGTCGCTTAGACTCGCCGGGCTTGGGGTCAAACGAGCGATGTGCCCACACAGGGTCTCCACACCAATCTCCAAGCTTCTTTCGAATGATAGGCGCAAAGTTGTCATTGACAACAATCCATATAGACTTACAACCAGCCCACGCACACTCAGCCACTGCTGCTTCAATAAGCGTGTAGTCTGGGGCAATCGACATAAGGCAATCAGGCCACGGGGTTTTAAAATCATATTTCTCGTGTCCGGCAACAGGGATTATCCCAACCAAGTTTTTTCCTTCGATGTGAGTTTCTTCCACATTTTCCACGGGTCACCTTCTACTTGTTTCATTTCGTAAACTTCTTTAAATGTTTTCTTTTGTTCTACTCTTGGTAAAACTTCTCGACCAGCGAAGTCAAACTTGATCGATTTATAATACTTCTTGTCTCCACGGTATCCGGCGGACTCACCCTTTAGACCTTCAGATTTAAATATCCTTGCCGTCTTAAGGCGAACTATACCTTGGCCATAGTCGGGATCTAAAAGCTCTTTGTCGGTCATATATGAGACCGTTGTAAAGTCTTTTGTTTGGCGGTTCACTCCATTGCGTTGGGATTCATAAAATGCCACTCTCTTACACAGGTTTTCATCTGTTCTGATCTGTCTTGTATTATGGGATTGTCCCGATCTCCAGTGGAAACTGTCAAACACCTCATTAAATCCGGTATTTTTTGCGTCGAAAACTTCTATGTCTGAATTTAACGCGATCCTGTTATTTCCTTTCGTGATTATCCTTTTGTCGTCAAGCCTGAAGCCTGATACATTTCCTGAATAGAGGAGGGTTGATGTTAAACTGGAGATGAAGAGAAGGTTCTGTGTGAATTCTTCCCCGTTCTCCACATTGAACTCCGAGAAATCTATGTCCTCGAACTCTTGACTTAGTTGGTGATAAAGAAAAGGCTCCAACAAGACACATCTTCTTTGAAGCCTCCACGCATATAATAAAGCGCTTATCGTTTTGCCAAGTATTATTGGCTCATTGATTCTCATTATTCCTCTTTTCTTCTTCTAATCTTTTAAGCCCGTCTTCCGGAACGTTCTCGAACACTTGCCCTTCCACAATAACATCGTATGCCCAGAATTCCTTAAGAACCTCTTCGGTTTCCCAATCGTGAAGATACATTAGTCTTGCTTTCTTCTTGATTATCCCAAAACTATCTCTACTCTTAAGAGCGGGATACAAGGGAGAGTCGCTTCTTACATAAACTATGTCTCCAACATCGAACCTTCTCACCCTCTTACCTCTCTATAAGCGCCAACGGTGAATGGCCATACTTCAGTCGCTATGTCCAAACAAGCTTTGGCCATCTCTTGGATCTCCCATTGAGCACCTTCATGAATACGAAGGTCGATAAATTTCAAAAGATTGTTTAAATTCACAGTACCATAATAATGAGTGTAAAGGTTTTGAGGAAGAACTCCTCGTGCCTGCTCTCGGCAAACTCCGGCTGCTAGTAGATCATCAAACAACCTTAAAGATTTTTTGTGGTGAGCATGAACCAACTGTTTCGCAGTTGTTTTATCCCACTCTATCTCTGGATTGATCAACTCATCGCTAGATGCTTGACGATTACTCTTATGTTGAGTGCGAAACATTTCTGGTTCATAGAAGTTAATATCTACTTCAGTGTAACGACGAGAAATTTCATTATAAGACCAAGTTCTGTGGCGATGATGCTGGCTACGTACAAATAGAGGTACGGTAAACCGAAACGTAATGGTGTTGTGTTCGAGGGTTGAGGTGTGACGATGCTTGATGAGGTATTTGATAAGTTTCTTATCTCGCCCATCTAGCTCTTCCTTGTGCTTGCCAAAAGACACCCTAGCAGAATTAACCACTGTGATGTCTTTTCCCATATGTTGAACATACTCGACGGAACCAATTCCGTCTCCGTATAGATCAATTTTTTTCATTACTCACCTCTAACGAATTTTACTTTCTTTCCTCGAGCTTTCGCTTGATAAGAGACTTTCATTGCTTCCATCATAGAATTTGGTGCTGGATGTGTTTCAACATCTTCTTCTACAAATTGAAATGGCTTGCCACTTCCACCGCCACGAACACGAGACCAAAACTCACTGTCTTGTTCTACTTGTTGGATGCTCTTCCAAGGACCGCCCCAATCTTGAACAGCACCACTAGCGTCGAATGCTTGAATTGTTCTAACTTTATTGCCAGATCGTGACTGTAAAAGTTCTCCATATATAAAAGCTTCTTGGTCATATCTTTCAGACATTAGTCTTCCAAAATCAAAAAGTGATGCATCTTCACTACGAGGCATATCTGGGCGTTCATCAGAGTAGATGATAAGAGAGTTTTCAATGACTTCTCTTTTTTCACCAGTTTCTTCGTCAGTCTCTTCCCATTTTCCTTGTAGTTCGGAAAAAGGATATCCGGCAGCTTTCGAAGCGGCTTTCAATTCCTTGTATCTTTGCATGTTTTCAGGTGGTGTTTTTTCTCCACGATCAGCGGACATCACAAGAAACTCTTCTGCTTGGCGATCTTCTCGACCACCATAGTCTGGTGAGTTAATTCGATCAGCCATAGATTGGCTTGTTGCTTCTTCAATTCCACTACCTGTGTTTTGCAGGGTTTCTTTGATCATCTTCTTTAGTATTTCTTTAGTTATCTTCATGTTGGATTCTCCCATAAACGTAATTTTGTAAGACGATATAAATAGTCTCTCCTTCAGCATTTATTTCGTGAAGCATCCTTCTTTCAATTAATATTCTATCGCCTAGATTGATATCTATCTCGCAACTCGCAGCTTTCGCCAATACATCACAAATGACATATGGACTCTGCGGTAAGCTATAATCATCAGGAAGTACGATCCTATGTACATCCTCTTCTTCTTGGTCTTCAATTGGTAACACTCTAAAGTGTCTGTTAAACGGTTCAAAATTCATAATTACTCCATAAAAAAAATCGTGCTATACAATAATATAACACGATTTGCTTAGGTTGTCAAGTTTTTTTATTTACTTTTCGTCGTGAGACTTTTTAACTTCTTGAACTTCTGATCTTATGTCACGAAGCTCCTTTGAAGCGGCCATCAAAGCTTTCCTAGATCTAGGAGCTGCAGACTTATATCCATATCCACCAGCAGTAACTTTGTCTAGGTCAGACAAAGTAGCCTCAAGGCTTTTAATAATTTTTTCAACTTGTTCTCTCATGTTTTTCTCCTTAGAAAATTTCGCAAGCTCCACCGCCACAGGCAATTTCACCCGATAAATCAGTTTCATCTTCTGTCTCTATAACTAGATCCAAATTGATGTTTTTGACTAAAGCGAGCATCTTTTCATAAGTTTCCTTGTCGCAATCCTCGAATGGAGCCTGAACATAGGTACCCCCATCATGCGGAAGAACTGATAAGCCATTGTAACACCCTCGGTTTTCCCACATCCATTTTCCAACCTCATCCCACTCATCATCTTTGATGGTGATTGTAGCCGAAACGTTATGTGAGTTTGAGCCCTTGTGGTGACCAGCTTGGATCCACTCATCAGAAACCTTTCTTACTCTTTCCAACAAATCCAACGCGGTCTCATGGCGAGTAATTGCTGATTCTGGTGCTTTCTGCGGGATGGATAAGATGGCTGTATCATGGCTTCGGAACTTACAATCTTCAACCAGTTCTGGGATGTTCTCCAGTAGATACTTATAGATAGCTTCATTCTTTCCAACTCGCAATCGACGAATATAGTACTCATTATGCCAAGCATGAATACCGCTTGATGTCCCTAGGGCCAAGGATGTTGTGCCTGCCGGCTTTACACAAGTTGTTCTTGCTGCTGGATTAATTCCAAGCTGCATAGCCACTCTTCTGTTTTCCATGTTAACCTTTAGACTTGCTTCTTTCAGGTTTAACTTAAGAACGCCGCCAGAGGCAATACCAGTCATAGAAACGCCAATAAGGGCCTCCTTTTCCGTTGTTCTCTTCCAGATGGGTCTCAAGTAGTGGAAGTCAGTGTAAGACGCTTGTAGGGTCGCTATGAAGCTCGCAGCAATAGATCTGGCGTTGAGTTCTTCTTGTGTGTCCACATCCGATACATTGATCTCCACCAAATTACAGAATTGATTCGGCCTCAAACCTATCTCACAACAGGGATTACAACCCCACTCTTTATCGTTAGAGAAGTAAAAGCCTGGTTCTCCGGAACGAGACTCTTCAACGCGAGTCCATAGGTTCATGAATGTTAGCTTATCAATCTTGTGTCGCATGACAACTACGGAGTTGTTGGCTCGTCCTCTTTGGGGGTTGAGTTCCCACCATGCTCCCGCTTTCGCTGCGACCATTTCTTCATCATCAGCAGAGAATAAAGATATAAGGGCAGCACGGCGAATCCCCCCGGCAAGAACAGCATCAGCAATATAGCATACAATGTCGTGGACTTCGAGTGGCGAGAGTTGATCTCCGTTTTCTTTTCCATCTAAAATTCCCTCTACCTTCAGTAGACATTCTTTCAGTGGTTGTGGGCCTGGGGCTTTACCACCGGATGTAACTAGTCTCGCTCCCTTTGGACGGATGTCAGAGAAGTCAAAGCGTAGCCGTGATGTCCCCTTGAAATACGATGTAATTAGTGACTTAACAGCGTCAGCCCATCCTTCGATAGAATCTCCAATGAGAAAGCGGCGGCTTCTCTTCGATGGCTTGTGTATCTCTGGTAGTTTTTCAACGTGGTGCTTTTGTACAGAATAGCCCACACCTGTTCCTCCAAGAAGAAGGAACATGATTTCTCCAAATACACGATAATCATCAATCGGAGCATACGCACAGTTAAAAATTCGATTTGGAGAGACTTCTATTGGTTTACCGCCAAATTGCATGCTTCTCATGGAAGGCAAGACTTGTTTATTAAAAACATATTGATATGTATTTACGATCTCATTTTTTAAATGAGGAAATTTTTTGATGTGCATGTTCATATTCCTAGTAACAAGCTCATCCCAGTTTTCTCGACGTTGACTGCTGTCGATATATTTAGCATACTTCATGTGGACGGTTATATCCGATAAAATCTTTTTCTCTAGATCCATTTCTCTCTCCTATTTTTGTTTTAACTGTGAGTATTTTTCTTTTAGCATTGCTAAGGCATCAGTAGTTGATTGCATTTTCTCAACACTTTCGTCTCGATCTAATATCTGTATTGTGACATCAGACCAATCTACAAAAGCATCAAATACAATTCCATCTGGTCCATTTCGGTTTTTGGCGATAAAGAGGCGACCCTTGTTCGCTTGCTTGTCTTGGGTGGTCCGAGACAGCGAGAAGATAAAATCGGCTACAAAACATTTGTTGAATGCCTCCGAAATTGCTTCCATTGTAATGACTTCTGCGTTAAGCCCACCTCTGTTGGTCTGCGAGGCAGTCCACACGGGAATATCATATGTTTGTGCAAGACCTCGAAGTCCTTCATATGTTTCTTCCAATTCGTGTCTCTTTTCACTAGAACTCCGTGCGGGGCGCAATAAATCAGCATAGTCCACCAAAATAAGATCTGGTTCAATGCCTCTTTTCCTCAATTTTTCAACATGATTTTTTAGAGTTTGAACAGATGCAGATTTTGTTGGGTACTCCTTAATTATCAAAGTCCCGTCAATATCTTCTATCTTTTTTAAGATTTCTTCCTTTCTCATTCTATGGTCCCCGAGAGGAACTTTTGAGATACAACAATCAAATCTTTGACCCACGACGGCATCTTTGAGCTCCAAGGTATAATAGACCACAGTCTTGCCTTCAAGGAGCGCACGAGTTGCCAAGTGAACCAAAACCATAGACTTACCAGCACCGGTTGGAGCAACGACGACTCCAAGCTCAGAATTTCCAAGGCCTCCCTTACATATTTCATCCATTCTAGCCCAACCAGTTGTGATTGGATTTCTTGCAGCGATCTCAAAGCGTTGAAGACAGTCCCGGTGAAAGTCATGGCCGAAATTATTGTCAGTCCCAAGAACAAGAGCATCTTTAATCAACTTTTCAATTTCATCAAAAGATGAATTGTTTAGCAATTTCGCTGATTGCATCATCGCTCCCTTAAGGGCCTGCTTACGACAGAAGTCTATGGCCTTGTCTTTCACAAATAGTGCTTCTTCGACTCCGTCAGATGTGTGGATTCTAGCATAGAACTCACGAACTGCTTTTGCAACTGCTGAATCATGATGATTTAATTCCGTTCTTAATAGAGTCATCATGACTTCACCGTTTGGATGGGCATTATATTTTTCTCTATAATTCATTAGTGTTTGAGTGAATATCTGTAGGTATTTCTTTTCGAAGAAATTAATGTCCAGAACCTCAGTTATCTGATCGTAAAAAGGTCTATCTTCTAACATTAGTTGGCAGATCTTCTCTTGAAAATTCTTTCCGAACTTAGAAAAAGTTTCCTTTCTTTTAAAATTGTTTAAATCGCTCATGTGTCCTCCCCTGATTGATTATGTTTATAATATAACCTGTTGTATGTTGGTTGTCAAGTATTCTTATCTATTTATTCTCCGAAAAACTTGTTGTAAGTCATTAAAGTTTAGATGTCCAGCATCATCCTCAAACAACATTTGTGTGAACTTGATTTTGCTAAAAGTTGGCTCAAAGTCCTGTAAAGCCTTGTCCATCATAGCCCTATTGATCGGACGTATGTTCGGGTAATAGAGTTGCATGATTTTGTAGTTGTCCTTAAGTAGTTGCTCAGATCTTGCGATGTTCTCGTGGATTTTCATTTTCTTTCCTTGCATCGCGCAATCTCTGATTATGTCACTTACTTCATAGATATCTTCACGAATTAAGTAAGGAAATCTTTTTGCGACAGTTTTGAGACCTGCCCCTCTGACTCCTGGTAAGTTATCAGATTTATCTCCNACTATTGCCCTCGCAAGAGCAAAGTTCTTGGGGTGAATCTTGAACTCATCAAGTATAGATTGCTTGTTTAAAGTTTTCTTTTGNATCGGACGATATACTGATACATCATCATCGCACAATTGAAAGAAATCCTTATCTGAAGATACGATTATTTTATTCCACCCTTCATAGTATTTTGATTGTACCACATGGGCGATGATATCATCAGCTTCTGTGTAATCAGCTACCAACTGAATAACGGGCATCAAGTTAAGGTATTCCATCAATCTGATCTGCTGGTATCCCTTGTTGGCTGCCTCTTGGTCCTCTGGTAAGTCAATCATCCTTCGGTTAAACCGGACGGGCTTACGGCCGCCCTTGTAGTCCTTATTCATAGAACGCTTTCTTTGCGACCCTTCGTGTCCATCCCAAGCGACTATAATTTCATCGGCTTCAAAGTCTCGTGAGACCTTTTGTAGGGACTTTAAAAATCCGACTGTGCCTCCAACCGGATAACCCTTTTTGTTTAGATGCGGAGAGACCACGTATGACCTCAAAAACATATTTAGCGCATCAATTATTACAACATTCTTCATTTGTCCTCCATTTTTGTTAAAATTCTTAGTTCTTCGTCGTAGGTGAATATCACCCTATCTTCCTTCATAAAGTCCCAGCTTTTCTTACTACATATAGACGAGCTTTTATCTGGAAATGCTTCTCGAAATATCCAATTTCTTCTGACCATGCCGAAACTTTGAGGGCTGAAGTAAACGTGGTTTGGAAACCATATATGGTCGCCTCTAAATACGCATTCAAATGTGTTCTTATCCCGATTCATGGGCTCTCCATGATCGTGTAAGTGTAGTCTTTTTTTGGAAAGTGTAGTTCAACAGTACCACCTTCTTTGCGACTGATTATGAATTTGTGCTTCAAGTCTTCTTTCAAGTATCCGACAATATCTTGATCACCATATCTAACTTTTACTTTTTCCATACTTCCTCCTTTCTAATAATATAACACGATTGAAACATCTTGTCAAGTGTTTTGGGTAAAAAAAATCCCCGCCAGAACGGCGGGGATCAAGGAGGTATGTTATGAAACTAACAGCTTTTCATCCTTAATTAGTCCTCGGAATCGATATTAACGTTTTTTCCTTCGGAATCGAACTTCCTAATGATCTCTTCATCCATTATGTCAAAGACAGCTTTTCTGAATTCATCATCCTTAAGTTTATCTAACCATTGAGTCCTTTGGAACTTATACTCTTTTCCAGATTTAGAAATTAGCTTGTTCCAAGCACCGGGCTTAAAGCGGTCAGAGCCTGATAGTCGGATTGCTTCGAGCCAAGATTCTTGATCTTGAATCCCAACTCCATCGCCCCATAAGATCTTGAATCCACATGTTCGACCTTCAGAGCCAAACCTAGATTTTTCAACCTTGACTTTTACCTCAGAACCAATTCGGAGACCAGAGTCATCAACGACATACGAAGCTTTCGCCTTTCTCTTGGTCAACCAAATACGAAGGGACGAGAAGTATTCTATAGCCTTTCCACCGGGGGCGATGAAGGGCGTCACCATAGCTTCCGCTGGTGTTCTCGCAATGTTCGTCTTCAATTGATTTATCAAGAGCAATGTACATTGTTGATTTGCCAATGGAATGGTCAGTTTCGGGAATGCTTTTGAAAAGATTCTCGGCTTAACCGCCATTGTGCTCTGTGGGTTGAAATCGCTTTCCATCTCCTTCTCAGAAGTTGTAGCAGCGATGGAGTCCCAAATAAAGAAGAATTGATTCTCGGGCCATTTACCCATCAAGTCTTCAATTGTCTCCAGAGTCTTCTCAACAGATACTGCCTGAACATACATGAAGTTGTTCTCAATATCAACACCAGAGTTCGTTAGAAATCCAGGGTCAATAGCAGACTCCGCATCGAAGTAGACCACAAAGTGTCCCATTTTTTGAGCCTCAGAAGCGATCTGACAAGCCATAAATGACTTACCAGCGCTTGAGAGTCCTGCGAGTTCAGTAATCTTTCCGACTGGAATACCAGCCATCTTTCCACGGCAAATGATGGAATCAAGCCATCGTGAGCCAGTTGGAATCCACTCCTTAACGGTTGTGGGATTATCTTGCCGCAAATCATGGGCCACATCAAGACCAACTCTCTTGTTGATGAATTTTTTCATGTCCGCGATGTTAATCTTGCCGGCCTTGGTCATTACTCTTCTCCTTCTTCTTCAGATCCCTCTTCGGTCTCCTCAGACTCTTCTTCCTCGGTTTCTTCTTCAGTGCTCTCTTCAGAGCTTTCTTCAGATTCCTCGGATGTTTCTTCGGCAGCTTCTTCTTCAACTACAGAAGTGTCTTCATCTTTCTCGCCACAAGCGAGAAACATTGTCATTAATACACTAATCATTATTTACTCCTTCGTTCGTATTAGTTGTCTCAGTTGAAACAGCCTTTACTTCGTTTGTAGAAATTACAGTCGTCGTACCCTCAGTAATTACCTGAGAAGTCGGAACTGTATTGTTCGTTGTTTCTGTAGTTGTTGTTGTTTCAACCGTTTCAGTTGTTGCTACATTTGCTGTAGTTGTAGCTTCTTTGTCTCCGCAAGCGAAGAGCATTGTTAATAGCAGTGTCATGTATTTCTCCTTTGTCAGTGCTAAAATTTTCTGTGTTGTGAACATAAAAAAAAGAGCCACCCCTTTTATAACCAAGGGCGGGTGGCAATTCCCTTACAACACAGGAGGACTATGATTTAATCGTTTTTCATAAATGCTGCGAATGCTTCATCTACGTTCCCTGATGGTTTCTTGTACTGAGTCGTTTCCGACGAAGATCCTTCAGCCGAGCTATCGGAGGACAGATAGCCATCAAGAATCTCTTGAACTTGCTCTGTGGTCTTGCGGTCAAATAGTCCGTCAATATCAGGAACAGAATCAAGTAATTCTTTACAATCAGCGATTGTGTCATCACAAAGGATAGACGGTCGTCGCCTAGGCTGAAGGAGTGTCTTCGGAAAAGATCCGGGTGTTCCAGGTACATTGTAGTTCAGCTTAATATCGGTTCCTGTTTCTGGATCTGTAATATCTCCATAGTCAGGGTCCAAGACATAACCCAATAGGGTCTCATAAGCTGTCTTACCATAAGCCCAGATTTTTACACCTTCAGACTCATTACCACGAACCAATACAGGGGAATAGTATCGCTTTCGGGCAAATAGTTTTTTTGCTTCATTTTTCAATGTAGAATCATCGTTCTCAACGCCATCACGCCAAAGCTTTGATGCGAAGTCACATATCGCACAATCTCCGTTGTCATTACGCTTATTACAATAGATTCCAGGGTTTTTACCAACATTATAGTGAAATTGGAATTCACGGAATGGATCTCCATCCGCTGTTGGTAGGATGCGGATCATTTGATCGCCCGCTTTTGGTCTCCACATTGTGGAATTTTTACCAGTTGGTTTTCCGCCATTTTTAGATGCATTTAGTTTGGCTCGCATCGCGTCTAGATTAATAGCCATAGTAGTTTCTCCTCTTGTTATGGTATTTTTTTGTGTTTTGTCACTAAGGTAAGCAGGGTTTCAACCATACTTCCATATATAATATAACATTTTTTTGATGGTTTGTCAAATAAAAAGTGAAAGTTTTTTGGTAGGAAACTTACAAAACCTGGAGGATTAGCTCTTAATTGTAATAATACTATCGGTGGAACTTAAAGATCCAATTTGAGTATTATAATTAAATGTACGATATTGGTTCATATCAACGTCCCATACTGTTTCATAGCCAGGTTGTAGGTTGCGAGTTTTGAAACCGCTAGTTACAGAGCTTGGAAAATCCGATACTTTGACGAATCGCATCTCTCTTTCAAAACCAGTTTTATTGGTGAATGTACCGGTGTATACTGTGAATTTTTGTGTGATGTTCATAATTTCTCCTGTTGTTTATAATGTTGAACACATATAATATAACCCGTTAAGGTTAGGTTGTCAAGTATTTTTCAATACTTTTTTTATTGCTGCTTGTTGTATTTTAATCCCAACATATATAATATAACCCGTTGGGATTGTCTTGTCAAGTATTTTTCAATACTTTTTTAAAATTAATGCTCGAGTAGGGATTTGAACCCCACAATTCTAACGATTATATAAGCCGCCTGCCCACGTTAGTTATCTGCAACCGTACAGTCGAGCGATTCAATATTATTGACCAAAATAATTCATCCATAAAAACGTGAATGAAAATATGAATAAAACTATACTTGTTATAAAAATCATTTTTTATTCTCCTTTTGTATACTATAATATAACCTGTTTGGAGAAGGTTGTCAAGTTAAATGACTAACTTTTTTATTTTTTAACCGTGGCGGATTGTAAAATTTTCATCCAACAGATCTTTGCTTAATTTAAAATTCATATTAAGCTCTATACAATAAGTTTCTATGTGCGATTCATTGTCTCGAACAAAAACAAATCGCATTCCGATCTTAATTAAACCCATCTCTCTTTTTGCTGTCAAAATCATATTTATCCTCAATAGTAAATATGATAGTTCAAGTTTAATCGTCCGTTTTAGGGTCTTTCTTCATTTGTTCAATTATTCTTCTCATACTGACGATTAAAGAAGCGACTTCAAATATTTTCTCGACCGCCTCTTTACAGTGTTCAGGGTGGATTACTAGAAATCTCAATAGTCGGCGCTCGGCTAACTTAAGTTCATTAAGTTCATTTTTTAAATCCTTCAAGTTCATTATATATCCTGTATGTGATGGGTGTAATGCTTTACGTAATAGTAATTTTCAGTTTCTGAGTTTCTCCAAATCGCAAAAGATGAATATCTCTCAAGATTATTATTATTTCTAACGATTTGCTGACAGTTTGGCAAAACATCTTCATCATTATCTAGGTCTGTCTCATCTATATTCATATAATAGCACGATTCTGTAATATTTTCAAGTGAAAACAAGAGTTGTTCATCTCCGAGCATTTGACTCCATCCAATAGTCGATATTCTAGATATATCCTTCGGTTTATGAAGTTTTCCAAAGTCTTGATCTACATTTTCGCAAAAGTTTATATTTTGAAAAGCAGAATATATGTAATAATTAACTTTCTCATAGTACTTCCTGATTGGACCAGCACCAGCGAGCTCAAGCAATAGTTTATTCGACAATACTATCAACTCATCGACTTTACCAGATCGAGCATACTCCTGTAATACTCCGAAGTGGGCCCTGTGTCTAAGCTTTTCTTCTCGGCAAGCAAACTCTAGATCAGGGACGAGGTAAACAACGGTCATTTTGTGAGCCTCTAGTGCCTCTAAAACCCTAAGAGTTGCTCCAGCAACCTTACCGGACCCACAAACAAAAAGAATGCCTTTAGGATGCGATTTGAGACCCCTAGAGGTAATCTTTACTGGGTGTTCGTCATAACCTTCAACGTTATCTTGGGCGGTCAAACCCTCTCCCTCGTCAAAGGCTATTATCTTATATGTTTTTGTGTGAGGTTTAAATAATTTAGCAATATTATTTCCTGCTTCACCTAATCCAACAATTAACACATCACTCTCCGTTTTTACCACATATAGTCATTACATCGCGCAATGTAGCTCCAGCCCGAGTGTTCCACTCCCACAATAGAAGACTACGGTCTTTATCATAACATACTTCCGAATTTGAATGTTCTCGCCAACATGTCATTCCTTTTTTGTTGGTTGTCTCAATTATTGGGCGAGGATCTCTATCTATTTCAAATGAATTCTCATAAACAATGAAGCGTGGACGTTCATAAGTATAGAAAGTTTCAACTTGCTCTGTCTTAAAGTTTTGATACCTGTCGCTCCATCGTTGTCTTNTGATTGNGCAAACATCATAAATATCTGCTGCCTGTGCTGTTGCTAATAACAATAATAAATTTATCATAATTCCTCCGTGATATTTAAATTGTATCTTTTTAAGTATATTGTGGTCCCTGTTCTAAAATGAAAAATTCCATAGCTATCGGAAATTTCTTCTTTTATTAGACCAAGGTCCCCTTTCCGAATATAGACTCTACCCAATTGTTCGTAATTGTATTTAAATTTTATCAAGTCGCCAACTACCATGAAAACCCCTTCATGTTCCCCAGATCTTTTCCCAAGGATACATTGACCATGAACTTACCAAGCTTCGTATCTTCAAATATTTGCTTCAGTTGTGGTATCATTCCTTTGTCGTCTCCGTGTAGATCGATGATAATGCTATCATGAACAACAGCAACAATGTGTGATCTTCTTCCGCTAAGATATCGACTAATCTTATTAAATCTGTCGATAGTGTTGTCTGAGGAAGTTGATTGGAGCAAGTAGTTGAGGGCCTTAGAAGAGGGAGTGTTAATTGTTCTCCCAAACGGGGTTTGTATGGATCCTCCAACATAATATTGTTCGAGAATACTTTCTCTATCGTAGACTCCGTCATCAATGGAAGTTGATTCAGGGTTGTAGAGCCAAGCGAATAGTTTTTGTTTTGCTTTTTCGCGAGACATTTCTTGCTTAAAAATGTTTTTGATGTTCCACTCATGGATGTCCTCCTCAGGTTGTTCAATTTTTTGTAGTGCCAACAAGGTTCGCACCTCGGCAGCATTAAAGTCAAGCTCCAGAAATACATCGTTTTTTGGTTTGACATGGTGCTTAAGCTCCTTCTTCAAATTTAACATTGGAAAAGAACCTCTCTTTGTCGTTAGACGACCTGTAACGGTTCCAAAAATGTCGTAATCAACATGGACCCGCTTGCCCACCAATTGATTGTAGAGACTCTTTGCCTTAGCATCCTCGGCTGCGTCAGAGTATAGTCCAACCATGCTTACGCTCAATTCATGCTTAGCGAGTTCTCTAAGGTTGCCAAAGGTCTCTTTTAAGAACGAATAGTTTTTTGGTCTCTCGACATTCTCGAATACCCAAGAAGTTATCTCGTTTTTGGTATCAAAATAATGTTGTAAATGCTTTTCCGGTACAAGATCGTAAAAACAGACATCAGTCAACTTCACAGCTGCATTTGAAAAAGACTTAAAGTGTGCCTTAAGAAGCTTCTGAGCAGCCTCCCACCTTACAACTAGGTGATCTGGGCAAGAATCATTTATGGACTTACCTCCGACCCACAATTGAGCATAATCGATGTCTCTACCATCAAGATGCGGGCTCCATGCCCAAGTCTTTGTTAAACCGGTTGGAATCCGGTCATATACGAACTTGTTTGGAAGATAAACTCCTGCACAATCGCTTTTGCTATCCATAAGTTGAAATATCATTGACCCTCCTTAATATGACGAAGAACCTCTTCAATGATCTTCAATACTGGTTATACCCAGGATCACTGTCAGAGTTGTTTGTTCCTATTTGCGCTCTCGATGCTTGAGTTTGCGTTTCGCCTTGTAATTTTTTCTTGAGATCAGAATATCCATGGTCTTTATTCCAAACCTGGTCTCTGTACTCTCTATTAATGTAACCCATTGCTTCAGTCTTGTCAACTTTTTTGAGAAAGTATTTTGCTTTTTTAAAGATGTTAGCCACCTTCTGTTTTGAGAATGGCGAACCCTCTTCGAGATTTCTAATTTTACAATACAAANTCAACTCTTCCAAGTCNGTATATGGTTTCTTNNTAAANGATACGTTTGATAATCTAATNTATTCTGATACAGTTTGCCCACAGACNACTTTCACTACCTTTGTTTGAGGGTTCTTATTAACATATTTATTATAGTATATATTAATATTATTATATAACATGTTATTATCTATTGTATATGTTCTTATATATCTAGTACTAAAGATATATGGTAAGGTGTATATACCATATGATTGTCTCATGCTTGCTCCAGCAGGAGAAGCTATATCATATAATAATATATTTGGATTATTATGTATGATAGAAAATCCCATGTTTAAACTTAAATTTTTGAAGTAATCAAAAGAGGGATGGTCAATAATTTGATCTATTTTCTGCTGATCGGCGTCCATAGGAATATCCGAATAAGAAAAAGCAAGACCAGTATTTAAAATACTTGAGTTGTTTGACGTGTTCCATCTTGTCATGGTTATCGCCATATCCGATGTTTCTTTAAAAATAAAATCAAAAAAGTTCTTGACATAAATTTCGTAAGATGTTATATTTGTAATACCTATGTTTTGAGATATATATGTGTTGTTGTAAAATTCGAGAATACTTCCCAAGTATTCTCCGTAACTTACCCGAGGACTCTTGTATGAATTAACCATTGTTAGATTACTAAAAGCAGATCCTTCCAAAGAAATAAGACCTTTTTGTAAAGCGGTTGTCCAATTGAGTCGCATTAGCGAATAAGAATCAGCAACAAAGTCAAATACTCGACCGCTTGTTGTGTTTACTATAAAGTTTTCATTTGGAATCACGGAGTTGTTTTCATGATCTATGAGTCCATAGTGAATTCTCTCAACGAAATTGGTATCTTTGATCATATCAGGACCAATTCCTCTGTTCTCTTTATAAGCTTTTGTTTCCCACTTTCCTCGATAAAAAAGTCTTCTGATATACGGCTTTGTTTTGTTTGTTGAATTGAAATCTCTACTCACAGCGTCTCTCCTAGGATTATTTGTACCTATCTTTATATGCTTTGGCTTCTTGTGCTCTCACAGCATCCATATCAAGTTTTTCTGCAGGGGCTTTGGTGACTTCCGATTGTCTCGTTGCTGGTTGATTGTTATTTTTATTTGAAGAATTGCTTGTTGCCCTGTAAACGACTTCCCTATTTTCATCCCCTCTTGTTAGCTCATTTAACCTATCAGCAATAACATTGAACACGGCAGCACACTCTTCTTTGTCTTCTATTTGCTTAATTTTAACATCGGTTCTGTTGTATTTCTTACTAGCG
>JGI24004J15324_10000381_pt1 | contig 17910 bp, 3 predicted proteins | sample LinPmetageLP32_FD_15324 | JGI IMG/M metagenome (IMG submission 15324)
CGTTTCTCACACTGGCAAAACTCCTAGTGGATGTTGCTGATTTGTTGAATCCTGCTATCTGTATGAAAGTGTTTGCACCGGGTGCCGAATTAAACGTTACCGTGATTGTGTTTGCAGTTGTAGATGATGCATACGCTGTTGTAGGCACACCATCGACTGTTACATATATGTCTGATGAAGTAGAATCTAGATTGAACTCACCTCTTGTGGAAGTCAAGAACGTAGTGGTACTATCATCTCCTGTGAAAGTGTTCAACACTCTGTAGTTCTCACCTGAAATGGCAAATACTTTTGTTGATATTATACTGTGGTTGGCAGGTGCTGTGTCAAATGTAATTGTTTTGTTTGCAACATCAATTGTGTAATCAGATATTGTAGAATCCAAAGCACTGCCTTTCTTGACTGAACCGTCCACCGCAACCGTAACTGAACCTAACGATCCTGGGAAGTCACCGATGCTGTAAACTGTTGTAGTACCATCGCCTCTGTAATTCTTTTCTGATATGAAAGGAACACCCGACTCCGGTGATGTGTAAACTTTTATATCTAACGTGTCAAACAACTGACCTGGTACTACCTCTTCAGGTGCATAACTTGTATCCGGAGAAACAAAATCGTCGCCTTCTAATAAGATATCACTAGGTGCGTGTCCCAATGCTGATGTGAACAGACCACCTTTGATAATAGAATCCAATGTCCTATCATCTGTTGGTGTAAGAACACCGTCGTCATCGAAAGGTATAAATTCTACCAATGCGTTTTCTTCTGGTGTTTCGCTTACAGTGAAAGTCACTGTAGACCCATCACCTCTGATCACGTCTGACAGTTTTTTCCTTGAGCTGTCGTCTTGGGTTAGATACACTTGATACACTTCACTACTTGGAGGTGCTGTGTCAAATGTGTACGACGCTGTAGAACCATCTGCCCTGAAGGCCTTGACTCTTGAATCTCCGTAGTTGTCCCATGGGAAATCATACCAACCCGCTTTGTCCCAACCTGCTTCTTGATTGAATAGTAATCCTGTGACCATTGTTCCGCCGTAGTCAACTCCTGTCATTACTTGGTCTAGTTCATTGCCTGGCATTCCAGATCCTGGCGTGTAGAAACCCTTCGTTCTGTCCGCCGCTGTCAGTCCTGTTTCATTGCCATATACCTTATATACGCTTCCTATGTTGTCGTCAAAATCTGTGCTTGACGTAAATGCGTTTGTAACTTTGTAAAGTCCATTGTTGTGTCTCAATAGGTCATTGTAGGCATAGGCTGTTGATGCCGCCCAGTCCACAACTCTAGAGGTACTTGACACCCTGTCAAACTTGATCGTGGTGTTAAAGTCTCTGACAAGGTCGTTTTTTAAGTTGGCATATGCTTTAGCAGTGTCTGTTGGTCTTGTGCCATCTGTCTTACCGCCCGATAACACAACAGTCGGTGTGGCTGTATAGTTCGCACCTACACCTGTCACTGTGATTTTAGTCACTGCGCCACCTTGTATGGTAGCAGTGGCAGTCGCCGCTGTGGTCACTGGTGTCACATACATCTTGAAATTGCCGGATTTAGTAGATAAACCATGATTTGCAATCTGGCTATTCGGCATGTAAAAAGTAACGCCAGAATATTCCGTGAAAGTATGACTGTGTGACGCACCAGATCCTCCATTTTGGGTGTCCCAAATATTAGATTGTTTTTCGCTTGTAAACAATGGATAGTAGTAACCAAAAGTTCCGGAACTTGCTCCTAATGAACTTGTACCTTGTATTTGGAAAGGTCCAGTTGAACCTACAGTTCCACCCAACACTGTCACACTTGGTGCTACCTCATATCCTGAACCACCCGCTGTGATAGTTATTGACTGCACATACTTCTTATGATAGTCAAACCACATCTGATATGGGTACTCAGTTAATTTGTCTGTGTCAGAGTTAACATTCAAACTTCTTATTTTGCCTGTTGCTGTATCGTAAAAAGTAGGATTATCAAAATCCGAGAATATTCCGTCCTGTGTCTCTGTTTTTTCATAGCCCAGTTTATATTCTCTTAATTTGGTATGGAAAGGTTTTACTTCGTTTATGTAACTCTCTATCCAACTATCAGTACCTTTGGTGTAAGTTTTTCTTTGATCTAGTTTCCTAACAGAGTTTTTTGCATTTATGAATGATGTTTTAAACATCCAGTCTACATATGTTTGCTCTGCAAGTACTTTTCTTAATCCAGTAAAGAACAGTGTGTTGTATTCTATAGCGAGATCATTAATGAATAAATCATCTCTCAATGCAGTCAGAATTTTTCTTGTCTCTATACTCGGCTCTTGATCAAAGAAGTTGTCGTCAAAATTATCATCTCCAGCAAAACCTGATGCATCCTGTGAATAATCATAAAGTTTGGTGCTGAATCTGATCGTTCCATTTTCTGTTCCAACGTTTGTGTACCCTGTAGCAGTCTTCATAAACAATTTCCAACCTCCCGTGTCGGCACTAGTAACTTTTACATGTTTGCCTACAGCAAGATCCAGTGAATCTAACTCGTATTGAAACGTTACCTGTTTATCAATTTTTGTGTTCTCGTCATGGAGCATTCCATGTATAGCAGGATCGGTACCATACCAATCTGTGTAACTCCAGTAAGCAGAAGTGTTGTATGTCTGTAATTTGGTCCTTGTGAATTCAGTTCCGTCCCATTGGTATATTGCCCAATAGTTATTGGCAGTCTCATCTGCTTTGACCAAGTACTTCACTGTCCCTGAAAGATCTGCGGTGTTAAGGTAAGTCAGTTCAGCATATGTGTCTATCGAAACGTCCCACTCTAGGCTCTGTGCGGTTGGTTCCGGTTCCGAACTATCGAGATTTGTAAGATTGATTTGTCCAACTAACTGATTTTTCTTCAGAACCGTGTTTGCATAATCTATTATCTCTTTTAATGCACCATATCTGTCTATGTACCAGCTCTGCCTAGGTCTAATATTATTACCATATCTCTCATTGAGAGGAAGAGCTAGATCTGGTACTACATCTCCGGTAGAATTTTTTCCTGTCAACGAGTCCCACCAACGTGCCTCAATCTGCAGTGCTGGCCTGAAGTCAGCATCACCTTCCCTGACCAGTTTCCAAACACTGTGAGAATCACCCTCGAACGTGTTTGTTCTAATATCCATGTTTAACACTGTTTCGTCGTTGGTTAGATTGCTAATGTTATTCAGTATAAATTTATTAGTGTCTGTCACAGAATAATATTTGTAGCCAAATGCTCTAGGGTTTGCAATCAGGTTGGCAACGAACGCCACCGTGTTCTTCCTGTGTGTATTGGTAGGCAATGTTGTCTTGCCTTTTACCCAGTAGTAGTAGAAGTTAACAAATTTGTCTAATCTCGAATCATATTTCTGCATCACTGTGTACTGAGAGTCATCACTTGGTAGTAGTCTTGACTCTACCCATTCGTAGACATCTATGCTCGAACCTGGGAATGTCTGCCCCCAATGATTCACTTTATATTCCTGTGTGTCTTGCTCGTACCACAACCATTTTACTGTTGACAGATCCCACCATACTTCACCTATGTGTGTTTCCGCCCATGGTGTCCTAGTATTTGCATTATCTCCGGTATTGTATACAGCAGGATCCCATGCTGTCTTGATATCTATTTCTCTGTCTGCTAGACCTAGTATCCTACCTTTGATAGGATCGTACAAATCATAGTAGTCTTGTAATTGTTTTGTCTGTTGGTTGAATTCAAAAACCTTGCCCAGTTTGTCTGTGTCCATCAGTGCCGTTTCCGTCACTAGGTTTTTCCAAGCGTACTCGCCATTTACTGTGAGATCATACTGTGCTACCGTTCCGTCGTTGACTACCTTCGTGCTTCCGTCTGATGTTGTGTTCCCATCGTCTGTTGGTGCACCTACAAATAAAGAGTTATCAATCATACACACACCACGTCCAAAGTCGTCATTCTCAGACATGTTTGTTGATGTCATCCTGTCGTCTATAACAAATTTAGTGTTGTACATCGTGGCCGTGAATGCGCCGCCGGATTGAGTGTTGTTGTCTACTATAGTGGTGTCTTGCAAGTCAAACGTGGTCTCGCCTGAGTCAAATTTTATTTCTGTTGTGCTTGCGAAGTTCTCAGCACCTATCACTAATCTCGTACCATCGTTATTCAAATCGAGACTTGTGCCAAACTTCATGTTAGTGCTAGAACTAGGTGCACTTATAGTCTGTTGTAAAGTATATGTGTTTGTGGAATTGTCTGCATTCCATTTGTAGTAATAGATAGCACCCGCATCTGGATGTGCTGTGCCGTCGACACCCGGTGCACCAATTATCAATGTTGTGCCGTCCTTGCTCATTGCTATCGAATCACCAAAAGCGATGTTCAGCGATGATCCATCATTAGTTACTCCAGTCAGTGTCTGTGCTAGTGCAAAAGAATTCTGTGTGCTTCCGTCGTTGCTCTGCGATGTCTTCACGAATATCTCCACCTTGCCTGCGTTGCCAGGTGCCAGTGAACTCACAGCCAGTATGTCACCGTTGTCGTTGACCTGAAGCCTGTGCCCAAATCTCTGTCCCGAACCACCCGCTGGTGCTTCTATAGTGTAGTCCTGTGTCCATGTGTCATAGGTTGATCCGTCTGCACCTACTCCCCATGTGTACATGTAAACTCTACCTTGATCATTGTCATGCCCTGGTGCGGATACAAATAGATATTTGTCAGCAGTGCTTCTTACAGAACTAGCACCCGGCTCAGATACTTTGTGTGCCCAACCAAAGTTTAAATTTTCGTTTGAACTTGACCCGTCAGTTGGCGGATTGAGTGTGCTTAAAAGGGCATACTTGAACGTGCTAGGATCCCAAATATAAACTTTCAATAATCCTGCGTCTATTTGTCTTGTACTTCCATCTAGACCGACAGTGTTGGTGTAGGGTGCGCCGGCCACAACAAAATTCTCGTCTGTGCTCATCGACAATGATTCACCCAGTCTACTGGTGTTGTCATCATTATCAGTCATAGTCGCCGTCAACTGTGTCTGCAGTGCTGTGCCTGGTTCTGTGGAAGACCTAAATAAGAAGTGTACCTCACCTTGGCCTTTGCCTGGTGCGGATGCTATCACTGTCCTTCCGTCATTCCGTGCCACAATCCTGTGTCCGAACTCCTGTTCCGCTGTGCTGTTATCTGGCGATACTACTAAAGACGAAGTATAAGGATCTTGCTTCTCATACACCCTCCATAGTCCCGAACTGTCTGCATCCGCGAACGCCTTGTCTCCTGGCTGTTCAATTGCATCATTCTTATCAACGTACTGATCGTGTTCCAACAAGTCATTGACATTGTCCATCGATGACAATCTTACTGATATGAATTTGTACAGATTACCGTAACTGTCTGCTGTTGATCCGTCTTCCAATGCAGGTATGAATCCAACGTTGCCTGAGTAGTCAATGATTACTGTCTTATGGCTCGGTGCAGAGCTTACTTGGTACACCCCATTCAGCGTTGGTTCCTCACTGTTCGATATTGCAAAGTAATCGGCTTGTGTTGTTGTTGTGCCTGCACTTAAATTGTGAGAACCTGTGAATGTGATCTCCAACTGTGTTGAATCGTTGATCAGTTCTAAAGTTGCTATCTTTATGTTAGCACTTGAAATCCTTAAAACCTCCCAATCCTTGTTGCTCTTGTTGGCCACCCAAACTAGATCATTAGGTCTTATAGAATTTATGTCTATGTCTAATATCTCGTCAATGTTGAATACAGTGTGTTGCACCTGTGTAGGTTGAGGATATCCTGCTGTCTTAAAAATCTGTGCTATGTCTCTGCTGACACCTTCCTTGGTGTAATCTAATCTTTTGAATGTCGTTGATGCTGTGTATTCTACTGGCTTGTAGTAAAAACTTTCTTTTGTAATGGCACTCGATCTCGCATATCCAACTGTGTCTGCTGAAGTGTCCAACAATTCTATACTTTGTGGGTTTGCTGTAATTTCTGTATCTTTCAACACTACTTGTACGTTTTCAATAGAATCTGTGTTTCCAAAGTTACCTGTTCTGATCATCCATTCCGGATATAGATCTAAATTAATGTCTTCACCCTCATATTTGGCTTTTAATATTTTGTCTATCGCATTCTGAGTACCTTTCTCTCTAATGTAACCTTGATAGAACTTGTATTGTGACACATCATTTACGAATAAATTTTCCAGATAGTCTCTGCTTTGATATCCTGTTAACCTCTGTGCTAGTTGTTGTTGTGATTCGTCGAAGTTGTTGGTCTCTAGATCGTAGAAATCATTGAACTGTGATATCTTGTATTCAAAGTTAGGAATCAGTTGTGGTGCTGGTTTTTCGTCTTTCAGTGTCCAATTAGCAGTTTCAAAAGTTGCACCTGAATTATGATTTGTTTTGGCAACATAGAACCTACCTTGGTACTCAACACTGTCTCCAATCCTGTAGTCGGTGTTGGCTATCCAATATGTAACCTGTGCGGCATCAAAAACAAAACCAGGAGCATAGTAATCTCCGTTCCATCCTGCAGTCTTCCACCCTACCAACTTCAATCTCTGCTGTCGGAATCCAGTAAATGGATCGTATATTATGTCAGCGAAAACTGTTTTATTGTCAAACAACAATACATGTTCTTTCTGTACTGTATTCAATGCTATGTTGTAAAGACCCACTGTGTCTGATTTAATTCCTAACTCAAATGTTTTACCTATACGTTTGGTTGATATATCACTGATATTGATCTTCCTACCGCCTGAATCTAACAGAGAATAATCGCCAGACAAATTACGTAGTTTACCAACTATGCTATTGTTCGTATCTAGTTCAAATCCGTCTGCGGCCGGTGACACTGTTACAGCACTTCCTGGTGCCCACTCTTGGGTTGTCCAGAATAAAAACTCTCGTACTGCGTTTTGCCAATTTAGTGTTTCTTTAATCTCATTTGAAAATTTGTCAAATCGGAATCCTTGTCCTTCCAACCAATGTCCATATCCGAACAAGAAATCAGCAACATCCTGTATTGTGTTGAACACGTAACCATATGGTATGGTCTGCACTGTTTCTTGGTATGCTGTGTACTGTTCGACGACTAGTGATCCTTTAACAGATACTGCATTCGCTGTTGTCGTCTTGACAGGATAGTTAAAAACAAAATATGGTTTGGTTGTGCTATATCCCAAAACCTTGTAACCACCCAATACCGTCGATCCATCATTGCTGATGTCTGTGTTCTTCTCTATAAGCACACCAGAATACTGGAAACTCTCCACAGGGTTTGATGTCCTGAACAGTATCTTGTAATTCTCATCTGGAACAAATTTGGATCCGGATGCTGATCCTGGAGACACACTGTCCGTTAGGATCTTTATGTTGTCCTTGTCTGTGAATCCTCCCAACTTGTATGCTAACTGAACACTAAGGTTCTTCATCTTGTCGTAATAAAAAGCCACAGTGTCTAAATTCCTCGAAACCAAATAGTTGATTACAAAAGGTTGATACCCTGCCGTTTGATATCTAGTAGTAACACCTGTTGTTAGATCTGTTTCCGTTTCTAAATGGTATTTTGCTGTTGCTAGTGTTTTCCTAATACCTGTGTCTTTGTAGATCAGGTTGTCTGAAACATTTGTTGTAAGCCTAGACGGATCAAAAAGATTGGAAAAGAATTTTGCTGGTTTGGTCAGAGCAAGTAATTTTATTGCAGAAAACGGGAATGAGCTAGATCTTCTCCACGCCGTCTCCGCTGGTGCTTGATCACCAAACTTCCAAGCATTCTGCCTTCCTGGTATATCAAAGTTGTCAACAAGTCCTGCCGCTAATGGATCTAAAAGGTTACCAGATGCATCAACCGGTAGATAGTTTCTAATTAAGGATTTCCCATATCTACCTGGCTCTGTCGCAACAGCGTTCCATAATACATCATTACCTGAAGTATACGGAGCCGTTCCGTAAGTTGTGTCCCAGTCAGTGGGTTTTTCTGAATGACCCAACATCTCCCACGGCCTAATGTGTGGAGCATCCGTGTCATAAAAATATTTGTATATGCCCCTCCAGTATCCTGGCAGGTTCTCATTTATCAGTCTACCTTTTGATCTAGCATAGTTGTACGTAAACGGTGCTCCTTCACTGAATGCTGTGTTGTTGATATACTGAACATTGTTACGTCCTGCCCACTGGTAGAAGTCTGTTCCCATTACATCGTTAACTTCCTGTAGTGTATATTCTGTGGATGTAAAGGCACTAGGCAATACATCATGCATATCCACTAAAGTAGCATCGTAGGTTACTTTTATATTGTTGTAAATTCTTTTTTCAAGTTCCAATATTAACTCATCACGTTCGTCGCCAAACGCTTTTATGATCGATCCATCGTGTTTCCGGATAACTGCTGTATCAGTCAAATAAGTTGTGTCTGTGAATGTCTCAGGAGTGAACTTAGGATACATTCCAAGTTTAGTCGGAGATGGTGGCATGTAACTACCAACAGTGTCAGCGTAATCCTTGATTACGATCTTGTCTCCCTCTGCCAACGTTTTACTAATGTTGATACTGTCATCTGTTGTGCTGAAAGTGTAATCTGTTCCTAGTAATAGTTGAACATCATTAAGGTAAACGTATACTGCCCTATTGCTTAATGTTGTAATATTGTGTTGCGAGTCGAGTGCATAATCTTTTTGTGACGCACCCATCACAGTGTATGATCTAGTCGAAACATTTTCTCCCCAACCCACCATGTCTTCATAGAAGAATGGGAACGAACTGTTCCTGCCTGGTGTGATTGCTGTGATTACCTCATCAACCCTGTTCGCGGCGTCTCCTTCGTAAGCCGTGCCTGTGGCGTGTGTAAGGAATGCGTTGTACCACTTCTCATACTCCTGATTCGCATATTCTGTTGCCGTGACAAAATTGGCCTCCTGATCTATAAGGCCAAATATCGCTGGTAGCAATGGTCCTTCGTGCTGGTGTATGCTCCCACCCTTTAATCTGGCATCTGGTTTATCTCGTAGATTTGACACTCCAGGGATTGCTCCTGTGACGTCTTGATTTTTGTCAAATATGTCTCGCACATGATTCAGAACCTGTCCAAAAGTAAATGTGCCCAACTGCTGGTTTAGACTGTTAGTTGCCAAGTTCTCTGGTATCTCATATATCCCTTTGTCAGCAATCTTATCAGCACTGCTGTATCCTGCTATTCTAATTTGGTCGTCAATTTCTAGTGCCTTGTTAAATTTTATGTATTTGTTTTTTGTTCCAGTTTCCAATGTGTAATCAGTGGTCAGTGTTTTCCTTAATCCATTCACTGAAACAGACACTTCAAGATCTGTCAGTTCTGCTGAGTTCTCATAGAAGTCTATAGGAAACAACTGTTTTTCGATTGTATCGACCGTGAAGGTCCTGATAACACGCTGTTTACTCTCACTTGTTCTTTTTATCCAAGAACTACGTGAATTATGTGTCGCCCTTCCTGTTGTGTAGTGTAAGTGTCCCTCTGCTAGACTTTTTGTCAGTGTCTTTGCACCACTCTTGTACGTAAATGTTCCTGCCGTGTGATCCGATTCGAAGACTATGTCTCCAACATTGTTGACAGTGTTGTATTTGACCTTGATACCTAACACGGTGTCTGTTGTTGCTGTATCCGATGTAGAGAAAGCGAACACCTTTGCACCTGCGAAAGTTGAATTTGGATACGTCGTAGCATCATCGAACGATACATGATCGCCGTCCCACATGCCAAACAAAGGCTGTTGATTAACGTCCGTCTTTTGCTGTGCTTCTATAAAAGATTCTGTTGTGCTGTCATAACGAAAAGTCTTTCCTTGATTTATTGTACCAAACTCTATGAATATAGAATCGTCACTTGTTGGTGTGGTATCGGATGACTCGGTAAGGTTTATAACTTGTGTGCTATCTCCCGCTGTCACAAAGTTCACATCATATATCTTATTTTTTACTGTGGGATCTGTGTCCGCCGCGAACACCACTCTCATTCCGTTTGCTAGTGATAGTCCGTCAACGATGTACCCGGTCTGTTTAACCACAGTACTGAAAGCATCAGTGGTCACTGTGTCATAAAGTGTAACCGATTTCTTGGCCACCGTTCCGTGATTGTACAGTGCTAACCCTGAATCAAATTCTATTATCGGTCTCTTTGCCCTGTCGTCCTCGTACAACACCGGAGTGAAACCACTCACTCTCGCTGTCTCTTCAATTACAGATCTGTGGAACCATCTGTTATACCTCGACCATGCGTTCCTGTCAATGGAATCTCTCTTGATGGTCATGTAATCCTTATTTTCTGGTAGGTAGTATGCCTTGGCATATGGTCGTGAATCATATCCTGCTTGATCATACAGTATCGTAGATTCAGTGGCATAAGCGCCAGGTGTAATCATGTCCTCAACATCGGTAAGCGTTATAGCATCACCTACGCCCTCTACATAATATTCCTTGTCCTGATAATCTGTTGCCACTAGAGAATTCGTAAATTTGATCTTCATACCGTTTGACAGGTCTAAAGTCTTCAGGCTGTAATTCTTGGTCCCAACTATGTCGTCTTCTACGTTGATTGCTGTTGTGCTAGATGCATCTTTTATCTGTAGTATTCCATACATGGCGTCATGATTGCCACATTGATAATATAAAGTGTCGGGTGCGCCTGTTGTTGGCACCGTAAATGTAACTGTTCCATAGTCCGTACCGTTATTTGTGACGCCTGTGTCAAAGATGGTCGATGTTGATCCGTCCGCCGCAACCTTGTTCTTGTATGGTTCTGTCATTATGTAAAAAGGGTGTCCTTTTGCATTTACGCTAAACTTGTAAGTGTTGCCCCTGTAAAGAGTGAGAATAGGATTGTTTTCATTTTCTCTGTGTGTAAAGTTGTAGGCGCCTTGTGCAAGATTTTCGACTGAATATTCAACTACCGCACTTGGTCCAACCGAATCTATCTCGATCGATCCAGGCCCTGCTGGTATCCAGTAGTATTCCCTGTAGTTAATCAACTTGTCATAATCAATAGCAGGATTCCAACTATAAACTGTTTCCTTGTTTAATCTGTCATGGTTATTGATCTTACCACCTAAATATTTTATTTGGTTGATGTAATCGTCATACGTCCCTGTGAATTTGACCTGGTCCTCTGGATTTACTGATGTTGTATCTCTATCCGTGTAAGTGACAGCAGGTTCCAATTGGTATGCCATCCTGTCCCTGCTTGTTGCATTGAGATATCTATCATTTGGTTGTTTAGTGTAGGCGTCCTTCTTACCAATGTAACCATCTAGCCTTTCAAGCGAACCTTTCTGTACCAACGGATCAAGTGTGCTTGAAAGAAATCTCTGGTTGGTATCTGTCCTGTAGAAAGCAGGAAGGTGCTGTACAGTACGTCTGTATTCGTTGTTGCCTTGCTTGACTACTTCGTTATTGGTTAAAGCGTTTGTGGGATTGTCTGCCATTAGTATCCTGATCCACTACTGCCGGTACTTGAACTTGATCCCGAACTTGTTGTAGTAGAGCCTGACACTGCTGATCCTGTCGTGGTGTTTGTTGTGGCAGTTGATGTTGATGTGACCACAGTACCGGACGCCGCCAATTGATTGGCTCCAAGTGCTGTTATGATTGACACATCATCAACGGTGGCCCCACTGATGAAAATCTCGTCTGCCGCCGAGTCAAGTTGGAACAAGGACCCAAATGTCTGTCCTGACTGGTTTGGCACAATCACTGCTGTCAGTAAGTCTGGAGCAAGTTGATTGTGTATGTAAGCGGCTAATTCTGTAAAGTAAAAACTGTCTCCAAAATCCCAGTTGTTCAATGCAAAGAATTCATTGATCGCGGCAATCACTCTGGTCTTAATGACTGCATCTGAAATATTTGTCTTTGGATTTTTCACGACCTTGAACGTCGCCTGTACTTGTTCTTCTGCATTTGAACCAAAAAGTATTTTGTATTTCACAGGATGGTATATGATCTGATCAGACAATGATTTCAAAGGATTCAATGCACCTGAATAGTTTATTCTCAACTGATCTGAAGTAGATACAGCAGGTTTGCTACCGCCGTCCTGCAACCATATTCTGAATAGATTGTCATATGTCCTCTCCAATAGGTACACATCAACAATGTTTGACACACTAGGATCTATCCTAGTTTCCTGCCCAGCATGATGTTTGTATTGAAAATTAATTGATCCTCTACCTTTTCTTGCTGTATAGTCTGTTGTTGTAGAAAGCGTATTTGTTGTGCTACTGTAACTTTTAATGACATCCTCACTTTCATCATAGAAGTAAAACAACTGTCCGTCTGTGTACGCAGATGTGTTAAGATTTATATCCGTTTCGTTCTCTGCAACAACGAAGTTAGTTGTGGCATAAGGTCTAAATCTTTCTATGTTGTCATAAGAAGTGTATTTTTCAAAGAACACAAATTTTGTAGATTCAGAAAGAGTGGGTTCAATAAAGATATCAAATATTTCAGGATTATCAACTACTCCATCATCGTCGTCGTCGAAGAAACCAACTTTGACTTTCCTGTTGTCTTGGAAACCATCCGCTTCAGTTACCACATCAACAACTTGCCATGTAATTGGATATCCTATGCTGTTGCCCGACGAAACTATGCTGTTGGTCTTTAATATCTTGACTGCGTCTTTTACACTCTTTCCTGTTGTGTAATCGTAAATTTTTTCTTCCAGATCATAATGAAACTTGTTCTGCGATTCTGATTCAAATATGTAATCCAGTTTCCTATATTGCACTGTGTAGGTGTTGCCATCATTGGTGAACTTGAACCACCAACTGGCATCTGCATTTGTGCCTGTGGCTGATCCTGTGTTGCCAAGACTGAAAACTGAATCTGTACTTAAATTTGTTGACGTAATAACTTTCCATGTTTCCGAATCTGTGTCATATCTAAGACCAAATTCCTCATATGCTTCTATCCTGGCCAGTAAGTCTGCTTCTAGTGTTGTAGAAAATGATGTGGTTAAGTTTGGTATGATTGCATTTATAACCGAACCATTTGGTATTATGCTGTTAAGTGTTACCGGTCCCACGCCTGACTCTAAGTTTCCTACACCGGCGTTGGCCCCATCAAGCACAACTGCCCCTATCTTGGCCCATGCTCTGTCTTCGGCATTGTCTGTTGTTGAAGTCACTAACGTTCCGTTTAGGAATTTTCTTGTGTCTGGTGATGTAAATTTTATCAATGCACCCGGCTTGGCAAACTTCATGTTAGAAGTTGCCGAATCACCTATGACCAATGGTCCACCTGCTGTGAAATAACCTGTGTTTGTATTTGTTGACGTTGTGGTTGAGTTCCAAGTAGCCGTTAACGTGCTGGCGTCCTTTGTACCATACTTAAGGTAATAAAACTGTCTAGCATACGCCTCTTTTAATTTTGCTTCTACTGAAGAATCTAATGTTGATTGTATCTCACTCTTATTATTAAACGTAAACGTGAATTGCTGTAACGATTCTTCCCTATAAAGTATTCCATCTTCTGCAAACGCACTGACGTTAGAGTATGCACCGGTTGGATCTAGGATTTCTTTTGCCCTAGATATGCCTGATGCTGATCTGTTCACAGATCTCACTTTTACAATTTCCTGTGATGCACTTAAAGGAACTACTTGGTAGTCCTCTGCTGTTATCATCCTGTTCTGAGAGTAATATACCTGTGCCGCTTTTTCTTTTATGGAATCACTTGATTCCGTTGCCGCTGAATTGTAAATGCTGGCCTTCAAATTTAGGCTTATCTGTAATGTTTGCTGTGCACCGTTGGCATCTGTGTAAGGTACACTCAACTGTATGTCCTGCATATCTGCCGGTTGTATAGCGTACTTGGCATTGTCACTGATTCTGTAATAGGTCCTGAAATTCCCCAACGGTATGTTAGAGAAGTTACCATCTCCAAATACTAAGTCAATCGCATCGTTATTTTTTGTTACGACATTGTAAGTGTTTCTCTCTGCTTTGGACAATGAATTGTAAATTGCATTATTCCCTGACAGCGATGGAACTTTCGACCACGCTTCTGACAACTGTCCAAATTGATCTAATTTGTACAACCAAACATCAGAATCGTTAATGTTGGAAGTTTCAAAATTTTTCACATAATTTGTTATCGCAGTATCTACAGTAAATTCTTGATTTTCTAATACTCCCTGTTTAAAAAGAAAGAAGAATCCTGTGTTGTTGGAACTATCTCCAGATCCGTCTGTCCTGTAAGTATAAGTCAATCCCGAACCTGGTACTGGTGATGACTCGTATATAGAATCAGAACCTGTCGTCGTACTAGGCACAATTTCAAAATTTCTGTTCGTTCCGCCAATTGATTTTTGAAATTTGAATATTGGAAGATCCAATTGGTTTGAACTCAACGTGTAGACCTCTGTGTTTATTCCGCCTATCCTCGCCGACTCCCTAGGATTGCCAAAAAGTTGCCCTGCCTGGTTAGCGGCGTTTAATATTGCAGTGAATTGTTCTCTGTAGTTTGAGTTAGCACTGTCGTTCCATATAATATTTTCATTTGCTAAATTTGTTCCTGTACTATCTTTTACATCCTGCGTTGTTGATATAGAGTCTATCTTCAACATTCCTGTTGCAGGTTTGTTTCTTTTGGCATTGTAGTTGATAAGCCTTGCCAATCTTAAAACACTGTTTCTTCTTTCTGCCGTTTCTAGAAAGTTTTCCCTAGCATTCAAGTCAACTCTGAAAGATAGTGCCTGCGATATGTAAGCAATCAAATCTATCAGTGCAACATATTCCGAGCTCTCTACAAAGTCATTGAAGTCATCTGGGTAGTTCTCTTTCAGATACGCTACCATCGTCCTTCTCAGAGTCTCAAAATCATATGATTTGAAATCCGCCTGTTGGAAGGCCTGGTAGATCTTTCTCCAATCTTCCGCAACTAATAATCTGTTTTGTCTATCTGTAGTGGCCATTGTAATTACAATGGTATTTATATGTTAGGAAATGTGCGTATATTAAGATAGACGCATTAGCGAGTTCTCGTCAAAGTTGAAGCTCAATTTCTCGGTAATATTCAACGGCACATATGTTATAGTGGCCTGTATGGCTATGCCCTTGTCTGCTTCGGATACCAAAATCTCTTCTGTGGCAATACGTGGATCTGCGTTTAGATTTGCTGTGACATCCTCTATTATTGCGTCTTTTAGAGCTTCTGTGAACGGTTCAAATATGGCATCATATATGATAGTGCCAAACTCAGGGTTCTCCACCCTCTCGCCCTTACGGACACTCAATCTATTGATCAGGTCCTGCTTGGCGACCTCAAAGTCATACAGTTTGAAGTTGGTTTTATCCGCACGTGAGCTGAAACCCTTGAAGGTCACTGTCTTGTTTGATATGCCTCCTGATCCTGAATCTCCGTATGCCATATACTATATTTACTCCCTAAAATCTAAAGAAACTCTTCACCGCCGAAATGGCACTGCTTTTAATGGATGCTATCTTACCATGGATAAAACTCATCGCGGTACCTTTTGGATCGGAAATTAATTTTTGGATATCGTTTGCTTTGCTTGTTAAAGTGTTCAAATTTTTTAGCGGTAGTTTTATGTTGTCATTAAGTTTGACCACTTTGCTCAACTTACTGGATACTGCTTTTATAGATGGTTGTTTCAACAATTCTGATTTAATAACTTTTAGTTCTGTAGCGGATAATCCCGGGCTAGATTTCTTTATCTCTCCCATGGCTTCGTTGATAAATTTCTTGGTCCTTGCAGTACTACTCTGTCTATCATACGGTTCATGAGTCACAAAATCTGTTACGGTTGTCTTGTTGTCTATCTTGTTGGGTTTTCCTTGTGCTAATGGATTGTCGTCATCTATGTCTATCAGCCCTTCGGTTACCCTTATTCCTATTGCATCTGGTTTGAGCCAACTAGGACCCCACAATGGACTGGCATTTATCGAATTCAAATGGACCTGAGATCCTGCTAGATCTATTCTGCCTTTCGCACCATGTAGTTGTGTGCCTTCTGTGAATGAACTTATACCGTCCCTTCCATAATGCCTCACAGCACCTTTCTGAGAACTGTTGAACACTCCCTTTTCTCCCATAGCAAAAAGATATCCCTCTGCGTTCAACGCCAGATGATTTTCAGATGTGAAATTGATAGTGCCTTTGGCATGAAAATTGATGTTTGTCTCTGAGTGTAGATTGAAGTCTCTGCCTGATCTTAAATTTATACCACCATCGGAGTAAACACTTATGGTGCCATCTTTGGCCATCTCTATGTATGCTTTACCAGAACCGTTTGCAAGATACACCACACCTTCTGTGTCGTGCATTAAAAGTTGGTGTCCTGATGCTGTCCTCAATCTGGTCAATTGATTTGTGCCGTCCACTGCGCCGTCGTCCATGACGAACGTGTGTCCTGTCTTCCTGGTCACGTAATCTTTTGCCTCCGAGTCTCTTGTACCCACGCTCTCTTTGGTCGTGGTCGTGTCTTTCCTACCCGGTGTGCTTATGCCAAAAACCTGACTTGGTGTTTCCCTACGTGCCGAACTTGATGTGTTACCCCTGACATCATCCGCACTCAATCCCTGTTGCAGTAAAGTATCTGCGAATGGGTGTATGGGCTTGGGTATTGATTCGTAGTTGCCGTTCTGCAACGCACCTTGCCTGTTCCTGTTCAGCTCTCCCGACGGCACATTTTTTGAACCGTATTTGGATTGCTTGTCGTCTTGGAAGCCTGCGTCTGTACCTTCGAACGTTCCGTCCAGTGCGTCGTTGGTGTTGGTGCTTGACGCTATGCCTGGCATCATGTGATTGGTGTATGGTTCCTGCACACAACCTATCCAGTAGGCCTGATTCATTTTGCCTTCCGCAAATATCACAAGAACTTTGGTCTCCAGATCTGGTGGTACCATCCACATACCATACGAGTGCTGTGAGTCTTCAAATTCTGTGCCTGCTCCCTTGGCGTACTTGCCTCCCTTGGCTCCGTAGAAAGGTGCCAGGTATTCGCAGGTTATTAGTTGGTTCTCTGCTGGGTCTGACGTTTTTGCCAGGCTTGGAATGAGTACTTTCAATCTTCCCATCCTGGTTGGATCTATGTTGCCCTTGACTGTGCCCAAGTAAGGTCCGGCATTTGTTCCGGCCCAAGACTTGTCTGTGCCGGGTGCTTTTGAAGTTGAAGCGTCTCCCTTGAGATAGTTGTGCAATGACATTAACTTATAAATCCTTTAATCTTGTTCGTAAGTTTGTTCTTGATCCTGCTCACGTTTGCAGAAGCAAGATCCAAGTATTTCCTGCCAATACTAGTTAAGTTCGATTTGGCATTGATTAATTCTTTTGCACTGAGGAATTTGCTCAGTTCGTTCTTCAACACGATAAATGATTCACCGTCCTTGGTTGTGACACTGGAAGTCGGAACAGGATCTGATATGATAACACATTGGTTATTGAATCTGGTGAGGTTCAACACATTGGTGTACTTGCCATCCGTGAAGTTGTGTTCTACCTGTACCACACGATACAGTCCGCTAAATTCCGCTGACTGGGATGTCTGTAGTTCGTAGACACCGGTCTGATCATTAAAGTCAGTAGGCATCCTGAAGTTCAGCAGTATGATGGGTTCCGCCACATCCGTGTTGTAGCAACGCAGTTCACTATTCCAAATTCTGTCTCTGTTACGCCTCCAGTAACCTATGTCTGGATCTGATGCCTTTCCGGCCCCTCTTGCGAAATTTTTTGCATTCAATGGAATAAACTGTGACTGGCTAATCCATGCGGGATCTCCCAGTATCTCCAGTCTCACGTTGACCATATCCGCCATGGGGTGTGTAAGAGAATCCAGGAACGAATCCAACTGTGTAGGTGTGCCACCGGTCTTGGCTGTGCCCTCAGACTTGCTATTATCTGGGTGTGATCTCGTTAACAAATTTCCGTCACAGGGACTGTCTGT
>JGI24004J15324_10000383_pt1 | contig 17875 bp, 25 predicted proteins | sample LinPmetageLP32_FD_15324 | JGI IMG/M metagenome (IMG submission 15324)
AAGTATCGCTAAAAAACAACCCTTAATAGTCATAAGTATTTGAAAAAGTTATTTATAAAAATAGCATTATCATTTAAAAAACGGTGTAGCGGAAAGTTAATAATAAGACTTATAATATATATTATAACAGACCGCTTATTTGGAATACTTTTCCAAGTATGACAAATATTTCTTTTCTGTTTTTTTACACTTTATCATATTTAATTCTGTTTTAAATAGACATCTATTTTCTTCTTCTAATTCTAATAAATCTTTTTTTGTAATATTATTATGAATACTTATTATACTCATAAAAAACTTACCATTCGCTTCTCTCATATTTCTATATAAAAGGGTGTCATTTTTTTTAGATTTACTTTTACAATTACTTACATGTGTTGATTTTCGTAGTGAAAAATTATTTGTAGAACCAATATATTGTTTATCATTTGTTAGAATTTTATATATATAACCTGTTTCATAGACTGATGACATAAGACATATAATAATGTTTTTATTTTTTTAAATGGGTTTGAGTTTTTATAAATGGAGAGAAAGAGTAGATTATTTATTTTTTATTTTTCTTTTATTAATTATAAAAAGATTATTAGTTCTTTCTCTCCAAGTTAAAAAAAAAGAAGTCAATTATAAAAAAAAAAAAGAGTATTAGAGTAGAGTATTACTGNTCTGTATTCTACAGNTATATATATAATTATTATAATAATTTATTTTATATAAGTATTTTATATATAAAATACTCTTAAAACTCTATGAGTTTATATATTTATTTATTTATTATATTCTTTACTGGTTAAGGTGTGGAGAGAAGCAGAGTAAAATTTAGAGTATCGAAGAGGATCAAGAGTTTATTTTTATTTTATTTACTAATTCAAATACTTTTTTTGTTGCTCATAGAGAGTTATAATATATATTATAAGGACTTAAAGACATACCCATATTATATATTATAATGAACAGCGAGAACAAACTTATAATTCACTCTAACGAAAATGATAAAGAAATTAACCATTATGGAAAATTATTATTAGCTTATAAAGATTATCAACTTATGGAAGCTATAAAATTATTACCTGATGATATGATTAAAGAAATAAAAAAATATGTTATGAACCCTTATAAATTTATGCCTGAATTAAAACTTTATAAGTTCCCTGTTTTCAAAAATTCAATTGATGGAAAAAAAATAATGAGAGTAATGGGGGGCGAATTTCAAGATCAATCATTTTTTTCATGCTTGGGTTTCGTATCCCCAAGCAGTCGCAACAATACCAATCGCAACTATAACGCCATGCCTCCAAAATTAGAAACATATGAAATGACTGTGAGTATTAGATCAGGAGAAACAATAAAAAAGTTACATGTTCGTGAATTAAATAAGGGTTGGAATTCTTGGAGTGGCTGGGGTTCTGAAATTGATCGTGTAGATATATCATCTATAATTTTACATGATATATGTAAATTAAATTATTATTATTACGAATTACCAAAATACAGAGTATCTCAATATCTAAAAGATCTTAATATTAAAGGTAGAACTAAATTAATAAAATTTTATGATAAAACAGAAATGGGATCAAAACTACTTATACAAGCAGTTATCAAAGGTTCATAATAAAAAAAATAAGTTTAATATAATTAATTTTAATATAATAAAAATTCAAATACTTTTTATTACATTATGGTTTCTTTTTCTCTCAATACCGATATTATAAAAATGAATAAAGAAGATAGTTTTATGACACCTAATTGTGTTTGGGATTCAATAAAACATTTAATACCAAAAGATAAAATAATTTGGGAATGTTTTTATGGAGATGGAGAGAGCGGAAAATATCTCTCTAAAATAGGTTTTAATGTAGAGAGCCATGATATAGATTTTTTTAATGAAACTAATTTTAAATATGATATATTAATCTCGAACATGCCTTATAGTATTAAAGCAAAAGTATTTCAAAAATTAGCAGAAATAAATAAACCTTTTATGATGTTAGTTCCTGTCGCAACTATGACAAAACAATATTTAAAAAAATATTTTAAAAATGAGATACAGATTATAATTCCAGAGAGAAGGATACAATTTATAAAGAATGGAAAACAAACTGATAGATGTTATTTTGATACTATTTTTATTTGTTATAAAATGAATCTTCTCTCGGATATAGTATTTTTATAGTTAATCATATCAAGAAAAAAATAATCCCAATCCATTATATATATATATATGTCAAGACAAAGTAAATTTACTATTGAACTTGAAAAAACATATGGAGAGAAATTACCTGATAAAAAAAAAACAACCTTATCAAAGTTTTTTAATATTCCAATTAAATATTTAGATGAGATTTACGATCGAGGGATCGCAGCTGGAATAAATACAGGTATGAGAAAAGGGGTAACATCTACAGATGCTTGGGGTCGTGCGAGAATGACAAAATTCATTTTAAATGTTGTTAGGGCAAGAGAAAAGGGAAAAATAAATTTTGGTCGTGGTCAAGACTCTGATGTTATATTAAAAGTATTGGGAAAGAATAAAAATACTTTTATATAAATAAATATAAATGGAAAAAGAAAAAATTAAGAAAATAAAACAGAGAGAACTATGGTTAAAAAACAACCCATATTATTATGAAAATTACAGATTTATAAATAAAGAAAAATTAAAAACTTATAATAAAAATTATAGAACTAAAAACCCTGAAAAGTATTGTGAATATAATAAATCTTATTATGAAAAACAAAAAAATAAATCCAATATTGAGAGATTATTATTTGATAAATTAGAAGAACAAAATAAATATAACTCTATGCTTTTAGAAGTAGAAGCAGTAAAAGAAAATCTAAAACTTATTTATGACACCAAGACTAACAAATTTAATATTCCAACGGTTAAAATATAATAATGTTAATATATATATGTCAAATTACATATTAACAAAATCACCATTAAAAAATAAAAAATATCGTATGACTATGCCTGATGAAAATCATAAACATGATTTTGGGGGTGTTCGTGAAAATGGTGAGCCTTACCGCGATTACATATTATTAAATGATCGTAATTCTAAATTTTATGAACCTGATGAAGCAGAGAGAAAAAAAGTAAGAGCTTCTTACAGAGCAAGACATAGGGGTGATAAAGGTTTAGGTTCAAAACATTCACCAGCTGAATTATCATGGTCATTATTATGGTCTAAACCGACATTAGCAAAAGCAATAAAATTTTACGAAAACAAGTTTAATGTTAAAGTTATTAATAATGTATAATATATAATAAATGAGTTTTACAAATGATAAAGATAGTGATAATTATTCAACAGATAAAGCTGGTTGGGAAATAATAAAACCTTATATTCCTATTGATAAAATTATATGGTCGCCGTTTTATTGTGATGGAAAACAAAAAGAATATTTTGAAGAAATGGGATATAATATAATTCATCAAGACAAAGATTTTTTTTCATATATACCAGAATATGACATCATGGTTGATAATCCCCCTTTTAGTAAGATGAAAGAAATATGTATCAGGTTAAAAGAAATAGACAAACCATTTATATTAGTTGCTTTTTCAAAAGTCATATTGATGAAATGGTTTCAAAAACTTTTTAAAGATCATTTACAGGTTATAATTCCATTTAAACGCCCTACATTCACCCACTTGATAAACCCTAAAAAAGGATACACTCCACCTTTTGGGGTTCAATATTATTGTTATAAAATGAATCTTGATAATGATTTAATTTTTATAGATTGAGTATATAATATATAATATATATAATAAATAACTTAAAGAATACTNACTAATATTATATAGTATGACAACAACCCCAAAGCTTGATATTTATGTNGATGAGAAATCCGATAAGTTATCTAAAAGTTCATTAGGTAATTATTCCAGATTATATAAAAAAATACATGTTCATTTTGGTGATGGTAATATTGAACCTGCTGATATTCCAGAAGAAGATTTGATAACCGCTATTAATAATGATATGGTAACCCAACAAGGAAAAATCATAGATAATCCTAATACAAAGACAGCGTTATTTAATACTATTATTGGAGTTAAAAAACATTTTGATTTGCCGATTACTAAACTTTTAAAAGCAAAAGAAAATTTATTAAGTTCAATTATAAAACACCGAGAAGATGTGAGAGAACAAAAGTCTATAGCATTACCAACTCATAAGGATTTGAAAAATCATTTTAATAATTCATTTGAAAAAGGAGAATGGATCGGAACTATTATTTTAAGTCTAATGGAAGAATTTTCCACACGAAACCAAGATTTAGATGTTTATATTGTTAATTCAATTAAAAAAGCAAAAGATGAAAATAAAAACTATTTAGTATTGAGAGAAGCTGATTTAGTCTATATTAAAAATAAATATAAAACGAAAAAAAGCTATGGGCAATTAAAACAAATATTTAAAAATAAAAAAACAAGAACGGCAGTTGTTGAATTTCTTAAAACGCAACCGCCTGACCAGTTCGAATATCCGCTCATGGTTAATAATAATGGCGAGAAAATAGATGAAACATCACAGGCTAAATTTATTAAAAAATATACATTTAAAAATTTGTCTGAAAGTGATTATTTTAAAATACGCGTTAATGCGTTTGAGAAAAAATCAGATATGAACGGATTATTGAAAGCATCTAAACGCAGAGGAACTAATTTAAATACAGTTATACAAAATTATAGTTTAAAAAATATTAAACCCATATAATTTTATAATATATATTAATAAAATTATAATATAAACAAAAAAGTATTTTATATTATATAATATGAAAGATTATAGCGGATCGGTNATTTATACAATTAAAACAGATTCAGGAATATATGTCGGTTCTACGACTAATTTTGGGAGAAGAAAATCAGACCATAAGTATCTTATAAATACTGGGCAATTTACAGACAGAATATTATATAAAAATATTAAAAAACACAAAGGAGAATATACAATAGAAATATATAAATTATATCCATGTTATAATAAATTTGAATTAATAGCAGAAGAGCAGAGAATTTTAAAAGAATTAAATGCTAATTTGAATACTTATGATTGTATTTCTGAATGGAACGCAATTAGAAAAGAAAAAATTACATGTGATTGCGGTAGCGTATTTCGTAAAGACAATAAATATAGACATTATAAGTCAGATAAACATTTAAGATTTATGGCTAATAAAAATATGTTTATTGATCATACATATATGAATGATGGAAATAAACTAAATATTGATATAGCTTGTAACTTTATAAAAAAAACAAATGGAGAGAATAATCGCAATATTATTATTTCAAATGAAAATGTTATAATCGATGAATCAATACATTATCCATCATCAGAGTCAGAAGATGATGAGGTTTAATAATATATAATATATACTTAAAAAGATACATACTATATATTATAATGGACAGCGAGGAGATTAAAAAGTTTTTCCAAACAAAATTAAATGATAAGATTAAAAAAAATTCTACTTGTGGTTGCGGTGCGAAGAAACAATATAATTATAAGACTTGTTGTAAATGTAATAACAGAAAGAAAAAACAAATAAGATTAAATAATATATAATATATAATATAAATGATTTAAAGGTTTATTGTTATTATATATTATAATGGCGACAGAACTTCTATATTTCACAGCATCAAAGATTAAAATAACTAAAAATAATAAAGGAAAAGATGAAAAAAAGGTGTTAGGCTTACCAAAAGCATGGAATAAACTTAATGAAGAAAATATAAGCGACCATATCCATATAGATAAAGGGCATAAAGTTATCTGTATTAGAACAGGCGAATTAAATAATATTACCGTTTTTGATTTTGATAGTGAAGAAGCATATAAAAATGCTATTGATAATTGTAATTTTATTACTACATTTTATACTGTTAAAACGCCGAGAGGTTATCATGTTTATGGTAAATATAATCCAGATATAAAAACATCTACCAACACAGAGAAAAAAATAGATGTTAGAAATGATGATGGGTTTGTTTTTGGTAATGGAACGGTTAGAGAAGATGGTGAAAAATATGAAAAATATATTGATGGTAATTTAAATAGTGAATTTCCAAAATCATTTTTAGATTATGTAAGTAAAAAACCAATAAAAAAGGATAAGGTAAGTATTCCAAAAGTGAAGGAAGAAAAAAAAATAGAAAATAAATCGGAGTTGATTCTTGATACTATACATTTAAAATATATAAAAGAATATGATTCTTGGTTAAAAATAATCTGGGCGATGAGATCAGACCCTGATATTACAGAAGAATATGCTATGAAAATATCTAAAAAAGCAGATAATTATGATGAAGCTTTTTTTATTAAAACATACAGAGATTATAAATACGGTAAAGAAATAACTAAAAAAACTTATTACTATTACGCGAAACTATCTAACCCAACTAAATTTTATGATATATGTCAATCATTTGATAATCATGAATTTGGAAATATTGATGTAGCAGAAATATTTATTGAATTATCAGGAGATTCAATCGTATGTATTCCAAGTAAAACATCAAAAGATGATGATAAGATTTATATTTATGATGAACACATGGAAAGGTGGCGTTTAGATGTGAATGGTGATCTAATATGTAATATGATAGAAGGGGTATTATTACCCTATTATAAAAATCTTAAAAAAATTATAGAAAAGGAATATATAGAATGTAATATTGAAGATGAAGAAAAAAAAACAGAGATAAGCAAAAAATACGGTGCTGTTAAAGATGTTTTAAAAATGATACAAGTAATAACAAATGGTAAAGATTTATATAAAACTATCAGAAGAAAAGTTAAAACATACACTCAAGACATTAGATTTAATATGTTAGAATCACAAACTAACAATTTACATTTTAAAAATGGAGTGTTAGATGTGATGACTGGTATTTTCAGGAAAAAAAATAAGTATGATTATATGACCCTTTCATTATCGTGGGATTATATAGAAGATAAAAACCATATTGACCCTACAATAATTGATGATGTGAATTCTATGTTTCATAAAATGGAACTAAACGAAGATGTAAATAAATTTATTAAATCTTGGTTGTTTTATTGCTTAACTGGTTCGACAGAAGAACAGATATTTTTATTTCAATTGGGTGAATCGGCAGCTAATGGTAAATCAACATTATTTTCTATCATGTCTAAATGCTTTGAGTTTTACACTTTTAAATTAGATTCTAAAGTATTTGATTTAAACTATGCCCAAGCTCATAAACAATTCGCAATATTAATAGATAAACCTGTTAGATTTGCTTATATAGAAGAATTAGGCTCTAAACAAATTGATGGGCAATTATTAAAAGATACGGTAGATGGAGAGATGAATGTCAATATTATGTTTTCAACAGCTGATGTTTGTAAATCACAGGCTAAAATTAATATAGCAGGAAATGGTATTTTAACTATTAAACTTGATAAGGGTGTTTCAAGAAGAATGAAAGTTAAAGAATGTTTATCGCAGTTTTTACCAGACCAAGAGTTTGATGATTATGAAAATAAAAAATTCATTCGAGATGAAAAGATAATGCGAAAATTTGAAGATGATAAATTTAAAAATGCGTTATTACATATTTTATTGGAACATAAAAAAATTACAATACCCCATGAGGTTAATAAATTTACTGATGAAATACAAAATGATTGTGATCCGTTTAAAATGGATTTTGATGAGTTTTTTATTGTTACTGATATTGAAACTGACCGAACAAGCGTTTCAGAAATTGAAGAATATTTAAAATCATATAATGCGAAAGCTATAAAAAGTAATATGAAAAGAATAGGAAACTATAAAATTAATGTGAATAAAACCCATAATAAAAAAAAAGGGTGTTATGAATACATACGATTAAGAACTGATGATGATGAATAATTTTCTTTCAATTTTTCCATTTAACTATCAGTAAAAAATAGATAAAAAATTAAGAGTATTTTTTACTCTTGGTTTTTTAAAATACTCTAAAAAATACTCTTAATGTTTTATTACCTTATAAGGTAATATAAATATATATATAATATATATATAAGATTGATAGAGTATTCAGAGTATTTTATATATAAAATATCTATATGTTTTATAATTTACATGTCTATATCTATAAGACCATAGAATATAAATATATAATCCTCTACTCCAAGAACTTTGTTATATGTCAATAATAATTAAAATACTTATTATTTTATATGTTTTTACTGATTGTCGTTTGCTAATTGAAAAAAATGTTTTTACTCTTTAAAATACGCATCTTTTTTAGCGATAAATTCCATAGTGTATTAACGTTCGTTTTAGGAACAAATGACTATTTTTTTAAGAGTATTTTAATAGTTATAAGTTTTTATATATAAAATTTTATTATTTTTATATATAAAATGAGTGAATCCGAAACCGAAAGTTTAAGTGATGCGCCTATTGATGATGAACCGATAGAAGAGTTAGAAATAGAAAAACCAAAAAAGAAAGTAAAAGCAACAACCAAGAGAAAACCAAAAATAGAGAGAAAAACAAAAATAGATCAAGAAGATAATTTAGATTTTAAAAATGGAGAATTGAAAGTTGTAAAACTTTTAAACAAACCAAGAAAACCCATGACACCAGAACAAAAAAAAGCATTTCTTGATCGCATGAAAGCAGGTAGAGAAAAAAAGAAAAAAGAATTGGTAGGTAATGTAGAACCTCCAGAACTTGAACCTGAATTAGTAGAACAATTAAAATTATCGAAAGAACAAAAAAAAATAAAAAGAGAGAAAACTAAAAAAAAAATTAAAGAAGAAGCGATGAAAATTTTAAAAGAAGAAAAAATAAAAGAATTAGGAAGTGAAACCGAATCCGATTCTGAATCTGATGATGATCCTGATTATAAAGAAGTTGTGAAATATGTAACAAAGAAAAAGGAAAAAAAGAAAGCTAAAAATAAAGCAAAAGCGAAGGCAAATAAAACATCAGTTATAAAATCTCAATCAAAAACTAATGATGTTGTTTATGAACAATATCAACAACCGCAATATACATTTTTATAATAAAGTTTTATCTCTCTATTAATAATATATGAACGCCAGAAGTATGAGTGGAATAAATGATGTGGCGAGTAGTGGAACAAGTGGAGATGTAACCCAAGCAGGAACTAATAATTTTACAGGAACAAATACTTTTAATGTTAATAGACCGACTTCTACTATTGGCGGTGGTGTTGGTTTAGCTGGTGATGATTTTATAACAAAAGATGATTTTGACACTTTAACAACAACAAGCGATGTAACCCAAGCAGGAACTAATAATTTTACAGGAACGAATACTTTTAATGTTAATAGACCGACTTCTACAATTGCTGGGGGTGTAGGTTTAGCAGGTGACGATTTTATAACTAAAGATGATTTTGATACTTTAACAAATGTTAGTGATGTAACCCAAGCAGGAACGAATAATTTTACTGGAACAAATACTTTTAATACCAGTCGCCCAAGTTCTACAATTGCTGGGGGTGTTGGTTTAACTGATAATAATTTTATTACGAAGAGAGATTTTGATGAAGATTTACGCGATGGAATGATAATCCAAGTAAAACACACATATTATAGGGGTTTTCAAAAAAATGTTGGTTCTTCCGTATTACCGCAAATAGTGAATGAGCTTAAGGTGGAAATTACGCCAAAAAGCGCTAATTCAGTCATGAAGGTGTCATTTCTTATTCATTATGGCGCACCAGGTTCATTTAATTTCTGGGGGTGGAATACAGTCACAGTAGTTGGTTCTAACAATTTTGTAATACCAAACTCAAACTCGAATGTGATTAGTCCAAATACGAATGCTCTCGGAACGGCAGGAAATACTATAGGATCTGTGGGTGGTAATCAGGTCTTTAATTGCGCTCCAATATCAAACACTTTTATAGATGAGAACCCAGGAACTGGAACACTCAGCTATAGCATAGCGGTTAGACCTTACGGAGCAGCGTCCAACAATCAACAAAATGCCTTTTCAATTAATACGATAGACCAAGAAGCGAACGATAGACCGAAATATTGTAGTTATATCATGGCGGAAGAAATATATAAGAAACCATGATAAATATAAAAAATCATTACTATATATAATAATGATTTTTGAAGCCTTGAGAGAATTATGTCCGAATTGTGAATATACCGTCAGAGATGGAGTCAATATTGAATGGCGGTCTGACCTATCATTAAAACCTTCAGATGAAGAAATACAAAAAAAAGTAGATGAACTTACCGAAAAATTGCCCATGAAAGAATTACGATTTAGACGCGGTATGTTATTAAGTGAATGCGATTATAAAATGGTGAGTGATTATAAACACACGAATAAACAAGCATGGATAGATTACCGCCAAGCGTTAAGAGATTTACCAGAAACAATTAAAGAAATTAATGGAAATGAAACAGATTATCCAACAAAGCCGAGAGATTAATTAATATATATATATTTAATATAATGGTTGAAAAACGAAAAACCAAACCGAAACGCAAAGTTAAAAAAAAACAACCTACACAGAAACAAAAACAAACACAGCGTCAATCGGTAACAGTTAATATAAATACAAAAGATTTAGTAAAAAAAAAAAGAAAACCTCGCGCTAATGTTAATTCAAATACTAATAGAGTTTTATCTCAATTCTCGCCCCCAAGATCTATAGTCATACCTGGTAATATGATCAATCCATCAATATCTGGTAATATGATAAATCCTCCTACTATTCCGCAAATGCCCATGTCAAGTATTTTTAATCCGCCCCCTACATTTAATAAACTATTAAATCCTAACCCTTTACAGATGGGAAGAAATACTGATAGCGTAAAATTAACTGGAAATGTATTAGGTGATGTCGAACGCGAAATAAAAGCAAGAGAAAAATATTTAGCAGATGAACAATCATTAACAGGATTTTCATCAGTTAGCGGTTTAACTGAAGATAGTTTAGATAGATTGCCGAACTATCCAAACCCTCCTTCAACTACTGGAATGACTGGCTCGGCTAATGTTAGTATTAATCCATTAACTTTTTATGATGAACCTGATACATATTCAAATATATCACCTCCTGACATACGCACACAAACATTTAGAACAGAAAGTTCAGAAACTCCATCATTAAGCACGGTAACATTTCAAACAGAACCAGAACCTAAAAAAAGAAAACCTTACCAAACTAAAGGCAGAAAAGCAGATTCATTTTATCAAGAAGGATTAATGAGAAAAGCGATGGAAGGTTTTAAAGATATGGGTTCAATAGGTTCTGGTTCTTCTTTTAATGTTGATTCTGGTTCATCATTAGATTCAGCTAATTTTAACAAAATGATGCTTGGTAGAAGAATAGATGATTTATCGGCTCTTACAGATGAAGCTGGTATGATGAAACAAGGTGATGATTTATCCAGCTTTATGTCAAGAATGAACCGCGAATTAGATTCACAAGCAAGTGTAAGAACTTATTAAATTAAATAAATTAAATATTTTTATTCTAATATATAAATGTCAGATTTAGATATTATAAACACTCTCTCCGCTGAACCTATCAGACCGCCAGAATTTAAAACATTAAATGATATTATTACTGAATATCCTTTATTTGATTTGAACTCTCCAACAACATATCATTTATATTTAACATTTAATGATAAATATTTATCTGATGATGAAAAAGCAAAAATAGAAATAGTAATAAATAAATTGAAAATGGAACAGACTTTTGTTAATAGAGAGAATATAGCATATATGGAAAGACACAAAGTAATGAATATAGATTCAATTAATGAATAATAAAAATATTTAGTTTTTATAAATATGGATAATCTATCTACTGGGCAAAATATAATAGTTGAATCTAAATTAATTGTCTTATCAAGTAAAGATGGAGAGAAACTAAACGGTTCTATGAATTCAAATGTTTTATTTAATTTTAAAGACATAATGTTAAGAAGTAATGATATATTTTACACTACATTAGCAATATTAGATGCTGAAATACCTGCTTCATACTATAATGTTAATCTCTCGAATAGTTTAACATCAATTACAAGAAATGGGGTAAAATATAATATAATTGTTTCATCTGGAAACTATAACGCATTACAATTTATAACAGAATTCACATCGGTTTATGATACCGCTACAAGTGGAACATTAATAATGACATTTGATAGTATTACTGGTAAGTTTTCATTAAAAGATGAAGCGCATGATATTATTATTGATTCTCTCGGTTCTAATAGTTATATTTTATTGGGTGGGGTTGTTGGGACAGATTATACATTTAGCAAAACAGCAACCCCTCCAAATACTTTTAATAGTTTAGCAAATTTTTTAGGTGTAACAAGAATTAAAATATTGAGTGATTCTTTAGTGAGTCATAATGTAGATAGTAATAATTTAACTACAACAACGATTATAGATACTATGGGGGCATCTGCTGGAGATTTCGGATTAACCATTTATAATAGTTTAGGGAGAGAGTCATTACTTTTAGCAAAAAGAATTCAAGATATAGATATTCAAATTAAAGATCAAAACAATAATTTTATTGATTTTAATTTTGTAAATTGGAATATTACTTTAATTTTAAATATTCATCGTCAAGTTGGTCAAGGCGGTAATACATCAGATGGTATAATTTTATTTGATAAATTACAAAAAATATTAAGAGCGGAAGATATACTTACCATGTCAAAAAAACAACGCGATGAAGAATTACTTAAAATGAAAAAAGAAACAGACAAAAAAATAGAAATAATTAATGGAAAAACAAATGAAGAATTAATGTTGGAAAATTTAACAAATAAATAAAATTATTTTATTATTTATAAAAATTAAATAATTTTTTTATCTAACCGATAATTATAATGGCTTTCCTACCCAGAGAAGTAGAATACAACCGCCCTCACGCTTCGGTTTCTCCTGAAACTAACAGCATTAATGTAATTGTGCGCCCAGCGAATGGTCAGACATTCTCGGCTGGTGGTGATGTTATCCAGTTTGATTTACCTGCTCGTAGCTTCTTAAGTCCCAGTTCGCTTGTGCTCCGCGGTATTATCACTACTACCGCCGACGCTAACGATGATGTTAATACCCTACGCGGTGCGTGTCCTGGTAGTTCGTGGATTCAAAGAGTAGAAACCCAAATCGCAGGGCAAACTATCGAATCAATAAACAACTATAACCAGCTTTACAATATGCTTGTCAATACTAAAATGAGCATGTCTGAACGCTTCGCCCTTCAGACTGAATTCGCTCTCGGTGGTGGTGGCGATGCTGGTCTTGGTAGTGTTGCCCCTACTTCGACTAATGGTATTTGCTCGTTTCAGCTCGGAGATGATAACACAGCTGCTTCATCGGTTGGTTTTGCGATACCTCTTGGCTCTATGTTGGCTAACTGCCAGAATTTCGTTCCTCTCGGTATGATGGGAGCGGTTCGCGTTTCCATTACTACCGATCAGCTCTCTAATTTTATGAGCATAGAGAATAACGCTCCTGCCTTTTCTCTTGGTTCGCTCGAACTCGCTTTTGATCTTGTTGATTTTGGTCGCTCGTTTGATGGTGTTGTTGGAAGCATGGCTGACGCTGATGGTAACATTAACATTAAAACATCGTCGTGGAATATGTCTTCGCTTTCGCTTGGTGGTTTAGCTGCTGGTTCTTTGTCGGAGAATATTTTTAATGTTCGGCTTTCTTCCATTAAATCGCTCATCGTTCAGGGTGGCGGTGATGGTGCTAACCATGTTAATGGTGCTAAATTCGATGCGATCGCAACGGCTGGTCCGACTGGTTCGACGCAGTTGGTTGTAGCTTCGCAGGTTTATCCTCAGACACCTCTTGCTGAATCTAACCAGGCTCTTATGATGTCGGAACTTCGCCAAGCTCTTGGTGAAGCTAATGGTCTTTATGGGACTAAAATGTCGATTATTGATGATAATTATAACGCGAATAAAACAAAATCGGCGCCTGGTGGAACTTCGACCGCTCTTCAGCCTGCTTGTCATTTTGTTGGTATTAACACCGAAAAAGTTTCAACTAATCAGCTTCTTATGTCTGGTATTTCTTCCCAGCTTTCGCCGATCTCGGTTCGTATTCAAAACTCGGCGACTGTTGGGGCTTCGGTTCTAACCCTCATGGCTATGTATGACGCGATAATCTCTATTAACCTACCGACTCGCCAAGTTCAAACTCGTGTTTAAATATTAATACAGAAAATACATAATGAAATTATAAATTATATATTTAATGAAAGTTTTGGAATTATATTCAGGAACTGGTTCAGTTGGTAAAGTCTGTAAAGAAAGGGGTTTTGATGTTGTTTCTGTTGATATAGATGGTAGAGCTGATATAAATATTGATATATTAAAATGGGATTATAAGAAAGCTTTTAAAGTTGATGAGTTTGATATTATATGGGCATCGCCNNAATGTTCTACTTTTAGCAATTTAAGAAGAAGTTGGATAAATAGAAAACTAAAAGTATTTGGTGATAATGTTGTNACTGCTGAAATGCTTGATGCGGATATGATAGCTAATGGATTACCCTTATTAAGAAAAGCAGAAGAAATTATAAATTATTTTAAACCTAAATATTTTTTTATTGAAAATCCAGCGAGTAGTAAAATGAAAGATTATTTAAAACATTTAGATAGCTATGAAGTTCATTATTGTCAATATTCAGATTGGGGATATAAAAAACCTACAATAATATGGAGCAATAAAAATTTATATTTTGAACCAAAGAAATGTGATAAAAAAACTTGTCCCAATATGATAAATGGAAAACATATAAGTTCAATTGGAAATATTGATTGTAAAGGTTCAAATAAAACGGATATGAGATATAGAATACCTCCAAAATTAATAAATGAATTATTTGATGGGTGTAATTAATTATTTCTCTCTATAAAAATATTTATATCTTTATATATAGAGTATGACTTTACAATTGAAAATAAATAGAAAACCAAAGTTGGTAGCCCCTATAATGTTATGTGATCAACCATTAAGTTCAAAATTAGACAGATATGATTTAACCAGTTTCATGAATAATCACTCAACGACTTTATTTTGTGGATCGCCAGGAAGCGGTAAGACAAGCTTAATAAATTCTATGTTTAGCAATCCTTTTAAAAAAGTATTTCATAAAGTTTATATTTTTCAGCCCAGTCATAGTCGAGCGAGTATAAAAAAAAATATATTTGGGAATTTACCGAAAGATAGATTTTATGATGAACTAACAGCAGAAAACTTATTAGAAGTAATGGATACAATAAGAGGTTTAGAAGATGAAAACTCTGTTATTATATTTGATGATCAATCCGCTTATTTAAAAGACGCAGGAGTTCTAAAACTTTTTAAAGAATTAATTTTTAATAGAAGACATTTAAGAACATCTGTTTTTTTTCTAAATCAGACTTACCGATCAACACCAAAAGAAATTAGAAGATTATTTAATAATATATTTTTATTTAAAACAAGTAAAGATATTATGAAAGATGTATTTGATGAAGTAGTAGAAGATAAAGAAAAGATTGACATGATACCGCAATTATCTAAATTAGTTTTTAATAAACCTTATCAATATTTATTTATCAATACACCTTCACAAAGATTTTTTAAAGGGTTTGATGAAATTTTATTTTAATATGAAATAAATTATTTTATTTACTATTAATATAATGAGTTTTTTTACTAAAACATTTGCGCCGTCAGTTTCAGGTCTATTTAGAAAAGCATCGTCAGGTGGTCGGTCGCTATTCAGCAAAGCTCCCAGATTTCTCTCGCAGGTAAGCAGAGGGTTATCAAGTGGTTCTCGGTTACTTGGTGATGTAGGGCGTAAAGCTGACACTATTATAAATGATCCTGCCGTTCAGGGTTTAGCGTCAAAAGTTGGTTTAGGTGGGGCATTAGGTCAGTTAAAAATGGGCAGCCAAGCGTTACAGACTGGCTCGGCTGGTTTAGGGGGTGTTAGCAAGTTTGTTAATCCTGAAACTTACGCAGGTCAATCACCTGTTCGTATAGCGCAAAATGTTATAGAAAAGGCTTCGCCTGTTGCGAAATCTATCGGAATGAGATTTGCTTGAAATAAAAATAATATATTATAATTTATATAATGAAAGATGAAAGATATAATGTTTTTGTAATTAGTTCAGAAGGAACAAATTTAGATGGGATAAGTTCTATTGAATATTCATTTGATTGGGGTTTGATGCCTGAGGGTGAATATGAATTAACATGGGCATTATCATCTAAAAATAAGATAGGAACTCTCGCACAGGTTACACTTCATGATTGTGTCGCGGTAGAGTTTAAGGGTTTAAATGCTTATACATCGCAAACCGCCAATCAGGTTATAAGTGGAACTAATACATCATCGCAGATAATCGGTTTATTAGAAGTTGGTTCTCAATATCATTATACTGATACCGATAAATTCGGCGTTGTAAATTTAGTAGAAAGTAGAGCAAATCCCCCTATCCGTGTTCGAAGTGTTCCGCAAGGAACATTTATAATTAATTTATTACAAGCAGATGGAACATTAGCAAATGCTTCAGATGTGAATGAATATATATTGAGTTTAGGATTTAGAAGATTAGAATAAAAATAATTTATAGAGAGAAAGTATATTTAAAATGAAAAAGGAAAAGGCAGATGATTTAATTTTAGATTTAAAAAGTAAATCTGACGCTTTAGGATACGCACATGAAAAATTAAAACAAGATTCTGATTCGTATAATAAAATTATAATTGTAGTATCATTATTAACTGGCGGTTTAGAATCTATTAAAATGAAATTACATTTAACTTCTCCTGGTTGGTCATTAGCCCCCATATTATTAGCTTCTCTGATCGCTGGAATATCCGCGCTTATGAAGTTTAGAAATTATCCTACGAGAATGGAAAGCATCACACAAGCCAGAAGTGTTTTAAACGCATGTTTAAATAAAGCAAGAAATCATGTAGATGATATCGAAATGAACCCTGAACTAAAAGCAGAATATAATACAAGTTTGTTAGCATGTGAAAATTGTATATATCCATCAGAACGAAAAGCTTTCATGCTACAATCTCATAAAAATTTATTAATGATCTTGAAATCTGAACAAAAATATGTAGATGCGATTACTGACGCAAATTCTGGTATAAGTATTCAATTAAGTGATTCACGATCTAATGATGAATATGATATAAATCCAATTATAGAAGAAAAATTATAAATAAAATTGAAATACTTTTTATTTATTATTCTAAAAATATTATGTCATTATCAAACCCCATTTTATAACAAAAATAGAAGCAGTCAAAATTACATTTACTTTTATAATCATTTGGAACTTTTCCATTTACTAATTTAATAAATTGTATTCTTTTTCTTGGAATAATAATTTGAAGTTTCGAATTTTTATAATTATCTCTAATATAAGAACAGTTTATTTTACTTGATGGAAGAATTAAAATAAAAGGTTTATCTAATTCTTTCAATCGTTTCATTATATCTTTTGATTTACTAAATGGGGGATTGCTTACAATTATCTCTCCCAAATCATTTTCAAAGAAATCAACTTGTTTGTGAATTGTATCAAATCCTAAATCATTTAAATATTTTCCACTTTCACCATTACCAAAGAACGCTTCCCATATTACTTTGTCTTTGGGTATGAGGTGAGCGATATTTTCCCACGCTGATTTAGGTGTCATATAGTCATCGTGTTTCAAGAATGTTTTAGTTTGAAACCCAGCCATATTATAATATTATAATATATAATATGGGTATGTCTTTAAGTCCTTATAATATATATTATAACTCTCTATGAGCAACAAAAAAAGTATTTGAATTAGTAAATAAAATAAA